>Ga0210027_1001216_pt1 | contig 24237 bp, 17 predicted proteins | sample CryGeymeta201510_FD_183978 | JGI IMG/M metagenome (GOLD analysis project Ga0210027, IMG submission 183978) | Groundwater microbial communities from Crystal Geyser aquifers in Utah, USA - Crystal Geyser metaG 2015-10 (SPAdes) (version 2) | ecosystem: Environmental > Aquatic > Deep subsurface >...
AAGCAAGATGGACTTTAATGCCTCTTTATCGGAGTTTGATCGTCCGAAGGCCTCCTTTGACATGGGACTCGACGACATTGACCTTGACCGTTACATGCCTCCAGCATCTGAAGATAAGAAAGAGAACAGGCAGGCTAAGGCTCCTGAGGGGCAGAATAAGGCCAAAAGCGACTATTCAGCCTTGAGGAAGCATGTAATTGCAGGGACCTTTAAGGCAGGAAGCATAAAGATAAAGGGCGTCAAGGCAGAAAATATCCTATTTACCCTGGATGCAAGAGACGGGCTCTTCCAGATCAAGCCTCTCCGGATGGATCTCTATAAAGGCAACATGGCCCTTACGGCTCAATATGACGTGAGGAAGGATACCCCTGCGATAGCAGCCCAAATAAAGGCCGCAGGTATCCAGGCAAGGCCTCTTTTGATGGATATGGCAGGTAAAGACCTTATCGAGGGGACGGCCAATGTCACCGCTGACATCAGGACAATTGGAGAAGACCCAATGGTCATCAAGGAGAATCTTGACGGCGCGGGAGAACTGCTCTTCAACGATGGAGCGATTGTGGGGATAGATTTGGCCGGGATGTTAAGAAATCTTACGGTATCTTTCGGACTTGAAAAGGAGAGCGCTCAGAAGCCGCGCACGGATTTTTCAGAACTTAAAATACCCTTTAAGATCGAAAAGGGAGTCGCATCAACCGACGGCACCAACATAACTTCACCTCTTCTGAGGGTATCTGCCGTGGGGAAGGCGGATCTGGTAAAGGAAACCCTTGATTTCCGGGTAGAGCCCATGGCCGTTGCGACGCTCAAGGGCCAGGGCGACACAAAGGAAAGATCAGGTCTCATGGTCCCAGTGCTTATCAAGGGCACCTTTTCTTCACCTTCCTTTGCGCCTGATCTGGAAGGAATGTTGAAACAGGGTCTCGATAAGGGTCTTTCTGATCCGGCAAAGATCAAGGAGCAGTTCAAAGGACTCTTGCCCGAAAAGGGCATCGGGAATTTCCCTGAAGGTACTAAGCTCAAACTTCCACTGGGAAGATAGGCCCGCAGGAGGGCGGATAGATGATTCTAGGACTCGATGTGGGAGGCACCCAGACGGATGCAGTGATCCTCTCTGATGGGAAAGTCTTGACAGCAAACAAGACCGATACCGGGGAGGATCTTCTTGAAACACTCCGTATTTCAATAGGAAAGAGCCTTGAGGGGGTGAATCCTGCCGAGATAACGCGGATGTCTTTTTCAACCACGCTTGCCACTAACGCCATAGTGCAGGACACCCTTGATCCAACGGGCATGATCGTGAGCGCCGGCCCGGGGATGAGGCCTGAGTGGTGGGAGGTCGGGCCGTCCTATCATGTTGTTGAGGGATGTGTTGATCATCAGGGTTTCGAGGCCCTTCCCCTGGACGGGGCCAGCGTAGTTAAGGCCGCCTCAATCATAAAGAGCGGCGGAATATCAACGGTGGGCGTGGTCGGTAAGTTCTCCGTAAGAAACCCCCTTCATGAGATTCAGATAGCAGGTATCATAAAAGACCAATTTTCCCACGTAGCCCTCGGTCACAGGGTTTCGGGGATATTAAATTTCCCCCGCAGGATCAACACCACCTATCTCAATGCCGCGCTCCACCGGATACAAAACGGATTTGTGACGGCCCTGAGCCAAAGCCTGGATGAAAGGGGTCTGACCGTTCCCAGGTATTTACTCAAGCCGGACGGAGGCACAACGAGCTTGCGCAATAGCTGCAACTATCCTGCAATTGCAGCGCAGTCGGGACCTGCCGCAAGCGTGATAGGGGCACTCGCGCTGGACGGATGCAGCGGCACTACCCTGATCCTCGATGTTGGGGGAACCACAACCGATATGGCGGTAGTGGAGGATGGAGTTCCCTTCCTTGAAACGCTCGGTATAAGGCTTGGGCCTTACAAGACCCTGGTGCGTTCGCTCCTTACCCATTCCGTGGGCATAGGGGGAGACAGCGAGCTAAGACTTGGGAAAAAAGGTGATATTAGGATAGGCCCTATGAGGGTAGGAAGACCCCGCGCGTTTGGAGGCCCGGCGCCCACCCCGACAGACGCCATGATCTGTCTTGGGCTGCTCGATGTCGGACGCAGAGAGCTTGCCCATGATGCCATGCAAGAGTTTGCCCTGAGCATGCCTGGTGGGAGTGAAGCAGGAGTTGCGCCCGGGGCAAAGGAGATGTCGGTAAGTGTTCTTGAGAAGATGGGTGAGACGATCGCCCTGTCTGCCCGGGCATTTATCCATGAACTCAACTCGCGGCCTGTTTACACCATCTATGAGGTCCTCCACAGGGAGGCAATCGAGCCTTCCTCAGCGATAGTGATAGGAGGGCCTGCGCTTCAACTGGCTCCTTATCTCGAAAAGGCCATGGGCATCCCCTGCAGGGTGCCTGAGCATTACGGGGTGGCCAATGCCGTGGGAGCGGCTGTCGCAAGGGTCACATCGGAGGTCACCCTCCAGGCGGACACATACAGGGGAACTGCGGTGATCCCTGAGGCAGGGATACAGGAAAAGATTGACGGCAGGTTCAATATTGAAAGCGCCATATCCATGGCAAAAGAGGCCCTCAGGGAGTTTGCGGCCCGCGGGGGCGGAGAAGAAGCCGACTGTGAGATATCCATCGCTGAAAGGCAGGTCTTCCACATGATAAGGGACTATTCGCGGACCGGACAGAATATCCGCGTCAAGATTTGCATAACCCCCGGCATTATAAAGGAATGGAGGAGATAGAGGCTTATGGTGAAGGCCGCTAGAACCACGGGGCTTGTCTTTTTCCCGGCCTATGACTGGGCTATAAGCCCGACACACCCCGAGAGGGAAGAGAGGCTCCTTTACACCCAGGATCAGGTCATGGAAGAAGGCCTCCTTGATGTTGACGGAATAGTGGAATACAAGGTGAGGCCTGCCTCCTACGAGGACATCAGAAGGGTTCACTTCTGCGTCCCTGATGAAGCGGCGGTTACCACGGAAAGCCACCTCATATCGGCCGGGGGCTGTCTTGTTGCGGCTGACGCTGTTATGAGAAAAGAGGTTGAGAGCGCCTTCGCCCTTGTAAGACCTCCGGGACATCACGCCATGCGGGTGGTACACGGAAACAGGGGGTTTTGCAACATCAACATAGAGGCGGTCATGATCGAATATCTTAGAGACCGCTATGGAGTGAAAAAGGTGGCCGTGGTGGACACGGACTGCCACCATGGAGACGGCACCCAGGACATTTACTGGCATGATCCCGAAACCCTGTTTATTTCAATTCATCAGGACGGAAGAACCCTTTATCCAGGCTCGGGGTTTCCGGAAGAGGCAGGAGGACCTAACGCGCAGGGCGCAACGGTCAATATTCCTCTTCCCCCCAGGACGGGGGAGGAAGGATTTCTTTTTGCCCTGAGGGAGCTTGTGATGCCTCTCCTGGAGAGGTTCAAGCCGGATATAGTGATAAACTCGGCCGGGCAGGATAACCATTTCAGCGATCCCATAACAAACATGAATTTTTCAGCCGGGGGCTATGCAACGCTCAATGCCATTCTCAGGCCCGACATAGCGGTGCTGGAGGGAGGCTACGCGGTGGAGAGCGCGCTTCCCTATGTCAACGTGGGAATCATTATGGCTATGGCGGGCTTGGATACATCCTATGTGAAAGAGCCTAACTACGACAGGGACTACAAGCCTCAACCACCTGATACCACAAGATATATAGAAAAATTGATAAAGGATTTAAGGGGCATGTTTCTGGAAGGCGGCCTCAAGAAGGATATTTACAGGCAAGGGGAGATAGTAGAGCGAAGAAGGGATGTCTTCTATGACACGGACATGATAAGCGAAAGGCAGCATGAAAACCTGAGGGTTTGCAGAAAATGCGCCGGAGCCCTTTCCATTGATTCGGCATCCAGCAGGAAAAGACGGATATTTGCCGTTCACATTCCACGGAGTGCCTGTCCCGCCTGTCAGGCGGTAGGGAGGGCCTGGTTTGACTCGGCGGCCAGGAGCGGCTCCTTCGATAACCTTTACCTGCAGGACAGGACGACCGGTATCTATGAAACGATCTGAGCTAGTGCGGCAAAAGCGGTACCTACCCCTTGTTCTTGAAATAATACCCCGTTGAAAAAAAGTGGCATGATTATCCGCACTTGGTAAAGCCGCAGAAATGGCAGGTGATGCAGCCTTCCTCAAAACTGATTGTCTGGCCGCATTCGGGGCATTTTTCTCCCATAAGGCTGTTGCCGTAACTCTTTTTTCCGGCCTTGCCGTTTTCCTTCTGAATGTATCTCTTTTCGAGGACCCTTGCTATTGCATCAGGTATTGACAGTACCAGACCTCCGTTCTGGAAGACCGGGTGCTCGCCGCCTATTCCCTTAAGCTGGTCAACTATGTTTTCCACCTTGACCCCCGAGCGGAGGGCGAGGGATACGAGTCTTCCTATAGCTTCGGTCTTTGCCGTGGTTGATCTTCCGGATTTTCCGATGGTCGCAAAGACCTCAAAGGGCCTCCCCTCGGATTCGGTGACAGTAACATAGAGATTCCCATAGCCGGTCACCATCTTTGTCGTGAAACCCTCCAGTGTTTCAGGTCTCTCCATCAAGGCGGCCATGAAGCCGTCCGGGTGCTTTTCCTTTTCTGTAACGGAGAGCACCTGATTTTCTCTGCTACCGTCCCTGTAGATGGTTACCCCCTTGCAGCCAAGCTCGTAGGCCAGATCATAGACCATTCTCACATCATCAACTGATGCTTTACTGGGAAGATTGACCGTCTTTGAGACAGCGTTATCCGTGTGCTTCTGGAAGGCTGCCTGCATGCGCACGTGCCATTCGGGCGTGATGTCGTGTGCGGTTACAAAAACCTTTCTCACATCTGCCGGTATCTCCTCCATGGCCCCTATGCTGCCTTTCGAAGCGACCTCAGCCATGAGGCCTTCGCTGTAGAATCCTCTCTTCCTGGCCTCCTTTTCGAAATAGGGGTTCACCTCTGCAAGTTCATCGTTATCCATTACCCTTCTGACAAAGCTCAAGGCAAACAGGGGCTCTATGCCGCTTGAGCAATTTGCTATGATGCTCAAGGTGCCTGTCGGGGCTATTGTGGACGTGGTCGCGTTTCTGTAACGGCATTCTTTCTTGTCCTTGAATATGCTCTTTTCGAAGTTGGGAAATACCCCTCTTTGCTCCGTCATATCCAGGGATGCCTCGTGGGAGACCTTCTGGATGAATCCCATCACATCTTCCGCTACCTCCAGGGCCTTGTCGCTGTTATAGGGAACCCCCAACTGATAAAGCATGTCCGCAAAACCCATCACGCCCAAACCTATCTTTCTGTTTCCTTTAACCATTTTGTCAATTTCCGGGAGGGGATACTGGGAGACGTCAATTGTGTCGTCGAGGAAGCGCACAGACCATCTGACGATCTCATCCAGGCTCTTGTAGTCAATGGAAGGGCCTTTTCTATTCACAAAGAGGGCCAGATTTATCGAACCGAGGTTGCATGCCTCCATGGGCAGGAGAGGCTGTTCCCCACATGGATTGGTGCTCTCGATAGCGCCCAGTTCAGGCGTCGGATTGTCGCGGTTTAACCTGTCCAGAAATACGATGCCGGGGTCTCCGTTTTCCCAGGCATTTTGCACAAGGGCGCTGTAAACATCTGCGGCCTTGAGTTCTCCTGCGGTCTTTTTTGTCCTGGGATCAATCAGGCTGTAGGCCCTGCCATCTTTAACGGCCTCAATGAAATCATCCGTCACGGCTACGGATATATTGAAATTGTTGAGTTCTTTTCCATTTTTCTTGCAGTGAATAAACTCCATGATATCGGGGTGATCAACCCTGAGGATCGCCATATTGGCGCCTCTTCTCGTCCCGCCCTGCTTGACCTGCTCTGTAGCTGTATTGAATATCCTCATAAAGGATACAGGGCCTGATGCAACGCCTCCGGTAGTACCAACCATGCTGTTTTTGGGCCTGAGTCTTGAGAAGGAAAATCCCGTCCCGCCGCCGGATTTGTGGATTATGGCCGCATTTTTGAGTGCGTCAAATATACCGTCCATACTGTCTTCAACAGGGAGCACAAAACATGCGGCAAGCTGCCCCAGTCTCCTGCCCGCGTTCATAAGGGTAGGAGAGTTGGGAAGGAACTTGAGTTCGGTCATCATGCCGTAGAAAATCTCTTCTATCTTCCTGACGTGGCTCGCATCGCCATAGGACTTTTCGGCCTTGGCCACGTGTCTTGCCACCCTCCTGAACATCTGTTCCGGGGTTTCGGATACATTGCCGGAGGCATCCTTCTTTAAATACCTTCTCTCAAGAACCCTTACCGCATTTTCCGTCAAGGCAAGGCCCTGAGGGACAAAGATTGACCGGTCAAGATGAACGGGGGAGATATTCTTCAGCCCGTATTCATCCAGCTTGGACTCAATCATTGCCTCCATGGCCGGAATAATGCCGGTTGAAAGCTTCATTCTTCCCAACTCCTCACGTAGAAACCTGGCTATCTTAATAGCCTGCTCTTTATCCAAGGGGTTTTCCCTGACAAGGAAATCAGACAAAAGTCCTTCGTCCCATCTGAGACCCGCGAGATCAATATTGCTTTCTTCAGTAACCAGGATATTACCTTTCTGTCCCATTGAAACGCCTCCTTGGAGCATTGTCCATTCGGTGGACTTTGATGCCCTTAGTGATTAAACTATGCAGTGACTTTTTGCCGCTTCATCCCAGATATTCCAGGAAGGAGAGTTAGCATTTTAGCTACAACATATAGTATGTCAAGAATAAAAATCACAATATGTAAGGTATTGGTAATACTGAGCGCATGCATTGTCCTCGTGCAGGGGGCTGCTGCCGTTGATCTGGCCGATGGTGTCAAGAGGCTCAAGCTGGAAAACGGTCTCACCCTTATTGTGAAGGAAAACCACAAGGCCCCTGTAACATCCGTTCAGGTATGGGTGGAGACCGGAAGCGCCGACGAGCTTGAGAAGGAGGCCGGAATAACCCACTTCATAGAACACATGATCTTCAAGGGGACGCCCAGAAGGGCCACAGGGGAGATAGCCAGGGCTATAGAAGAATCGGGCGGCCGTGTTAACGCCTATACCTCTATGGACAGGACCGTCTATTACGTTGAGATCGAAAGCAGTCAGACTTCAAAGGCTGTTGACGTGCTGCTTGACGCCGTAAGGAACTCTCTTTTTGATCCGGTTGAAATAGAAAGGGAAAGAGAGGTGATCCTTGAAGAATACAGGCGGTATCTGGACATCCCTCAGAGAAGGTTTTCACGCGCGCTCATGGAGACCGCCTACGTCAAGCACCCATACAGAAGGCCCATAATAGGCTTTGAGTCCACAATCAAGTCCATAAAGAGGGATGATATCCTCGCCTATATGGCCAGACGTTATCTTCCTGAAAACATTGTTATTGTGGCTGTAGGAGATTTTGACTCAGAGGAGATCCTGAGGTCGTTAAGGGATTGTGCCGGGACTTTCAGCGGCTGGCGTCCTTCACAGAGCCAGAAACACTTGGCCGGCGGAGCCGAAAAAGACTCCGAAGGGCATGGATTTGTTAGCTTGCCTGAAGAGGTAACAAGGGTTCCCGAGCCGGAGCAGAAGGCCTTGAGGAAGATGGTCATGGATGGGGATGTGCAGCATGCAAGCCTTTCCCTTACATGGCACATACCCCCTGCCTTCCACACGGATTCACCTGCGCTCGATCTCCTGGCTGCGATACTTGCTGACGGCAGAAGCTCAAGGCTTTACGAGCGGTTGAGGATGAAGGAGAGGATTGTTCACACAATTGATGCGGGAGGCCTTTCAACCCTTGATAAGGGTCTTTTTTCAGTGAGCGCCAGGCTTGATCCATCAAACCTTCCCCGGGTGCTTGAGGCCCTTGCGGAGGAAACAGGGAGAATTGCAGTTGAGCCGGTCTCAAGCCAAGAGCTTGCAAGGGCCAAGGCGCGCCTTGAATCAGACTTTCTGGGCGAGATGGAGACCATGTCCGGCCAGGCCCGCACCCTGGGGTTTTTCCAGACGCTCTATGGGGACTACACAGGTCTTGACAGGTACCTTAAGGATATCAGGTCGCTTACTCCTGAAGACATAACGCGTGTTGCCTCAAAGTACCTGAAAGTTGAGCGAATGTCGGCCGGTCTTATGAGGCCAATGGATTCAAAGGCGGATATTGCGGAAGAGACACTGTTAGGACTCTTTAGAAGGAGGGAAGCTATCCTTCACAAATCAACTGCAGAAGTCGAAACGGTCAAGAAGGCGACCCTTCGAAACGGCTTGAGGGTGCTTGTAAAGGAAGAGAGGGAACTTCCCCTGGTGTCTGTTACGGGGGCCTTTCTGGGTGGGAACCGCCTTGAGATCGGTTTCCCCTGGGGGATATCAAAGGTCACATCCGAGTTGCTTACACGGGGGACCAAGGGAAAAAGCGCTTCCCAGATCGCCTCCTTTGTTGAATCCCGGGGTGGCTCGCTTTCCGCCTTCTCCGGTCACAATGCCATGGGACTTTCAGCAACCTTTTTGAGCAGGGATGCCCTTAAAGGACTTGATCTACTGGCCGAATTATTTATTCATTCTTCATTTCCCGTTGACGAGCTGAAAAAGGTGAAGGCGGATGCCGTAGCCGCCATAAGGGCCAAGAAGGATAATCCCACTCCGCAGCTTTTCGATCTCTTCTACGGGACGCTCTTTTTGAGGCATCCGAGCGGGCAGCCCTTGACCGGAACAGAAGAGACGATCCTTTCCATAAAAAGGGAGGATATGCTCAAATGGTACTCGATGGTTGCGGAACCATCACGCTTTGTAATAGCTGTTGCGGGAGACGTTGATTCAGAAGAGGTCATCTCCCGGCTTGAGAAGGCCTTCTCTGAGATGAAACCTGCGTCAATGAACCTTCCCAATGTCCCGGATGAGCCCCCCATCGGAGATATACGCAAGGCCCATCTGGAAAGACCCGGGGCCCAGACTCACATAGCGGTGGGGTATCTCGCAGGAGACATTATGAGCCCGGATGATGCTCCATTGGCCTTGCTTGAGACCGCGCTTTCCGGCATGGGGGGAAGACTTTTTGTGAAGCTCAGGGACAAAGAAAGCCTCGCCTATTCGGTCACGGCATTCAGGAGGGCACTACTCGATGTCGGATTTTTCGGTATCTATATTGCCTGCGATCCGTCCAAGGCCGCCGCGGCACAGGATGCGATTTTCCGTGAGATCAAGCTCTTGAGAGAAGAAGGTCTGAGCGAAGAGGAATTAAACGGGGCAAAACGGTATCTCCTGGGAAACATCTCCATTGATACCCAGACAAACTCATCTCAGGCATCCCGTATGGCACTTGACGAGCTTTACGGTCTGGGTTATGACCACCTTGAGAGGTTCAGGGAGCGCATTGAGAAAACAACACTGGCGGATATAAAACGGGCCTTGGGAGATTTGATAAAAGAGAATAATTATATAATGGTGACTGCCGGGCCCGGTGGGCAATAGGGATTTTCTTATGTTTTTCCCAAAATCAGATGAAAATCGGAGGGGGTTTGACGGACAGAGATGGCGATGAGCGGATTTACCCTTGAAAGGGAGGCGGAGATTGCAGAGATGAATTCTCTGGCAAGGCTCTTGAGGCATGAAAAGACAGGGGCCGAACTCCTTCATATAAGAAACAGTGATGAAAACAAGGTCTTCGGGATCACCTTCAGAACTCCGCCGCATGATTCCACAGGGGTCGCACATATCCTGGAGCATTCGGTTCTTTGCGGTTCCAGGAAGTATCCGGTGAAGGAGCCCTTTGTGGAACTCCTCAAGGGGTCGCTCCAGACCTTCCTTAATGCCTTCACCTATCCGGATAAGACCTGCTATCCTGTAGCGAGCCAGAATCTTAACGACCTTAAAAACTTAATGGATGTCTATCTTGACGCGGTATTCCATCCCAGGATAACACCCGAAACATTCAAGCAAGAAGGCTGGCACCTGGAGCTTGAATCCCCGGACGGTCCCATGGGCATCAAGGGCGTCGTTTATAATGAGATGAAGGGGGCCTATTCATCTCCTGAAGGACTTGTAGCCGATTATTCCCTGAGGTCGCTTTTTCCCGATACTACCTACGGGCTGGACTCAGGAGGTGATCCCCACAGGATACCCGATCTGACCTACGAAGATTTTCTCTCGTTTCACAGGAGCTATTACCATCCCTCCAATTCCAGGATATTTCTCTATGGAGATGCAGAGCCAAATGGCCTCATTGCCCTCATAGGCGGATACCTTGATGGCTTTGAGAAGGTAACGACAGACTCCTCCGTCCCCCTGCAATCGCCCTTTGCCGCCCCCAGGTCAATAAAGAAACCGTTCATGGCGGCTCCGGGGGGAGAAAACGATAAAAAGGGAATGGTTACGGTAAATTGGGGCCTAATGGAGTCGGGAGATGCCGAGAATAACTTCGCCTTGAGGATACTTGAATATATCCTTCTTGGAATGCCCGGCTCCCCTCTCAGAAAGGCCCTTATTGACTCGGGCTTGGGAGAGGACCTTACGGGCGAGGGTCTGGGCACTGAGATAAGGCAGATATATTTTTCCACAGGACTAAAGGGGGTGCATGTTGAAAGGGCGGAAGAGGTTCAATCACTTATCCTCGAGACACTTAAGGGCTTGAGTCGTGACGGTATTGATCCCGGAACCGTGGAGGCCGCCTTGAACACGGTAGAGTTCAGGCTGAGGGAGAATAACACCGGATCGTTTCCCAGGGGGCTCGTGGTGATGTTGAGAGCCCTTACCACGTGGCTCTACGGGAAGGACCCGCTTGAACTCCTTTTCTTTGAGAGGCCCCTTGCCGCAGTGCGGTCGGGCTACAGTTCGGACCCGGCCATGTTTCAAAAGATGATATCCGAATACCTTGTTTCCAATCCCCATCGCAGTACGCTCGTCCTGTTTCCGGACCCCGATCTTCTGAAAAGGGAAGAAGCTCTTGAAGGCGAGAGGATTGAAGGGCTGCGAAAGGGAAAGTCAGGAGATGATCTGGTTTCAATAGCGGAGGCTACGAAGGCTCTAAAGGCCCTTCAGGATGCCCCTGATTCCCCTGAGGCACTGGCATCCATCCCATGCCTCGGGCTTGCCGATCTTGAAAAGAAAAACCCTATGCTCCCGATCAAGGAGATTCATTTGGCCGGATCTCGGGTATTTTTGCACGAGATTCCCACAAACGGAATCGTCTATCTGAACCTGGGCCTGAATCTTCTGGGTCTTCCCTGGCGTTTGTATCCGTACGTGCCCCTCTTCGGCAGGGCCATGCTGGAGATGGGTACAGGCACAGAGGATTTTGTCTCACTCGGCCGCAGGATAGCTTCAAGGACAGGTGGAATATGGCCTCAGGTATTTACCTCTCACCTGTCGGGGTCTGATGAAACCGCTGCCTGGCTGTTTCTTAGGGGGAAGGCCGTATCCGGCCGGGTAAGCGACCTTATGGGCATACTTAAGGAGATACTGCTCGATGCTCGATTCGAGGACAGGGAGAGGTTCCGGAAGATAGTCCTGGAGGAGAAAGCGAGGCAGGAACAGAGGCTCATACCCTCAGGGCACAGGATGGTCGCTGTCAGGATCAAATCGCATTTTTCGAAAAGCTATCTCATAGACGAGAAGATTTCCGGGATCAGCCATCTGTTTTTTCTGCGTGAGCTTGCAGGGGATGTTGAAGATAACTGGGAAAAGGTCCTGTCGGATCTTTTAGAAATAAGGCAACTCCTTGTTAGAAGAGGCGGAATAATAGCGGACTTCACTCTGGATGAGGGTGGATACGGGGCTATAGAGCCTCTGACAAGAAACCTTTTCAATGCCTTCCCGGAGGGTAATGTTACTGCTTCGGCCTTGCAGGCGGCCGATTTTCCTGAAAACGAGGGGCTAACCATACCGGCCCAGGTAAACTTTGTCGGCAAGGGAACCGAGGTCTATACCTCAGGCTATCGCTTTCACGGTTCTTCCCTGGTGATCATGCGCTACCTGCGAACAGCCTGGCTCTGGAACAAGGTAAGGGTGCAGGGAGGTGCATACGGGGCCTTCTGCGGCTTAGACCGCTTCTCAGGGACCCTTACCTTTACGTCTTACAGGGATCCCAACCTTGGCGGAACCCTAGATGTATTTGATGATACGGCAGGTTTTCTGAGGAAGACGGAGCTTGATTCAGATGAGATCAAAAAGGCGATAATAGGCAGCATCGGCGATATGGATGCTCATCTGCTGCCGGACGCCAAGGGGTTCACTGCGATGATGAGAAGGCTGACGGGAGATACCGATGAAGAGCGCCAGCGAATAAGGGATGAGGTTCTTTCTACGGATGTATCGCATTTTAAGAAATTTGCCGATGTGCTTGATGGCGTGAAAACGCGCGGCATAGTAAAGATACTGGGTGCTTCGGATAATATCGAAGCCTTTAAGAAGGACAGGGTCTCCGGTTTGTCCGTCGTTTCGGTGCTGTGAGGAGTGGGGCATGGATAAAAATAGAGTAAGATTTCTTCCTTCCGAGAAGGTCATAGAGGTTGAAAAGGGCGTTACGATAGCCGAAGCGGCCCGAAGGGCAGGTGTGTTCATAAACAATCTCTGTGGAGGAGAAGGGGTCTGCGGGCAGTGCGCCGTAAAGATAAAAGCTGGAGAAGTTCAAGCCGACGAGAGAAGTGCGGCCTTCTTTACGGATGATGAACTTAGGCAGGGTTTTGTGCTTGCCTGTCAAACTTCCGCGAACGCCGATCTGGACGTTGAAGTGCCCCTTTCGTCAAGACTCGAAGGAGAGCAGATTATGACAGGCGCAGGCGAGGCCGCAGGCCCTGCCGCGGCAGACCGCCCGCTGGTCACAAAACTCTATCTCGAGCTTCCTCCTCCCAGTGGAAAGGATAATGCCGCAGATGTTCAGAGGATATTGAGGGAGATAAGAAAGCGGCTGGGTTGGCACAAATATGAAATACCGCTTGAATGCCTTAAGGATTTATCGCAATTTTTAAGGCAAAACGAGTGGAAGGTGACTGCCGTAATAGCAAAAAGCCAAAATTATTACCGTGTGATAAAGATCGAAGAGGGCGATACCACGGGAAAAAACTTCGGGGTCGCGGTTGACGTGGGCACAACTACCGTGGTGGCCCAGTTGGTGGATCTCAACACTCGCAAGGTCATGGGAGTCGAAGGCGCCCTGAATCTCCAGGCAAGCTTCGGAGCAGACGTAATCTCAAGGATGATATCCGCCTGCGGCAAGGGTGGGATGGGCCCCATGCAGGAAGCAGTGATAAGAAATATCAATGAACTCATAGATCGCCTGCTTGAAAAAAATCCCGTTGACAGGGAAGACATCAACGCGGTTGTAGCAGCGGGAAACACTACCATGAGCCATTTCCTCCTGGGTCTTACGCCTTGCAGTATAAGGCTTGATCCCTATGTCCCTACAGCGGATGTCTATCCTCAGATAAAGGCCGCTGAAATAGGCCTGAAACTCGGCCCTCACACAGTCCTTGAGACCCTTCCCAGCGTGGCATCCTATGTCGGGGGTGATATAGTTGCCGGGGTGATGGCCTGCGGCATGGCTGAGGGAACTGAATTAAGAGGCCTCATTGACGTGGGGACCAACGGAGAGATTGCCCTTGGAAACAAGGATTGGCTTGTGTGCTGTTCCGCCTCGGCCGGACCGGCATTCGAGGGGGGTGGGACCAGGTGCGGCATGAGAGCGATAAAGGGCGCTATAGAAAAGGTTGAGATCAAAAATGGTGAGTTTTCATACAAGACCATAGGTGGTGCAAAGGCCAGGGGAATCTGCGGCTCAGGCCTCATAGACTGTATCTATGAGCTGGTTTCAAACGGAATCATAGGGGCTGACGGCAAGTTTGACCGAAATAGAAAAGACCCTCGTTTGACTGTGGCCGATGAGGTCCCGGCATATATAATTGCCCGGCATGATGAGAGCGAGGATGGAAATGCCCTGGTCATCACCGAATCCGACATAGCAAATCTCATGAAGTCCAAGGGCGCGGTGTTCGCTGCGATAAAGGCGCTGGTTGATTATGTGGGCATGAGCTTTGAACAGATTGACACATTTTACGTGGCAGGCGGGTTCGGAAACTATCTCAACATCAAAAAGGCGGTTGCCATTGGACTTCTTCCGGATATGCCGGAAGAAAAGATTCGTTTTATTGGAAACAGCTCCCTGACAGGTGCCAGGATGTGTCTTGTCTCTGAATCGGCCTTTGAAAAGAGCATCAATATTTCAAGGTCAATGACCAATATCGAGCTTTCCACCTATCAGCCCTTCATGGATGAGTATATTGCGGCGCTTTTTCTTCCCCACACCGACAGGAGGCTTTTTCCCTCGGTGACATACTGATGAATTTTTATGAAAATTTCTCCTGCGAGTTGAGGATGTTAATTTTTGGCGGCATATTTCCTCTCCCTTGACGGGGGAGGGCGGGGTGGGGGTGATTTTCATCATTCTTTGTACCCCATCAGGGCATGGCAGTTTATATGAAAATGCCCCTTCGCTGCGCTCCTCCCCCTTGACGGGGGAGGGATAGGGTGGGGGTGATTTTCATCCTTCGTTGTGCCCTGCCAGGGCATGGGGGTTAGTGAGGTAGTGGGAATCAATGGCTAGATTACCAATGTGTTCTTGCCAAACAAAGGCATGAAGGCTAAGATTTTCCACGGTTGTATATTTCCTGGCTGGTAAGCCCTGGAGGATCTATGGAGAAGGAATTCTGGACGATCGAAGAGGTAGCCGCCACCTACAGCATAGACAGGGACTTCCTTGATGAACTTGAAAGGGAAGAGATCATTTGCCCCGGTTGCGAGCAGGGGGACGTTACAACCCTGTCTTCAGATGAAATCGAAAAGGCACTTTTTGCGAGAACCCTGGTCGAGGAGATGGAGGTCAATCTGCCTGGGGTTGAAGTCATTTTGCGCATGCGCGAACAGATGCTTGAAATGCGCCGGCAGTTTGATCAGATACTTGAGGATCTGGCCTCTCAGATTCAAAGACGGTTTTATGAGCAGTGATGACTGAGGAGCTCCTTATACTGCCATGTGAAACGCTTTCAAATCCTGAGGGATTTTCTGCGGAACCTCATGAAATTAAGCATGATGTTGCTATTGTTGACGGGCATGTGGATTTACCCTACTTCACTTCAAGAAAGGGTTTCACCGGCCCTCTGTCCGACCTGGACAACGGCCCATGGACCTTGGCAAAGGCAAGGGAAGCAGGGATAAAGATATGGGGAAGCGCGCTTTACTGTGAGGATCGCTTCAACGGAGCTCTATCATTTAATCATTTCAAAGACCTCTTGTCTCATACAAGAAGCCTCCTCGGGGACATAAGCGTTTTAGGGAAATATAAAAGTCTTGATGAGGCCGAAACCTTTCTCATCCTTGAAAATGCGGATTGTCTGGCGGATCGGTCTCAGTACGCTGCGGAACTCGCTTCCGGTGGTTTCCTCCTGGCCGGGCTTACCCATGCCGGAAAAAACCGCCTGGCGGACGGAAATGCTGTGAGGTATTCAGACGGCATAACGCCTGCCGGAAAGGATGTAGTCAAGGCCCTGATGGCAAACGGCATAATGCTTGATGTCGCGCACCTCCACGATAGATGCTTCTGGGAACTCATGAGGCTCCATGATGGGCCTGTAGTCTCATCCCATAGCGGGGTCAGGGAGGCATGTGATCTGCCAAGGAACCTGAGCCTGGCACAGGCAAAAGAGATAACGGAAAGGGGAGGGATAATAGGGATAACCGTCAATCCGGAGATGCTTGCGTCTTCTGGCCCTGCCTGTCTCTACGATGTCTATGTACACATGGATATACTTGTTCAGAGATTCGGGCCACTCAGCGTGGGGATAGGGTCTGACTTCTGCGGCTTTGATAAGCCTGCAAAGGATCTTGAGGACACGGGCAAACTGACGAATATCGGAAGGCTGCTCCTCGAAAAGGGCTATGGCGAGGATGCGGTTTCGGCAATAATGGCGGGGAACTGGCTCAGGGTTTTGGGAATGATCCTGGAGGAGATGCCTTGAGTTCAAAGCGAGGATTGCGGCAGGAAAATTTGCGGAATCAATGAAAGGAGAATTGTGAGGATAATTTTATTTGCAGGGAAGGGTGGCGTCGGTAAGACCAGCGTTGCCGCGGCAACTGGAGTAATGGCCGCCGAGCTTGGCTACCGGACCATTGTGATATCTCTTTAATGTGGCTCACAGCCTGTCTGACGTCCTTGATCTCAACAGGGGGCTTTTTGATCAAAACAGGGGTATGCCATACGAGGTTATACCCAATCTTTGGATTCAGGAGCTTGATATAATTGAGGAGATAGAGAAAAACTGGAAAGATATCCACAAGTATTTTGCACTCCTTCTGAATGCAAGCGGCCTGGAGGAAATTCTTGCCGAGGAACTGGCGATCCTTCCCGGGATGGAAGAGGTTAGTCTCCTGCTCCATATAAACCACTATGTGCGGGAGAGAAAGTTCGACGTTATCCTGCTCGATTGTGCGCCCACAGGGGAATCCATGCGCTTCATAAGCATCCCCACAACACTTGAATGGTACATGAGGAAGGTATTCAAGATGGAAAGGGCCATTGTCAAGTGCGTTCGACCGGTTGTGAACAGACTCTATGATGTTCCATTGCCTCAAGATGACTATTTTACCGCCTTGGAAAGCCTATTCAAGCGCTTGAAGGGTGTTTCTGAAATAATCACCGATCCTGGCATGACAACCGTCAGATTGGTAACGAATCCGGAAAAGATAGTTCTTAAAGAGACGCAAAGGGCCTTCATGTATCTTTGCCTTCACAGGATGCAGGTGGATGGGATAGTGATGAACAAAATACTGCCTGAAGCTGTAAAAATCCATATTTCGAGGAGAGGAGGCAAAGCCAGCAAAATAATATGGAGCTGGCGCGGAATTATTTCAACCCGGTTCCCATATTACCCGTCACTCTTCAGGATGGCGAGATACTTGGAGTGGAGCGTCTCAAACAACTAGCTGAACAGGTCTATAAGGGCTTAAATCCGCTTGATAAATTTATTGATGCAACCACCTTTAAACTTTTCAAGAATAATGGCAAATATGTTATAATATTAAATTTGCCGTTTGTGAGAAAAGAGGAGATCAACCTCATTAAAACCGGAGAGGAGCTTCTCGTCCGCGTGGGAACCATGAAAAGGATCATGCTGCTGCCTAGGCAGGTTGCTGCAGCCGAATCCGTAAAGGCTGAACTGGATGGTTCGATACTCAAACTTACATTTGGGGGTAAATGACATAGCAAGGAGAGTGAAGAAGGAGGAGGCCGGATTCAGATGTCCTGTCGGCAACCTATTTATGAAGATGGAGGGCATCGGAAGGGATGATTCACCATTAGCCATGCATTTATCCAGGGCAGCCTATGAAATACTTCAGGCGGTGAAATCCATTGCTGAAGATGGTATCTCAAGGCTTGACCCCGAAAAGCGGCAGCCCAAGAAAAAGAGAACGAAGATTGAGGTTTCCTGATTAATCTAACATACTATTAATTATTCTATTAATGCATAAGCGGGCCTGTTGAGCGTTTTAAGTGTCCTGCCAAGCGGGCCCCTCCTTTTTCCTAATTATCCGGTCAGAAGTCTTGCGCCCAGTTCTGCCACGCCTGATCTCTCTCCTTTGGAAAGTGTCACGTGCCCGGTGATACTCTCTTCCTTGAATCGCTCAACGAGATAGGTAAGTCCGTTACTGCTCGCATCAAGATAGGGATGGTCTATCTGTTCGGGGTCGCCGGTAAAAATCAGCTTTGTCTCCTCACCGACCCTTGTCACGAGGGTCTTAATCATATTGGGCGTCAAATTCTGGGCTTCGTCGCATAGTATAAACTGATTTGGGATGCTCCTGCCCCTGATATATGTGAGGGTCTCCATCTCAATGAGTCCTCTTTCAGTCAATTCGCTCATGATGTTGGAGCAGTCTTCGTTTGCCTGAAAAAGGTGCTCGAAGTTGTCAAATATGGGCGCCATCCAGGGTCTCAATTTTTCATCCTTGGACCCTGGCAGGTAGCCGAGATCTTCGCCCATAGGAACTATTGGACGCATTATAAGGAACCTCCTGTATGCCCTTTCCTGGACCACCTTTTCAAGACCGGCTGCCAGGGCTAGAAGGGTCTTGCCGGTTCCTGCCCCCCCTACCAATGTGACTACCTGGACTGAATCATCCATGAGCAGATCAAATGCGAACTTCTGCTCTTTGTTGCGGGCCGTTATGCCCCAAACAGTCTTATCCCCGAATGTCAAAGGTATAAATCTACCCACTTGGTACTTGGCCAGGGCCGACTGCGATCCGCTGGATGGGTTTTTCAAGATACAAAATTCATTGGGAAACGGCTCAGGTTCTAGATTCGTCACAACCCAACGCTTCTTGAAAAAGGCCTCGAAATCTTCCTGGGGCAGATAGATTTCCCTGTATCCCTTATAAAGGTTGCCACAGTCAACTTTGTCAGTCCGGTAGTCCTCTGCCGTGATGCCCATCACGTCCGCCTTTATGCGCAGATTGAGATCCTTGGAAACCAGAATTACTCTGAGACCGTCTTTCTCCATCAGGTTTAATGAAACAAACAGAATCCTGTTATCATATTTCCTCGGGTCGAGTCCCTTAGGGAACTCAATAAGCTCACCGTGATTTAGCTCGACCCTCAGACTTCCTCCCCCCGGCAGCGTCACGCCTTTTGAAAGCTGACCCTGTGAGCGGAGTGCGTCAATTTCGCGTGAGAAAAACCTGGCATTGCGCCCGATTTCATCCTGCCTTCTCTTCTGATCGTCAATCTCTTCTATTACAGCAAGTGGGATTACAATATCATTTTCCTGGAAATTGAGATAAGCGGTAGGATCATGTAAAAGAACATTAGTATCAATAACATATGTCTTTATCATGGGACTCCTCACAAGGATCTGAAAGTCTTGGTTTATGAATGAAAGGACAAAACCCAGGCGAAAATAGGAAAGCCTTAATAACAGGTTGTTCTGAAGATAGACTTGGTGATATATTAATAACTGAGGCATTGCTAGATATCATCAGCCAATATTTGTCTGATAGAGATAAGTGATAGATAAAATCAGTAGTTGTAATGATTTTCCTTTTAGCCACCCCCTTTCATTGCCGGATTTCCTCCAGAAAAGCAGTGCTCAGGAACCTTGCTTCCCCGCCTGTCCAAGGCCGAGCAGCTATTATGAATTCATGGATCGAGTCGTATCTTGGAGTGTCCCTGTTAGGTAGTTGTGAGTAGACGAAAAGGAAATAATCAGGATTTTGTGTGGCATCGAGGACAACTTTGATTTGAATTCAAGGTATGCCCGCTTGCGGTCTGTGTCCGGTCTAACACCCAGGAAAAGCTGTCACCGGCAATTTGAAATTGTCTTAGACTTGGCCGTTTGAAAATGTCCTTTTCTTCCCTGGGTTTTCTTCCTGAAGACATGTGTGTATAAAATCTTCTTCCGTGGTTTTTCTTCCCCGTATTTCATTTTTCTCCATATCGTATTAACACCATTGGTCCGAGGAGGTTGGCGGCCAATGGCAAGGAGAGCGCGAAGGAGAAAGTGCAAGCATTGCGGTCGGTTGTTCTTGCCAGACCCACGTAATGCTGCCCATCAAAGATACTGTTCCCAACCGGAATGCCGAAAGGCCAGCAAGGCCTCAAGTCAGAAACGGTGGCTTCAAAAATCTGAAAATCAGGATTACTTCCGCAGTCCCGATAACGTGAAGCGAGTTCAACTCTGGCGAAAGGACCATCCCGGCTACTGGCGAAAACCCCTTAAATCGCCAAATGCGTTACAAGATTCCTTAATCACAGAACCCATTGAAAATACGAAGCAAAACGATGATTTTGCACAACATGCGTTACAAGATCTCTTAATGCTTCAACCTGCTGTTTTAGTTGGGTTAATCTCACAATTAACCGGCTATGCGTTACAAGACGACATTGCCAGGGCCGCCCGCCGTCTGCAACAGTTGGGAAACGATATCCTTAACCCACAAGGAGGCCCTTATGGTCGAAAAACATCTGATATGTCCCCAGGCTCTGCGTAAAATTCCAAAAAAGTTTAGTTGGCTGGATCATCGCCTGGTCGCTGAGCGCTATATAGACCGCTGCAGTCATCAGGCCGCGGCCCTTTACCTGTTTTTGGCCACCGTGGCCGATGCCCAGGGTTTGAGCTATTACTCCGATCAAACCCTCAGTGAGCGTCTTGATATGGGGGATCAAATCCTTGCTCGCGCCAGGCAGGAGTTGATTGAAATAGGCCTCATCGCCTTCCAAAAGCCCCTCTATCAGGTTCTTGCCCTGGATCAGCCTATTGAAGGCGCCCGCAGGCATCCGGGAGGGCTTCAATCCCTGGCCCAAATCTTTAAGCGCCTCGGGGAGGAGTCCTTATGATCGACTATGCACTCTATGCCAAGATCAGGCATCTTACCGAGCAAGAGGGGCTGACTCCTCCACAGATTGCCGATGAACTGGCCCTGGACCCGCGTACGATTAGAAAATGGCTTGCCATGCCTTTCCACAAAAGGACTGAAACCAAGAGGTCCAGTAAACTTGATCCTTTCAAAAACGACATCCTCCGTATGCTCCACAACTACCCCTACAGCGCCATCCAGATCTTCCAGCGCATCCAAGAGCAGGGTTTTAAAGGCGGCTACAACATTGTCAAACGCTACGTAAGGAAGGTCAGGCCGCCAAAATCGCAGGCCTTTTTAACCCTGTCCTTCGCCCCGGGGGAGTGTGCTCAGGTCGACTGGGGCTCATATGGTTCGGTCAACGTGGGCTCCACCAGAAGAAGGCTTAGCTTCTTTGCCATGGTCCTGTGTTACAGCCGCATGATGTATGTGGAGTTCACCGTCTCTCAGACCATGGAGCATTTCCTGGGATGCCATCAAAACGCCTTTGATTTTTTCGGTGCCGTACCCAAAAAGCTTATGGTCGATAATCTTAAATCCGCCGTCTTAAAGCGCATCATCGGGCAGGAGCCGGTCTTTAATCCCAAGTACATGGATTTTTCCAAGCACTACGGCTTTACCATTTCCCCCTGTAATGTCGGAAAGGGCAACGAAAAAGGCCGCGTGGAAAATGCCGTAGGGTATGTGAAGAAAAACTTCCTCGCCGGCCTCGACATACCCGACTTCTCCTGTCTTGCCCCCGCTTGCCGCAACTGGCTTGATTCCATTGCCAATGTGCGCATCCATGGGCAAACTCGGCAGAAGCCCCTGGCGCTTTTTCAAAAAGAGAAGCCTTTTCTCAATCCTCTTCCCCTCAATCCTTTTGATATCGCCTCTATCTCACAGATCAGAGCATCCAGCCAGTTCCGCATCACCCTCAATACCAACCGTTACTCGGTCCCGGCAGAGTATGCCTCTACCAGGCTCACCCTGAAAGCCTTTCCTGATCGACTCTGCCTCTACTCAGAGGGTAAACTCATCGCACGCCATGCCCGCAGCTATGATCGGCATCAGGACTTCGAAGATCCCGATCATCCAAAGGAACTCCTCAGACAACGCAGAAAAGCTCGCGATCAGAAGATCTTCATGCGTTTCCTGGCTCTTTCTCCAATGGCCGAGCCCTATTACCGCAGACTCGAACTGCGGCGTATGAATCCCCCCCATCACATCAGAAAGATCGTGGCCCTAAGTGAAATCTACCCTCCGGATGAGGTCAGAAGGGCCATAGAAGACGCCTTTGCTTTTGAGGCTTTTTCCTCTGAGTACATCACCAATCTGCTCGAACAGCGTTCTCGATGTCTCCTCCAGCCCCAGGCCCTTCAACTCACCCGCCGAGAAGACCTCTTAGACATTGAACTCGATCAGCCCGACTTAACCCTCTACGAAAGGAAAAACCATGAAAGAACACAATGAGCGCAGCCAACTCGAAGAGCATTTAATATGCTTGAAACTACCCTTTTTCACAGATCACTACCAGGAATTTGCCTCACAGGCCGCCAGGAAAAACTGGACCTATGTGGACTATCTCGACAATCTCGTCAGCGGGGAAGCCGCCTTGCGCCGGGACCGGTCTGTAGGGCGCCGTATCCGTAAGGCTCGTTTCCCTCTCATCAAAACCCTGGATCAGTTCAACTGGTCCTGGCCTAAAAAAATCAATCGACTCCAGGTCCAGAACCTCTTCAGACTCGCCTTTGTCAAGGACAAATCCAATATCATTTTTCTTGGCGGGGTGGGTCTGGGGAAAACCCATTTGGCTTCTGCCCTGGGTTATGCCGCCTGTCTCAAAAACTATACCGTCCTTTTTGCTACCGCCATCGATCTCATCAACACCCTTTCCGCAGCGCAGAGGCAAAACCGTTTGAAAGAGGAGTTGAAAAAATATACCCGTCCCGCTCTTCTCATTATTGACGAATTGGGCTTCCTACCCATCGACAAAAAAGGGGCGGACCTCCTCTTTCAGGTCATCAGCCTCCGCTATGAGCAAGGCGCACTGGTCGTCACTTCAAACAAAGCCTTTAAGGACTGGCCCGAGATCTTCAATAATGATGCCACTCTGACATCGGCTATCCTTGATCGACTTCTACACCATGCTGAAATAGTCCTGATCGAGGGAAAGAGCTACCGTATGAAAGAACAAATCGATCCATGAAATCCCTCACGCCGGAACCAAGTAAATCGGTTTCAGCCCCATTCCTCAAAGAGCATTTTCAAACGGCCCTTTTTGAGGCATTTTTGCAAGACCGCCAACAAAAGCCTGCCTTTGTGAGGGTATGTCAGGATCTCCCTGCGGTATGAGAAGCATAAACTTCAAGGATAATCTCATGGCACTGCTTGAAGATGAAGCATGTAGACCGTTATGCATCCTTTCTTGATTTCGAGCCCGTTAAGGATAGCAGGCGATGAGGTTTGAGAAAAATCGGAGGGGTCAAGACCTCCCACAATCGTCAAGTGCGCGTTGCGGTTAAATACAAATCCATCCTGCCCCTCGTTGTAGCTTCCTGACGCGGTCATTACTTGCGCTCCCTCCTCTGCTTCCGATAACGCATTGTTTAATAACGAATAACATGGAGTTCTGCCTCCGCAATAACCTTGCTCCTCCACATAAACGACCGGCTTGTACTCATCTGCACCGATATCCGGAAAAGCACCGAAGGGCCTTCCATCACTTTCAAAATCTTCTGTCACTGAAGATGATGAAGCATTGTCTCTTGCGGGAGACGTTTTTGATATATGGTAGTCGTCATTTGATGGGTCAACAAAGAGGGGGTCACCATCAACAGGTTCATTCCCCCGCACGCCGTCGTCCGTATTCTGCCAGAAAAGGTTCCGGTTCACACTGACCGATCCGCTGCCGACCGTATTGATACCGACCGCATGGCCTGCGATGATGTTGTTCAAAATAGTTGCATTGGTGTTTTCCCCGACCAGTATCCCATGCCCTGCCGATACAACTGTGTTATGAATAATTTCAATACTTCCTGAAAGGTTCCCATTGTAGACATAAATATCTGAAAAATTTCCTGGACTCTGATGATCTGAGCTGTTCCCTGCCATTATATTGTTTAGAATGCCGGTTGTTTTAGAGGAAAACTCTGGCCTTGATGAAATGTCTATCATTATTACTGAAACCAGCTCTGGATTATTTGCAGTTGCTGAGGAGACGGTGTTATCCATCATAATGTTCTTCTCTATTTTCGATCCTTCATCCTGATAGAGAAAAATGCCTGCTCCCGGGCCGGTGTTCTTTATAATTGTGTTCCCGGTTATGTCTGCGGAGCTGTAAACCACAAAGATTGCCCCGCCTCTTGTTCCTGAATTACCTTCAAAGTAGTTTCCCGATATCACAATGTCAGCGGGTCCGTACGTGTACCCAGCGCATATTGCCCCGCCGAGTGAAGAGGGTGTGTCCTTTCCCTTGTTATTATAAAAATTATTCTCAATGATATGGGCGGCTCCCTTCAAGAACACCCCGCCTCCTTCTGCCTGGCTAGTGGTTGAGCCTCCGGCGTAGTTGGATCTGAATTCATTCCCGGTTATCAAAGCCGGGGAAAAGGCATCTTGAAGGTAAACTCCTCCTCCCATGACCCGTTCGTCCTTTACTCCCGACGCCATGTTATCCTTGATTATATTGTTCCTGATGATTGGAGAAGCACCGCTGCTGTAAATACCCCCTCCCGCGTCGAATGTGCCGAAATTGTAACCGTTCACGGGCAATCGTAGCTCCAATTTAAAATTGTCCGCCGTGCCGTAATTTTTCTTCGAAAAAGATTGCGTTCCGGTTCCTGATGATTTAT
>Ga0210027_1001217_pt1 | contig 24237 bp, 21 predicted proteins | sample CryGeymeta201510_FD_183978 | JGI IMG/M metagenome (GOLD analysis project Ga0210027, IMG submission 183978) | Groundwater microbial communities from Crystal Geyser aquifers in Utah, USA - Crystal Geyser metaG 2015-10 (SPAdes) (version 2) | ecosystem: Environmental > Aquatic > Deep subsurface >...
TAGTTGAGTCGAGCTAAATTGAGGAGGAATTCTCCTCCGTGAGGCTTTAGAATATGTTTTTCAAACCGTTCCATTTCTTCCATAAATAAAATATGTCTGTCCATATCCACCGTGTAACAGCACATGCCAATGGCAGGACCGATACTCATTTGGATATGTATCGGATTGGACCCCAAATCCGTCATTCTCATGATCATGTTTGCAACCATATTCTTTACGGACCCCCTCCACCCTTGGTGAGATGCACCAATAATCTGCCCGACCGGGTCATAAAAAAGAATAGGTACACAATCCGCAGTATGAACGGTGAGCATCACTCCTTTTTCCTGAGTTATCACTCCATCAGATTCCTCTAGAATCTCAACATCCCCCAGGTGAAGAGTGTCTGGAATAGATATGTTGACTGAATGAATTTGTTCAAGCTTGACAATTTTACGGGGAGCTATTTCATTTTGTTGAAAGAAATTTTTTATGATTTGAATCTTTCTCATATCCCCCGCCTTCCGTGTAGTAAAACCGGAGATGATAGATGAAAGAACTGAGGAAGACAGTACATTTTGTTCAGGATAATAGGTGAACATAGGATTGAATGCAATTTTTATCGCTCCACGGGTATTCCGATCTTCCCCGACAGAGACTTTTTTCATGTCCTTTTCCGGTGACTACGACAATATCATTTGGCTTCGCTTCATCTAATGCCGCGTGAATTGCCTTTTCGCGATTGAGCTCAACAAAATACTGTTTATTGCCAAATCCTAGGCCAATTTCATCAGCTATTTTCTGTGGATCTTCAGTGCGATAATCTTCTTCAGTGATATACGAAATATCCGCAAATGTTGCACTTGCCTTCCCCATAGCAAAACGCTTTGTACGGTCACGCAATCCTGCAGATCCAAATACATGAATAAGTCTTCCCTTTCCATGAAAGTACTGCTTTCTTATTGTTTGCAAAATGCACTCAATTGCGTTTGGGGTGTGGGCAAAATCCACGATAACCATGAATTTTTTATCGTACACAATATCAATTCGACCTGCCGGAAGCTTGAAAGAAGAAAATGCAGGTAGCATCTCCTTTTCAGACAATCCCAACTCCCGACACACCGCATAGGCCGCCAAATAATTATAGGCATTGAAATCCGCCAGATTTGGGATGTCTTTCCTAAAATCTATGGAATAACTCGCCTTATTGGTAAGCCCATATGTTTTCAAATTTAAAATTTTAAATTTTAAATTTGAAATGGTCTTTTGTATCACTTCATCGTCCGCATTTACTATTCCCTCTTTTGCCATCTGAATAAGTTTCATCTTTGTCTGTGCATATTCATCGATAGTTCTATGGTAGTCAAGATGCTCATGAGTAATATTTGTGATTACCGCAACCTCAAACTGTATGCCGGCAAGTTGATTTTGATCTAGTCGGTGAGAGGTTGTCTCCAGAACAAAATATTCTTGCTTTTGATCGAGTGCCATTTTCAGGTATCGAGGTATCAAAGCGGCATCCGGAGTCGTAACATGAAAGCCTGTATCATATTCTTCTTTTCCTATTTTTGCGAAAATAGTTGATATCATTGAGACCTTTTTCCCCGCTGAGGAAAGGACATGATAGATGAGATGAGTGGTAGTTGTCTTTCCATCTGTGCCAGTCACCCCAATCACCTGTAATTTGCGACTGGGAAAACCATACCAATAATTCGCCGATAATGCCCTTATGAAGTGGTATATATTCTTAAGTTTTTGTATCATATTTTCTATTCCGGAGCTATATTATAATACACTATAAGCTCTTTTGCGATATCGAAAAAGATTGGAGCGGCCGTTTCTGAACCCCACTGTGATGTTTTTGGCTCCTTGACTATTACAAGACCTATAAACTGTGGATTCTTTATGGGCGAAAACCCTATAAATGAGGCAATTGTCTTTGTGGCGTCATAATGGCCTTCAATAGGTATCTGGGCAGTTCCCGTTTTCCCTCCAATCTGATACCCCTTGGGTTTCAGGTATTTTGTTTCCCCATTCTCAATGGTGCCCAGTAGCATTTTTTTCATTATGTCGCTTGTTTTCTTACTAACTACCTGACGGATGAATATCGGTTCAACTTTTTGAATTGTCTCTCCCCTCAATTCCTTAACGACATACGGTTTCATTAACTTCCCTCCATTAATGACTGCCGAAAAAGCGGTAATCATTTGAATGGGAGTAACAGCCAATCCCTGGCCAAATGTTGCTGTGGAATAGTCAATGGGGTACCACGCTTTTCTTGGTTTCAGGAAACCTGAGGCTTCCCCCTCCATGTCGATGTTAGTATATTCGCCAAATCCATACTGTAGTATGGATTGATAGAGACGGTCGTTTCCCATTTTAGATCCAATAAATACCATCCCAACATTTGAAGATTTCTCCAATGCCCGGATAAGCGTAATTCGTCCTTCATATGAGTTGTTCCATGTCCGTATTGTGTAATCCCCAACCTTCACCGGACCATCCTCGTTAAAGAGGGTATCTGGCTTAATGACTCCCGCTTCGATTCCTCGGGCCATGACCAACGGCTTAAACGTCGATCCCGGCTCATACATATCGGAAATCGCGGCATTACGGAAAACGCTATTATCAAATTCGTAGTATGTGGTTGGATCATAATCGGGTAAACAACTTAACGCTAATATTTCCATGGTGTTCGGATTTGCGATAATCGCACATCCTTCCTTTGCCTCGAATTTCAAAAGACCAGCCTTCAATTTTTCCTTTACAAGCATTTGCACTGATTTGTCTATAGTCAGATATAAATCCCTCCCGTTCTCAGGATCAATACGTTCCTGCGTCCCAAGAAAAATGGGCCTGCCCTGGAGATCTAAATCAGAACGTATTAAACCCGGTAGTCCCGCTAAGTCTTTATCATAAAACCCCTCAGTACCTGACCTTCCCACATTAGTACCGTCATCGCTTTTACCCACGAATCCTGCCAAGTGGGCTGCAATTGAAGCGTCAGGATAGTAGCGGCTCCATTGTTCATCAAAACCCATCCCAGGAAGACTTAGTTTCAGAATCGCGTCTTTTTCCATTTTAGTAACACCGTTTGCAACCGAAGTCCATTTTTTTGTCACATCGATCCGAGAAGAAATGGAGGCTTCCTCCACATGTAAAATTTTTGAAAGAGAAAGAGTGGTTTTTTCTTTATCTTGGATAAGTTGTGGCTCGAAATATAATTTATAGAGAATTTGGTTCATGACAATAGGTTGTCCATTCCTGTCATAAATCTTGCCTCGCTCAGGGTCCAATCTTCGCGTTGAGAGATAGTCTTGTTGAAGATCGGGATGAAGGATCTGGATAAAAAACAAACGCAAAACCACTATGCAAAATACTGCAAGAAATCCGAAAAGAAGCAGTCGCAATTTTGTCATTCTAAAGTTATTTTTTTGTATTTAAAGCATATTTTAATTCCCCGATATACACGGGTTGGGCCGCACGTACAAACCCCCAATTTTTTTTGAATTCCTCAGCGTGCAAAAATGATTCCGTGTCGGCCATTTCCTTTTCAAGTTGTGCATTTTCCTGTTTTAGCACGAATGTTTTTTGATCAAAACTATGTATTTCCGTACTTAGTTTCATGCTTGATATAAAGATTGTGATATTCCCAATGATAGCAGCGATGAATATTCCTATAATGATTTTTTGATATGAGTTTTTCATACGTGAAATACGCGTAATACTGCTGACCGTTCAAATCGTAAACCTTTATCTCCAAATACCGGTTTTTTTCCTATTTGGATATATCCGTGTTCTCGTATAAATCGCTTTACTATCCTATCTTCGAGTGAGTGAAAACTGATAACGGCAACCTTACCCTTTGGCCCCAATAACGAAAGAGCTCCTTTGAGTGCCTGTTCCAAGTTTTCAAATTCATTGTTCACTTCTACCCGTAATGCCTGAAAAACCCGTGTCAAAGTTGGCCGGGGATTGCTCTTTGCGACGGAGTTTACGACTCCCACAAGCCATCCGACGGTAAGTTGCTCTTGCCCAACTCGTTGTATAAGGATATGTTTTGCAAGGGGGGCTGCAAGAATTTCCTCCGCATTATGCATGAACATATGCGCAAGATTCTTTTCAGTATATTGGCGTAAAATCTGCTCTGCTGTTGTAACACACGAGTCGTCCAGCCGCATATCGAGAGGTTCGTTCATATTTTTATATGAAAGCCCCTTGCCTCCTGTTTTGAGTTGTTCGTATGAAAGACCTAAATCAAATAGAATTCCATCGACAGGAGAAAAATCAGCTTCCTTTGCTATCGTTGCAATATCTTTGAAATTGCCTGATTTAAGGAGAAGTGTCCCATTTGTAATTTGTAATTTGTAATTTGTAATTTGCGTTCTGTCTCTATCTATCGCCAGCACGTTCGCACCAGCCGCTAAGAGAGCTTTCGAGTGTCCCCCTTCACCGAATGTTGTGTCGATTATTTTTTTGTCTGGACCGGCCTCAAGCAGCTCTACGACTTCTTTTAGTAAAACAGGTGTGTGCATGATTGAGCGACTAGTTGCTAGTGATTAGTGGCTAGCTGTAACTGATAATCAGCCCATTTTTCGGGATTCCAAAGCTCAAAATGGTCTCCAACACCAATAATGAGAACTTTGTCTTTGAGTTCCGCAAAGGAAAGAAGTGGCTTTGGAATAACAATCCTTCCCTGTCCATCAATCTCAATGTGCATAGTGGAGGAGAATAATAGTCTTCGTTTATTGATATCGGTTTTATCAAGCAGCGAAACGCTAATTAGTTCCTTCGACCGTGCTTCCCAATCTTCTTTGTCATATCCTGCAAGACAAAAATCAAATCCTTTTGTTACAATGAAACTGTCACCCTTTAGTAGTTCACGGATTTTCTTAGGAATAACAACACGGCCTGGAGCAGTAAACGAAACAAGATATTCACCAAAAAAAACCATATATAACCATTTAACGCCAATATGTTTCAAAAGTCAATACGATATTTATCGTCTGTCATCCCCGTGAAGACGGGGATCCAGTCTATAATTATCAATATTGTGATTTTCGACTAGATTCCCGCCTTTTGACCAAAGGTCAATCGCCCTTTGGACGACGCGGGAATGACAAAGGAAGCGAGAATAGTAGTTCAAAAAAACAGACTTTAAGATATGAATAAATTAATCCAACAGACGAAAAAACTTTTCCTAAGCGCCCAAGGAGGGATGTTTTCCTCAGCTATGATCCTGAGTTTTATGATCATTATCTCTCGTGTCTTTGGCTTTGCAAGATATAGAATTTTGGCAAGTTATTTTTCTAAGGATCAGCTCGATATATTTTTTGCCTCCTTCAGGATACCTGATTTGGTATTTGAACTACTCATCACTGGGGCAATAACGTCGTCTTTGATTCCCATTTATATTCGCTTTAGCAAAGATGAAAAGGAACGCGCAAACATCATGTCGTCCATTTTTAATATTATTCTTATATTGCTCATTGTTTCTATTTGTGTCCTCCTTCCCCTTATGTCAATAATAGTTCCCGCCATTACTCCAGGATTCCATGGGGAAAAGCTGCGGCTCGTTATCCTCTTCTCACAGATTTTGCTTATAGGGCAGCTCCCGTTTTTGGTTCTTGGTAATTTTTTTACCGGCATGGCACAGGCAAAGAAGCAGTTTTTGGTTACTGCAATTCCCCCGATTGTCTACAATGTCTCAATTATTATCGCCACTCTTTTTTTTGCTTCGACCTTGGGCCTTTATGCCCCCATATTCGGCGTGATTGCGGGTGCTGGCCTCTTCGCACTTATCCAGCTTCCCGCCGTCATTGATGAGTTGAAGGATTATCGACTCCGGATTATCTCTCATCTAGGGGTGAAAGATTTCTTTAGGATGATGGGGCCACGGCTTCTTACGATAATGGTCTCTCAAATTGATGCGACAATCGACCTGACGTTAACAACGTTGCTTGGGTCAGGTGCATACACTATTTTTTACTTCGCTCAGCATTTACAGCTTCTTCCCGTTTCTGTCATAGGCATGTCGTTTGGACAGGCATCACTCCCCTATCTCTCGGAAATGATTGAGTCCAGGAAAAAAGAGGATTTTGCTCATATTGTGACCGAATCCCTCCTCAATGTTCTTTTTCTCACTACTCCTATAGCAATTTATTTTATTTTTGCAAGAACTCCTCTTGTGCGTATGTTTTTTGGAGGCGAACAGTTTGATTGGGAAGCCACTGTTCAAACCGCTTTTCTTCTCTCTTATTTTGCACTATCCATCCCCCTTCATTCTATATACTATCTCCTTACCCGTTGTTTTTATGCCCTTCTTGACAGCAAGACACCTTTTGTTGCAAGTATCATTGGGGTCGTGGTCAATACTGCCCTATCTCTCGTTGCCATTCTTGTTCTTCATCTTCCTGTTTGGTCACTGGGAGTATCGTTTTCACTTTCAATTGGCTTACAAGTAGGTATCTTATTTATGCTATTGCATAAAAAAGCTCCGTTCAATATTGTGGCATTTATCTATTCATTTATAAAAATCATCTTAGCAGCTGTTATATCGGCTCCCATTCCTTACGTACTTATAAAACTCATGGATAATCTTTTACTAGATACCACGCGGACGATTAATATTTTTTTGCTTCTCGTTATCAGTGCGTGTACGTACTTTTTGTTATACTTATTTGTATCGTGGTTTATTGGTGTGAGAGAGCTCTACATCATTACTCAACTAACGGTAAAGGCAAGGGAATTCCAGAAGAAAATTACTGAAATGTATACCTCATATGATTAATACAGGTCAAAAAAACGCTATTCGTTCAATCCAACGAGAATTGTTGGGAAAGAAATTGAGTTATCACGAAATATATAATCTCATGGACCAAATTTCCCACCATAAGCTCAACGATATACTCACCACATACTTCGTGGCCGCATCTTTCAAAGAGGGATATGAGCAGGAAGAGCTCTACCACTTTACGAAAGCCATGGTCGAAACGGGGAACCGACTCAACTTCAAAGGAATTGTCGCTGACAAACATTCGGTTGGGGGGGTTGCAGGTATTCGAACCACGATGATATTGGTCCCTATTATTGCTGCTGCCGGATTTAAAATCCCCAAGATATCCTCTCGTGCTATTACTACTCCCGCAGGTACCGCCGATGTAATGGAAGTCTTTGCGGGCGTTGAGTTTAATTGCGAACAATTAATAGATATCGTGAATTCTGTGGGAGGGTGTATTTGTTGGAATGGAAAGTTGGGGATTGCGCCCGCTGATGACGTGCTTATTCACATTGAAGAACCTCTCGCCTTTGAGTCGTTCGATAAAATAATAGTTTCCATTATGGCTAAAAAAATCGCAGCCTCAACAACTCATCTTATCCTTGATATCCCCATTGGAAAAACAATGAAGATTGTTCATGAGAAGGATGCACAAAAAATAGCTCATAAATTTCAATTGTTGGGGAAAAAATTTGGCATCGAAGTCATAACGACGATAAATAAAACACAAGAACCTGCTGGAAACGGAATTGGACCTGCCCTTGAAGCGCGAGATGTCCTTAAAGTATTGGAACAAACTGAAGATAGACCAATAGAACTTGAAGAAAGGGCACTCTACTTGGCAGGAATGTTACTTGATATGTGTTTTAAGGAATCAAAAATCAACAAGCACGGTATTGAAGAAGCGCGTGCCCTTCTTAAATCAGGCGTTGCGCTTCAAAAATTCAAGGATATAGTGAAAGCCCAAGGAGGGTCTCCTCATATTTCCTCTCATACAATGAAGCTTATGAATAAAAAACACATTATCCATAGCCCAAGGAGGGGATACGTGAAAGATGTCAACAATCATAATATTAATAGTATCGCAAAGCTTTTGGGAGCTCCCCATGACAAATACGCAGGTATGGTACTCCTTAAAAAAATAGGGGATATTGTTGATTTAAGAGAACCAATACTTGAGTTTTATACTAAGAACACCTATTTGCTCAAAGAAGCGGAGTCAACGTTACAAATGTTTCCAATATATACATTGGACACTCATTTATGAAAAAATTTAAAATCCTTTTTTTGCTTGTCATGCTGATAACGCTCTCTGTTTATTTTATGTACACCGAAGGCTCCCTTCCCGTGGACAAAACAAACGAGGGGGCTACTATTTTTGTCATAAAAAAGGGAGAAGGAGAACTGAGTTTGATTACTAAAAGGCTTGCGTCAGAAGACCTTATCAGAAATAAATTAGTATTTTTTACTATTGCGTTACAGAAAGGTATCGAAAGAAAAATTCAGGCGGGGGACTTTAAACTTTCAAAAAATATGACTGCCCAGGAAATAGCGGATACACTCACTCATGGGACTGCAGATGAGTGGGTTACGATAGTGGAGGGATTGCGAAAAGAAGAGGTGGCGCAAAAACTTACTGAACAATTCACGCTGTCTGAAATTAGTTTCATTGAGCAGGCTAAAGAGGGGCAATTATTTCCAGACACGTACCGGATTCCAAAAACAGCTTCTGTTGAAACGATTATCAAAATAATGGAGTCCAATTTCCAAACTAAAATGGCAGAAGCACGTCAGCAATACCCATTCGAAAAAAGATCTGATAAAGAAATATTGGTATTGGCTTCATTGATAGAACGTGAGGCAAAATTTGCGGATGATAGACGTCTTATTGCTGATATTATCCTAAAACGAGCTCAAAGCGACCGGCCATTGCAGCTTGATGCAACGATTCAGTACGGGCTTGGGTATCAAAGAAAAGAAAAGACATGGTGGAAGAAAGAGTTAGCTTTAGAAGACTTGAAGGTGGATAATACATATAATACATATGAGCGAAAAGGCTTGCCACCCGCTCCCATTTGTAATCCTGGATTGGATTCTCTCAAGGCAGCCCTTGCGGCAAATCCAAAAACACCATTTTGGTACTATGTTTCAGATAAGAACGGAAGAATCCATGCCGCAAAAACACTTGAAGAGCATAATGAGAATATTAGGAAGTATGTACAGTAAGGTGATTTGATTGTCATTTCTATAGTAGGGACAGGTCGCGACCTGTCCCTACATCGGTAATTCATATTATTCGGATTATAAAAATATGAAAAGATCTGCTTTTAAGATTCTCTTTATTCATGGATATACCGCCTCCTCACAAGTGAATTTTTATCCTGCTTTATGTTCTCAACTGAACACATACGGAATAGATTATGTTGTTCCCAATTTACCAGGTGGAACACACCCCCATGTGAAAGAATGGCTTCATGTTTTACATGAAACGATAAAGAATAATACTCAGCCGCTCGTTATTGTGGGACAAAGTTTGGGAACACGAGCAGCATTGCTTTATATAGAAAAATATCAACCAAAAGTTGAGGCTTTATTTCTTATTGCATCTTTCGCAAATAGAGTGGAAAACGCACAAAGAAAAGGCGGAGACGCATATCCAGATTTTTTCTCACATAGAATCGATGTTGAAAAAGTAAAAAATATGGTTAAGAAAAGCTACATCTTGCACTCTCGTGATGACCATTCCATCGCTTACGAACAAGGAGTGGAAATTGCAAAGGATTTAAATGCTGAGTTGATTACCTTCACAGATAGAGATCATTTTTCTAGTTCAAAAAACGCTCCTTTTATCTTTACCGTCCTGAAAGATAAACTCGGATTTTAATACTATAGGAGTTCAATTAAATAAATAATTGAACTTTTAAAATCCTTGTTGTTTTTGTTCTTTAATTCTTCGCTTCAACTTCCATCCAGTCTTCCAGTTACTTCGCGAAATGCCTGGCTCAAGTACCGAACTTAATAATTGATTAAACATATTTTCCAATTTATTTTTAGAAGAAATAACAGAAAGTGAATATTTTATATGAGTACTTCTATCAAGCAAAAAGGCGAACTTGGCAATTGTCGCTCGAGAAACCTTTACAACATCACTAATAATACAGTAATCGACTCCGACAAATACCATATACATAACTAACAATCTTTTACCAACCATAAGTCTTTCAACTGGAGACAGTACTTCATTCATTGAATCAATAAATTTGTCTTTGCTATTTTCCCTCCCAAGTACTTCAAACATCAGCTCGCTTATTTTATTGACAACTGAATCTTTTACTTTGTATTTTGACATTCGTACCATAGTTCATTTATTTAAATAAATGAACTCCTATAGTACAAGGGATTATAAACAACATTATTGAAAAATATAGTGTTGTAGTAGTCTGAGAAGCGATATTAGCGGATATGTGCAGGATTTTTTACATCGGCTCTTCAGGTAATACGTCGGAGGAAGGGGTTCGTTTTAAAATCTCCCTCGGTTTACCACTTCCGGTTGCTGCCCCGATATATCCGGCCGCTTCCATCTCGTCGATAATTGCTGCGGCTCGAGAATAGCCAATTTTAAGTTTACGTTGGAGAAACGAAGTTGATGCTTTTCCCGATTGAATAACGATTTCCAAAGCCTGATTAAAAAGAACGTCTTTTCCATTGGTACTTCCCGACACCCCCGGAATTCCCCCCATGGTTATTCCCGGATCCGTTTCCATAATCTCTTCCGTATAGTGAACCTCTGGGGATTGTGCCCTGATAAATTTAGTCAGTTCTGTGACTTCCCTTTCGGTAATGAAAGGTCCTTGGATACGTCTTGGTTTTGCCTGATCTGGAGGAAGGAAAAGCATATCTCCCTTGCCAAGTAATTTTTCCGCTCCCGGCATATCGATGATAACGCGCGAATCAATCATCGAAGAGACATTAAAAGCAAGTCGCGCCGGAATATTTGCCTTCATGAGGCCTGTAATGACATCAACAGACGGTCTTTGCGTAGCTAGAACAAGGTGGATGCCAGTTGCGCGAGCGAGTTGCGCTATACGGGTAATAAGGCTTTCCACATCATTACCTGCGAACATCATGAGGTCGGCCAATTCATCAATCATAAAAACGATATAGGGTTTTTTTTCAATACCGGGGATGAGGTTATAACTATCTAGATTACGCGCGTGTACGGCAGCAAATTGCTTATATCTCTCCTGCATTTCGTTCACAGTCCAACGTAATGCACGGAGTGTAACTTCGGGTTCATTTATTACGGGAGTAAGGAGATGGGGAATATTGTTGTACTGACTCATTTCCACCCGTTTTGGATCAACAAGAATGAGCCTCAACTCTTCAGGGCGAGTCCTGAAAAGCATGGTACTAATCCACGCGTTGATGATGACGGATTTGCCTGAACCCGTCGTTCCTGCAATTAAACAGTGAGGCATCTTGCCGATGCTTGTTGCGACGGGTTTGCCTGAAACATCCAGACCCAACGGCATGAGAAGCGGGTCGGGATTTTTCGTAAATATATCGGCTTCAAGAAGACTTTTAAGGGTGACGATTTGAGATCTAATATTGGGAATTTCAATACCTACCATCGCCCGACCTGGTATCGGAGCCTCAATACGGACCTGACCTGTTGGGGCCGCAATCGCAAGAGCAAGGTCGTTTGCTAGGGCCGTAATACGGGACAACCTCGTTCCACTCTTAATCTCGATTCCATATTGAGTAACGGCTGGCCCTTTGTTCTGTTCTGCAACGCGTGCCGAAATACCAAAACTGTCCAACGTTTTCTCAATCGTATCGGCAATATAATGTACGTCCCCTCTATCTGCCTCTGCCTGTTTAACGTTGCTCAGGAGGTTAAGCGGTGGAAAAATCCATGTTGATCCCGATTGAGTAAGGGGTTTGATATACAAATCTTGATTGACCTGTGTCTTTGTTATTTCGCTTTGGACAAACTGTTGTTTTTCTCCATTCTTCTTATCAAGAAGGGTCTCTTTAGCCTTCTTATCCTCAATATAACTTTTCTTGCCATCCATCTTCTTATCAGTAATAAAATTGCTCTTTTTGTCGGAAGTTTTTATTCTTTGTAATGCAGGGTCAATCGATGCCTTTAGAGATTTAAACAAAATAACGATACCTCCCACAAGTCCAGAAAAAATAACGTCAATAGAAGTGTCAAGAAATAGGATAATGCCGATACCTAAGAGTGTTAAAAAAAAGAAAGTGGCTCCAATTAATGAGATATTGTCTTGTAGGAGATTGTAAAATGAAAGTCCCCATACACCACCTTTAAATAATCCTCCAAGTGAAAGGAAAATGAAAAAAAGGCCAATGGTAATTGTTGGTCTTAAAAGCTGCTTCTTTGAATGGGTTATGGCGTGAACCGCACTCAAAATAATTAGTGTGGGTACAAAAAAAGCAACCATGCCAAATCGTTCCGCTAAAAACTGACGAATGACAGACAAAAGCCTACCATCTATCCTTTCACCCAATGGAAGAAGAGACAGCAGCAAAAGAAGTCCTGCCAGTAATAGGATTAAGCCAAACAAAAGAAACACTGTTCGAGCATTCACTTTTGCCTTGATGAAGGGAATTTTGATTTTGCTTTTTTTTCGTGCCATATCAACTCATTCTAGTACATTTGATACGCTCAAGTCAACACGGCTTACACTCATTCCCGCTCATGTCCTCAGGACATGAGTTCTTTCAAAAAATCATCTTCTCTATTATTCCCCATGGGCGGACGATTGTTTCGATCGCTTCTGTTGTACTGTGGTCTGCCTCCTCTGGCTGGTCCACCTGGTCTATTGCTATAGGAAGGTCGTGGTCGCTGCTCGTATCGTGGAGGTGGAGGCGTTGCTCCTGCTTGCGGCTCTTTTCCATCTTCTCCAAACATCTGAAGATTTATTCTTCCCATATTGTCAATTTCCATAACCTTTACTTTTACCTTCTGACCAACGGATACGACTTCGGCTGGGTCCTTCACAAATCCGCGTCCCATTTTTGAAACGTGGACGAGACCGTCTTTTCCGGGAATACATTCAACAAATGCACCAAATGGGGCAATTCGCTTCACTTCCCCTTCGAAAATCTCTCCTGCTTGAATTTCACGGGTCATATTCTCAATCATCTTAGCTGCCATTTCAACATTTGCTTTATCTATTCCACTGATTGTCACTCTTCCATCATCACCAACGTTAATGTCAGTATTTGTTTGGGCGATGAGAGCGCGAATGTTCTTTCCTCCCGGTCCGATGATTTCTCCAATCTTATCTGGAGGTGGAGTGATGACAACAACTTTTGGAGCAAATTGTGAAACTGAAACTCGTGGAGTTGCTATTGCGGCCTTCATGTTCGCAAGTATTTTCATTCTCGCTGCTGTTGCACGAGTAATCGCTTCATGCATCATGGGAGTCGTTAGGCCCATATTTTTTACATCAAGCTGAATTGCCGTTACGCCAGTCTCAGTGCCTGCAATCTTGAAATCCATTTCTCCTGAAAAATCTTCAACACCTAAGATGTCTGTCAGAACAACAAAATCATCATCGGTCTTGCAAACAATTCCCATTGCGATACCCGCGACAAGTGCCTTAATAGGCACACCCGCATCCATAAGAGCCAAGGTTGAAGCGCATGTTGATGCTTGGGAAGTTGAACCATTCGAAGATAAAACCTCGGAAACGACTCTAATCGTGTAGGGAAAATCTTTCTGCGAAGGAAGGACGGGCTCAAGTGCTTTTTCGGCCAAGGCTCCATGTCCTATCTCTCTTCGAGAAGAAAATCCAAAACGGCCCGTTTCACCCACCGAGTAAGGTGGCATGTTGTAGTGATGAATATATCTTTTTGACTCTTCTCCTTCCGGACTTTCGATAAGTTGCTCCAAACTTGGCGCTCCCAAAGTTACGATGGTGAGTACTTGCGTGTCTCCACGAGAGAACAGTGCGGACCCGTGGATACGAGGAAGAATGCTCACTTCTGAGGAAAGCTCTCGTACCGCATCGATGTCACGACCGTCAACCCGTTTTTTGATTAAAATATTGTCACGAATTACCTGTTTTGTCATGTAATCGACACCTTTTGCAATCGTCTTTTTATCAAATTCCTCCGCATATTTTTCTGAAACGGCATTCACCACTTCTTCAACGGCGGCTTTGTCTTCGAATTCTTTCTTAGCCTTTTGCTCAACAAGAGCCTCTATTTCTTTTTTGAAATCTTTCTTTAAAATGGCAAGTAATTTCTCATCAACGAGCGAGTCAGAGGCGTCATCTTTTTTATTGCCTACCGCCTTTGCAAACTCGTTGATGAATGCGATGAGTTTCTTATTTTCAACTTTCGCAAGTTCGATTCCCTTTTCGATTAAATCTTCCTTTAGCTCTTCTGCACGCGTTTCAATCATGACCACTTTCTCTTCAGAGGATGAAACTACGAGATCTAACACTGAAAATTTCTGGTCTTCTTCTGTTGGATTCACAATAAAAGTGACTTCTCCATTTTTCACGGCTCCTACGCGGGACGTCGCAATAGGTCCTTTCCACGGAATAGGAGAGGCTTGTAATGCGGCGACCACTGTCAAGGCGGCTAGGATATCCGGTGAATTAACGCCATCAATTGACATCAATGTAATAATAATTTGGACATTTTTTTTATAGCCTTTTGGAAAGAGTGGTCTGATAGATCTGTCGATAAGTCGACCTGTTAATACGGCTTCATCCGATGGTCGGCCCTCTCGTTTTACCCATCTTGACCCTTTGATAATTCCACCTGCGTACAGCTTTTCCGCATACTCTACCTGGAGGGGGAAATAATCCAAATCCTCTCTCTCCGCACCAGCTACTATGGTGACTAAAAGACTCGTATCACCCATACGACCAAGGACTGCGATTGTTGCAGCTTTTGCTAATTTCCCTGTCTGAAAGGACAGTGTTCTTTTTGCTTGTTCGTTTCCGAGTTCAAGGCTTTTTTCTATGATTTTCATAAATGTATATGAATAAATAAATTAATGATAATTACGATAAAGATTGTGTCATTCTGAGTGACTCAAGTTACATACGAAGAATCTTTTTTCGCTTCGCTAGATCCTTCGCAGAGCCTGCACTGAGCTTGTCGAATGTGCTCAGGATGACGGCCCTCTATTAATAATACTATATGCCACGAAGAACAGTGAAAGGGAAATGAATAAATATGTGTATTATTTTTTGAGTCCGATCTGTTCGATAAGTTTTTTATAGCGTTTTTCCTCAAGTTTCTGCAAATAATTAAGAATTCTTCTTCTTTTTGCGATAACCTTTAAAAGGCCTCGTCTTGAATGATTGTCCTTGTTGTTCTCGGTCAAATGCTCAGTTAAGCGCAGTATTTTGTGAGTCAAAAGGGCAGATTGTACTTCTGGAGATCCGGTGTCGCCATCCTTTTGGGCGAACATCTCGATAAGCTTCTGTTTATCGTCTGGTAGTTTTTTCATAAGAACACATTATAATAAATGAATGGTGAAGTTTCAACATCTAATTCTTCCGCTTGTGCTGTGGCTCTCCATCGGGTTGATTATGGCATACGTTCCTCCGGAATCGCCCCTTGTCATTGGGGGAGTATTGATTCTCTTTTCCCTTGTCCTCTATTTGTCGGTACGGTTGTTTTCCCATAAAAATATTCCCGTGATTGTAACGTGCTGTATGATGGTATTCTTGCTTTCAAACATACTGTCCGGGTTTAATTATTTGAATCTCTTACTCATCATAGCTATTGGTATCCTTGTTTCCCAACTAATCACTTAGACCAAAGGTCTCTCGCCCTTTGGGCGAAGTCACTGTATAATGTACCTTATGTCACAAAAAAAATATATTACAACCACCCTTCCCTACGTAAATGCGGAGCCGCATATCGGGTTTGCCCTTGAAATCGTCCAAGCGGATGTCATTGCGCGCACATGGAGACAGCAAGGATATGAGGTTGTCTTTAATACGGGAACCGATGAGCATGGGCAAAAAATATATCAGAAGGCACTTGATGCAAAACAAGATCCCCAAGCATATTGTGACGAGTACGCCCAGAAGTTCAATAATTTAAAGGATGCTCTCAATCTTTCCTATACACATTTCATTCGAACGACAGATAGCCATCATGTCAAAGCTGCGCAGGAATTTTGGAACCGCTGTCTTGCGAATGGCGATATTTATAAAAAAAACTACCAGACAAAGTATTGCGTGGGATGTGAGATGGAAAAAACGGACTCAGATTTAGTTGAGGGGAAGTGCCCTCTTCATGCGAAAAACCCCATCGAACTGCGAGCCGAAGAAAATTATTTTTTTGCTTTTTCCAAATTTCAAAAGCCTCTTCTTGAATTGTATAAAAAAAACCCACATTTTGTCTTACCAGATTCCAAATTAAACGAGATAGTGCAATTCGTGTCTGGCGGGTTACAGGATTTTAGTATCTCTCGATTGAAATCAAAAATGCCCTGGGGAATACCTGTACCGAATGATCCAGACCATGTTATGTATGTGTGGTTTGACGCATTGATCAATTATATCTCAACGGTTAAGTGGCCTGGAGATGAATTGGAATTCAACTCATGGTGGCCGGGAATCCAAGTGGCGGGGAAAGACAATCTGAGGCAGCAATCGGCCATGTGGCAGGCAATGCTTCTTTCAGCAAAACTCCCCCTCTCCAAGCAAATCATTATCCATGGATTTATCACGTCAAATGGACAAAAGATGAGCAAGAGTCTCGGGAATGTGGTTAATCCGTATGAAATGATACAGAAATATGGGACAGATGCGGTACGCTTTTATCTCCTCCGTGAAATCCCCACTCTCGATGATGGTGATTTTTCTGAATCCCGTATGTATGAACTGTATAACTCAGATCTTGCCAATGAACTGGGAAACAGCGTTTCAAGGGTCACGACCCTCGCCGCAAAAGATGGTATATCGGTACATCAAAAACCCTATGGCATTACTCCTGAAGATAGTGCTCTTACGGATTCATTTAAGTTGAACGCAATACTCGTTTCCATCTGGGAAGAGGTAAAAAAAATCAATAAAGTGATTAATGAAAATGAACCGTGGAACAAAACACCGGAAGTGCGTAGAGAGTTTCTAGTTGAAACGTTAGAGAAATTATTCATCGTTGGCAATCGTCTGAGTCCGTTCATGCCAAAGACAGGAGAACTTATCGTTGCGGGTACCAACGGGTCAATTGCGAAAGTCCCTCCCTTATTCCCTCGTTTATCCAAATGAGACAATTTCTTAGTTCTATAAAAAATAAAGTTATTGTTCTCACAATCTTAGTTTTCATTCTTGTGGCGCTTTTTGTTGCAGGCGCTTATTTCTTTATATTTAGAGATCTTCCTTCTGCAAGCTCCCTTCGCAACCTCAAGGCAATCCCCTTTTCCACTCATATGTATGATAGAAATGGAAAATTGTTGTACGAAATCTATCGAGACCAAAACAGGACTCCAGTAAAAGTTAAAGATTTAAAGCCCTATATTTATCAGGCGGCAATCGCAATTGAAGATAAGGATTTTTACCGTCACCAGGGCGTGTCTCTCACTTCGGGCATCTTGAGATCACTCAAAGAGCTTATTTTACGCCAAACGCTTCAAGGAGGTTCTACTATTACTCAACAACTTGTGAAAAACGCACTTCTCACCTCTGAACGAACACTCCAGCGAAAAATAAAGGAGATGATTTTGGCAATCACCGTTGAAAAGCAATTCTCAAAACAGGAAATATTGGAGATGTATATGAATCAAGTGCCGTACGGAGGATCTGCCTATGGCATTGAGGAAGCTTCTAAGGCATTTTTTGGCAAACAGGCGAAAGACCTCTCGTTACCGGAGGCCGCACTTCTCGCCGCTCTTCCCCAGGCGCCCTCACGATACTCCCCTTACATTAATCTTGAGCTCACTAAAAAAAGAAGGAATGAAGTGATACAAAAAATGAAGGAGCAGAAATATATTACGGAGCAACAAAAAAAAATAGCTATTGCCTCCCCCGTTGTTGTCATCCCGTTGCGTACAACAATCCATGCTCCTCATTTTGTTTTTTATGTTAAATCGCTCCTTGAAAAAGAATATGGGGTGGATTTGGTTGAGCAAGGCGGACTCAAGGTGACGACGACTCTCGATCTTGATATTCAGGAAAAAACGGAGCAGATTCTCAAGGATGAAATAGAAAAAATACAGTATTTAGATGTGGGCAATGGCGCCCTCCTGGTAACCAGACCACCCACTGGTGAAATTCTTGCGATGGTGGGATCTGTTGACTACTACGCTACCGCTTCCGGCACGTTTAATGTGACAACTGCTTTGAGACAACCGGGAAGTTCCATCAAACCGCTCAACTATGCCATGGGAATTGATAGAAGATTGGTTACAGCGGCAACCGTATTTTTGGATATTCCAACCTGCTTTACGGCAGAGGGTCAACCGGGTTCTTACTGTCCGGTGAACTATGATGGTCAATTCCATGGACCATCCCAATTAAGATTTGCACTGGGCAATTCATTTAATATCCCCGCGGTGAAGATGTTGGCAGTTAATGGGGTAAAGGACTTTATTGCCTCCGCATCCGCCTTCACCATTACTTCTTTTGAAGATCCCAAAAACTATGGATTGTCTCTTACCCTGGGAGGGGGCGAAGTGCGCATGACAGAAATGGCACAAGCCTTTTCCATGTTTGCGAATCAGGGAGTACCACGAAAATTGAATCAGATTCTTAAAGTAGAGGATCGTTTTGGAAAGGTGTTATATACCTTCAAGGACACCAACTTTGTCCCCGATGTGAAAAAAGCTGTACCCGCCCCCTCTTCCCTTTCCATTCCGGGAAAACGTGCGCTTTCGCGAGACGCTTCATATATCATTTCCCATATTCTTCTTGATGATAATGCGCGCTCTGGCGCATTTGGCGCTGGATCATTATTGGTTATTCCAGGAAAGGCAGTGTCCGTAAAAACGGGAACTACCGATAACAAAAAGGATAATTGGACTATCGGTTATACTCCTAACTTTTTAACGGCAGTGTGGGTAGGAAATAATGACAACACTCCGATGAATCCATACCTCGCCTCAGGAGTGACAGGAGCCGCCCCCATATGGAATAAAGTCATGAGAACGCTTCTTAAAGACCAACCGGACCTATGGCCGATAAAACCTGAAACTGTCATTGGAAGGCAAATATGTAATGACAGTGGGGGGGGGATGACGAAGGGGGAAGATGGCAAAGAAAGTTGTGGAGCTCGATACGAATACTTCATAAAAGGGACAGAACCAAAGGGAGGAGGAAGTATCCGTCAGTCAGTACCAATCAACAAGGATACCGATAAACTCGCAAGCCCCACAGACACGAATGTAGAGAATAGGGATAAAACGATTATCAAAGACATGTTCTCCAACTACTGTGTGGACTGCAACCACGATAAAGACCCGTATTCAATTATTAAGTTGTAATCTGAGATTAATAGAACATTACATAGATTTATGACGCGCGATGTAGCAGAACTTATTCGACCTAGTTCAATATTAAGTAGAGTTCCCGTTACACAAGTTGCAAAGGTCGGTATTGATTTAAAACGAAACCCGCTTGGATCAATGAATCAATTTAAAGCTGAAGGAGCAATATTAGGAAATATTAATGCACTTCCCCATTTTAAAATAGTATTCCCCTCTAAGCAGTACTTCACAGAAGAAGAAGGGACACATATAATGATTATTCCTGAATTTGATCGAGCCGTTTCCTATAGAGATATTCCAGAAAAAGATATGACTCTTTTTTTTCATGAAGTGATTCCACATATAAACGATGGAAAAGTATTAACCTTTAATGAATCACCCAATGTGACTATGCCTACAGCTCAGACATTAGGAACGCTTCATTTCCATCTACTAGATTTACCTGATAAACAAAATGCTCCAGATGAGAAAGCCCAATCTAAATCTATTATTGAACCTCAAAGTAAGGGTATTGATGATTTGTTGAATTGGTGGTTTAGTAGAAAAAATTTTGACCTTCCAGCTGCATTTAATGCGCAAATAGACAAAGAAAGAATAGAAAAAACCGGATTTCCTTCTGGGGGAATTGTTTTCGCCTTTAAAGAAGGTGACCAAATATCTGCTCAAAAATTGAATAATTTTATAATGGGATTAATTCAATCATATCGTCTACTTCACGATTCTCTATTTAGCTGTATTATTGACAGAATCGCATATCTTGCTACAGGTAATTTAAAAGGTGAATTCATGCCACCCAGATTGTTGCCACTCAACGAAAGTCTACATGAAATGGAACAATATTTTTTTAGACATCAAGATTTCCCATATAGTGCAAGATTATTATTTGAAGATTTAAGAAATCAGTTACATAGTATCACAGCTGATAAGCCAGATTTGGTAACATCCTATACCATCTCAGTAGTAAAAGAGGAGAATCGTCTAAAAGTAATCCTTGATCCTCATTTTAACAAAAAAGCTGGCGGTTTGGAGACATTTGGAAATGTATTAATCCGTGATACGGTAGAGGGAGTTTCATTAGCTAGAAGATATGAAAGAGCACGGCAACTCACTGGACAAATTGGAGTTAACGTTATTCAGTAGTGAACTTTAGATATTCTTTTATATCTGAAAGAGTGTTCCCACCACATACGCCACGATTGCAGCAGCGCCCCCGAGAAGAAGCATTTCTCCAACAGATCGCAAGAAACTTTGTTTAGAAACTCTCCAACGCATGACACCCAACGAAAAGAGGGCGACCGCTGTCGTAAAAATAGATGCAACAAAGAGACTACTGCCCTTAAAAAAAACATAGGGAATGAGGGGGATAAATCCGAAAAAGATAAAGGAGACAAGGGTAACGAGGGCCATCTTAAATGGGTTATCCTTTTCAGGGTTCGGAAGTTCGAGTTCCTGATTCATCATAAAATCCACCCAGTACTTCGGATTGGTGCTATAAATGGAGATGAGCTGTTCAGCCTGTGGCTTGGTAAACCCTTTCGTGATTAATATTTGTACCGATTCGATCCATTCCATTTCTTTGTTATGTTTTATTTCATACATTTCTTTGCTTTTTTCGTTCGCATACACATCTTGTTCCGAACGAGTAGAGAGCAAATTACCCAGCGCCATGGATACGCCATCAGCAAATAAATTAGCAAACCCGAAAATAAGAACGGAAAATATGGGGAGTGAGGCACCGATATTTGCCTGTGCTCCTGCAAATCCTGCCACGACAGCAAAGGTCGTGATTATTCCATCATTTCCTCCGTATACAATCTCCTTTAGATAGGCAGAAAAGGGGGTAATTCTATGCTCCTCTTCAAGATGTTTCGCAATATCGATACCCATTTCATCTTTATTGTTCATTAGCAATAGTATATACTATTCAATAAATCCTATGAATAATCAGAAAGTTTGTATATCAAAACAGTTCGCTTTTGTATTCATAGTGGTACTCCTGCTTATAGCCTATGTGCTTATAGCTTTTCGAACAATGACGACTGGAACTTCGACAAACAGTAGAGCGGAAGATACAAACAAAAACACGGTATCCAAACTCTTTTCGCCTCAACCTTCAGACTTACAGCAAACCATGGCAATAACATACAAAGCATTGATAAACAACGCAGGAGATATTGAGTTGCTGGGAAAATCCCCTGCAATTTCCGGTACCCCTACATATGCTATATATATGAAAAAATCAGATGGATCTTTTGTCCATATCGATACATTTGTCACAACAAATGAAAAACTGAAGAAGAAATTTACTAGCTTTTGGACTCCACAAGTCAGAGTTTCAATAGAAGAAATAAGAACTGCCGATTTCCTTTTGTACGAAATACTATAATCCCCTTGACATTATACTAGTGTACTAGTATACTATCTTCCATGAATACCCGTTATTATGATTCACTCATTGAGGCGCTTCTGTCGCTGGAGGCAAAAAGCGATATGAAATCTTTCCTTGATGGTATCCTCACCCCGAAAGAACGGGAAGAGATTCCTGTCCGCCTGCAAATCGTAAAAATGCTTAAAAAAGGAGTTCCTCAACATGAAATAGCCTCAAAATTAGGCGTTGGCGTAGCTACAGTAACGCGCGGATCCAAAGAAATAGCGAAAGGAAACTTCTCTCACATCTCCCCTTCCGGCTGGCGCTAAGCCACATCTTTTTTTCTTTCTTAACCCCTTTTTATTAGAAATTTAGATTATTTATTATGAAAAACGTCCATATACCATTATCGGAATCCGAAATACCTGAATATTATTTGAATATCGTTTATTACTTAAAAAAATATTTGGGTAAATTACCTGATCCACCATTAAATCCAGTCACCAAACAACCAGTCGGCCCACAAGATTTAGCGGCACTATTTCCTATGGAACTAATTAAACAAGAAGTGTCGCTTGAGGAAAAAATAGAAATTCCCGAAGAAGTGCGGGACTTGTATAAACTATACCGGCCAACACCTTTAATTCGTGCATATCGTCTGGAGAAATTTCTTGATACGCCTGCGCACATCTATTATAAATATGAGGGTTCCTCACCAACCGGATCACATAAGTTAAATACGACTATTCCCCAGGCATATTACAACAAAAAGGAGGGAGTAAAAACGCTTATTGCCGAAACAGGAGCAGGGCAATTTGGATCGGCGTTAAGTTTGGCATGTAATTTTTTTAGCCTTAAATGTCAGATATTCATGGTAAGGGTTTCTTATGATCAGAAGCCCTATCGAAAGACTGTTATGCAGATGTATGGAGCCGACGTTACTTCAAGCCCATCAACAAAAACAGAGTTTGGTAAAAAAATATTGGCATCCAACCCAAATCACACGGGAAGTTTAGGGATTGCCATAAGCGAGGCTCTTGAAACTGTAATGAAAACGGAGGGCTCCAAATACTCCCTTGGAAGTGTTCTAAACCACGTATTACTCCACCAAACCGTGGTGGGATTGGAAGCAAAGAAACAAATGGAAAAAGCTGGAGAATATCCCGATGTAATAATAGGATGCGTTGGCGGGGGGAGCAACTTTGCGGGTATTGCTTTTCCTTTTATGGCAGATAAACTAAAAAGTAAGAAAAAAATCAGATTTATAGGGGTTGAGCCGACTTCTTGTCCAACATTGACGAAGGGTACATATGAATACGACTTTGGCGATACCGCACAAATGACGCCGTTACTGAAAATGTATTCTTTGGGAAGCGGTTTTGTTCCCCCACCAATTCATGCTGGAGGATTGAGATATCACGGAATGGCTCCTTTGATTTCTTTTTTATATCACGAAAAACTAATTGAGGCAGTTGCGTATGAGCAAAACCAGATTTTCCAGGCTGGCGTTGATTTTGCAAAGGCAGAAGGGATTATTCCCGCACCAGAATCGTGCCATGCAATAAAAGCAGCCATGGACGAAGCAATCGTCGCAAAAAAAGAGGGAAAGAAAAAAATAATTTTATTTAATCTTTCCGGCCACGGGTTACTGGATCTTAACGGTTATAACAAATTTTTACACAATCAATTATGAAAAACATTAAAAAAATAGGTATTATCGGTGGAGTAGGACCTCAATCGACTAATTTCATCTACAAAAAAATTATCGAATTTTCACAAACGAAATACGGAGCAAAAAATAATAATGACTACCCGTATCTCATATTTGAGTCACTACCCATTCCTGATTTCATCAGCAATAGAAAACATCTTAATGAGGCAAAAGAAATGCTCATAAAGTCAGCTCAAATTCTTGAGGTTGCTGGTGCAACAAAATTAGCAATTGGGAGTAATACTGTCCACATATTACTTGAGGAACTAAAAAAACACATTAAAGTCGATTTCATTTCAGTCATTGAGGCAGTGAGTAAAAAAGTTGCAAAGAAAAAAATCAAAACTGTTGGATTGCTTGGAAGTCCGGTTTTGATCGGATCAAAATTATATGAAAAAGAGCTCAATAAATTTGATGTTAAATTAATTTTACCGAATAAAAAACAGTTAGAGATCTCTGATTCAATTATCCGAGATGTACTTGCAGGTGTTAATAATAGTTTTCTGAAAAAAGAATATATTTCTCTGCTTCATAGTATGTATGAATTTGGGGCGGAAAATATTATCCTTGGCTGCACTGAGTTACCACAGGCAATTAATTACGAAGCCTTGCACGGGAAAACCATTGATTCAGATGAAGTATTGGCAGAAGCGATTGTTGATTATTATTACTCATAACTATTGAAAGTTGCTATAATCATAACTATGATAGACACACAGGTTTTGGAATATTCAAACAAATTAAAAGAACTGGGAATAGAACACACGATTCTCGAACATCCTCAACTCATTGAGGTTGAAGATGTACAAAAATTCCTTGGTTCTACCCTTGCAGAGGCTGGAGCTGTTATTATTATGAGGGCAGGAGATTCATTTGTGGCAATAATGCGAAGAGGAGATTGTAAATTGGACTTTAAA
>Ga0210027_1001248_pt1 | contig 24017 bp, 19 predicted proteins | sample CryGeymeta201510_FD_183978 | JGI IMG/M metagenome (GOLD analysis project Ga0210027, IMG submission 183978) | Groundwater microbial communities from Crystal Geyser aquifers in Utah, USA - Crystal Geyser metaG 2015-10 (SPAdes) (version 2) | ecosystem: Environmental > Aquatic > Deep subsurface >...
CGAAGCGCCATCGACCCACCCATTGGCCGCGGCGCACCGGTCACCCGCCGAAGCGCCATCGACCCACCCATTGGCCGCGGCGCACCGGTCACCCGCCGATGCGCCATCGACCCACCCTGCGGCCGCGGCGCGAGGGGTGGGCGTGGCGCCCCTCGACACTGGCCGCCTGGCGGAGATCGCCGGCGGCGACGCGGGGTTCGCGCGCGAGCTGGTCGACCTCTTTATGGAGGACGCGGCCGCCCACCTCGCCACCCTCACCGCGGCGATCGGCGACGGTCAGGCGGAGCGTGTGCGCGAGGTCGCTCACACCCTCAAGGGGTCGGCGTCGAACGTCGGCGCCGAGCCGATGCGCGGCCTGGCCTACGCCCTGGAGCAACAGGGGCGCGCGGGTGAGCTTCGCGAATCGGCGCCGCTGCTGGTGGCGCTGCACGAAGAGTTGGAGCGGGTCCGCGCCGTGGCCGAGGAGAGTGGAAGATGAAGATCCTCGTGGCCGATGACGATCGCCTGAGCCGGCGCCTCTTGGAACACACCCTCAGCCAGTGGGGCCATGAGGTGGTGGCGTGTGGGGATGGCGAGGAGGCGTGGCTTACCTGTCGCCAGGGCACTGCGCGGCTGGTGATCAGCGACTGGCAGATGCCCGGCATGGATGGCCTGGAGCTCACCCGGCGGCTGCGCGCGCTGGGCGGGACGTACACCTACGTGATCCTGCTTACCGGCGAAGAGGGGCGGGAGGAGTTCCTCACCGCCATGGAGGCGGGGATCGACGACTACCTCACCAAGCCGGTGGACCTCGACGAGCTGCGCGCCCGCCTGGCGGTGGGCAAGCGGGTCCTCGATTTGCAGGAGGAGCTGCGTTGCGCCCTGGCGGTCTCCGAGAAGCTCGCCACCACCGACGCCCTCACCGGTCTCCTCAACCGGCGCACCATCTTGGAACGCGGTGACGAGGCGTTCGCCCAGGCGTTGCGCCAGGGGTACCCCCTGAGCGTGATCATGGCGGACATCGACTACTTCAAGCAGGTGAACGATCGCCACGGCCATCTGGTCGGTGACCGGGTCTTGGCGGCGGTGGCCGGTGCGTTGCACGGCGGCCTGCGCCGCTACGACTGCCTGGGCCGCTACGGCGGCGAGGAGTTTCTCGCCATCCTCCCCGGCTGCGCCGCGGTGGAGGTGGCGGCGGTGGCAGAGCGGATGCGCGCGGCGGTGGCGGGGCGCGAGGTGGAGGTCGACGGCGGCTCGATCCGGGTGACCACTAGCCTTGGCGCCGTGGCCTCGGGCCCCGACGATCTGCCGCACATCATCAACCTCATCCAGCTCGCCGACGACGCCCTGTATCGCGCCAAGGCGGCCGGCCGCAATCGCGTCGAGTGCCACGGCGCCTACCCTCCAAGCCAGACGGTGAATGTGGAGCCGTAGGCGCCTGGCGGACTTTGTCGATCGTGGCGAGAAACGCGGGCTCGAGCCGCGTCGAGTTCTGCTCCTTGGCACCAAGGCCGATCGCCCGTAGGAAGGCAGGTCTCGCGCGGAGCAGCGGAGGGGGCGGCAGTAACCGGCAGGTCTCCGTCCCTGAGGTGGACCGCAAATCAGGCGGGGCCGGAAAGGCCAGGGCTGTTCCCCCTGCACGGCCGCAACGAACCGCGGCAAGCCTCTTTGCCGCGGAGCTACGGCAAGAGCTCTCTGCGTCGTGTCTCCGCGCGAGGCCCGCCTTCCAGCCCCGTACCGTTTCCCGAGCGGCTCGCCGGTGACACCCTCGGCGCGCCGCGGTCGATCGACAAAGTCCGAGAGACTTTTGCGGAATGCGCGGCGCGCGCTACCGCACCTCCCGCACCGCCCCCTTGGCGGCACTGGTGGTGAGGGCGGCGTAGGCGCGCAGGGCGGTGGAGACGGTACGGTCGCGGTGCGGCTGCCACGCCGCCGTCCCCTTCGCCACCATCGCCGTACGCCGGCGGGCAAGCTCGTCGCTGTCCACCGCGAGGGTCAGGGTGCGGTTGGGGATGTCGATCGCGATCAGGTCGTGCTCTTCCACCAGGCCAATCAGCCCGCCCTCCGCCGCCTCCGGCGAGACGTGGCCGATGGACAGCCCGGAGGTGCCGCCGGAGAAGCGGCCGTCGGTGATCAGGGCGCAGGCCGCACCCATCCCCTTCGACTTCAGGTAGCTGGTGGGGTAGAGCATCTCCTGCATTCCCGGCCCGCCGCGTGGCCCCTCGTAGCGGATCACCACCACGTCACCCGCGTGGATCTGGTCGCCGAGGATCGCCTGCACCGCCGCCTCTTGGGAGTCGAAGCAGCGCGCCGGGCCGGTGAACCGGAGGATCGAGGCGTCGACCCCGGCGGTCTTCACGATCGAGCCCTCCTCGGCGAGGTTGCCGTAGAGGACCGCCAGGCCGCCGTCTTGGCTATAGGCGTGGGCCACGTCGCGGATGCAGCCGTGCGCGCGGTCGAGGTCGAGGCTCGCGTAGCGGCGCGTCTGGGAAAAGGGTTCGATAGAGGCGACCCCGCCGGGGGCGGCGAGATAGCGGTCGTGGCCCGCGGTCGAGCGGCTCACGTCCCAGCGCGCCAAGGCGTCGGCGAAGCTCGGCGAGTGGACCGTCGGCAGGTCGTGGTGGAAGAGACCGGCGGCGTCGAGACCACCGAGGATCGCCATCACCCCGCCGGCGCGGTGGACGTCCTCCATGTGGTAGGGGGACGACGGCGCCACCTTGCACAGGTTGGGGACTCGGCGGGAGAGCCGGTCCATGTCCGCCATGGTGAAGTTGACCTCCGCCTCGTGGGCGATGGCGAGGAGATGGAGCACGGTGTTGGTGGAGCCGCCCATGGCGATGTCGAGGGCCATGGCGTTCTCGAAGGCGGCAAAGGTGCAGATGGAGCGCGGCAGGACGCGCGCGTCGCCGCCGTGGTACCAGCGCTCGCACAGGGCCACGATCTGTTTGCCCGCCTCCTCAAACAGGGCACGGCGGTCGGCGTGGGTCGCGACCAGGGTGCCGTTGCCGGGCAGGGCAAGGCCGAGGGCCTCGGCGAGGCAGTTCATCGAGTTGGCGGTGAACAGCCCGGAGCACGAGCCGCAAGTGGGGCAGGCGGAGCGTTCCACCTGCTCGCTCTCGGCGTCGGTCACGTTGCTATCCGCCGCCTTCACCATCGCGTCCACCAGGTCCAGGCTCAGCTCGTCGCCGCGCCACGCGACCCGCCCCGCCTCCATCGGGCCGCCGGAGACGAAGATCGCCGGGATGTTGAGGCGCATCGCGGCCATCATCATCCCGGGGGTGATCTTGTCGCAGTTGGAGATGCACACCAGCGCGTCGGCGCAGTGGGCGTTCGCCATGTACTCCACCGAGTCGGCGATCAGCTCGCGCGAGGGGAGCGAATAGAGCATCCCGCCGTGGCCCATGGCGATGCCGTCGTCGATGGCGATGGTGTTGAACTCGCGCGCCACCCCGCCCGCCTGCTCGATCGCGGCGCCCACCAGGCGCCCGAGGTCGCGCAGGTGGACGTGGCCGGGGACGAACTGGGTGAAGGAGTTGGCGACCGCGATGATCGGCTTGCCGAAGTCCTGCTCGGTCATGCCGGTGGCCCGCCACAGGGCGCGCGCGCCGGCCATGTTGCGGCCGTGGGTGGTGGTGCGGGAGCGGTACTCGGGCATGGCGAGCCTCCGAAAGGGTGGGCCCGCCACTCTACACCGCGCGCCGGAGCGGGCAGTAGGCGGAGGCCACCACCGACCTCGAACAGCCTGCGGAGCCATGCCCCCGCAAGAGATCAACAAGCTGCTCACTCCTAGCGCTGCCGCGCCCGGGCCGCGGGAAGGGGAGCCACCGTCAAGACCGAGCAAGCCTTGCCCTTGGCGTCCTTGCCTCTCTGCACCTTGTTGTTGAGCGGTGGGTCGAGGTCGGGACGACAACGGGTACCGTCCTGCTTCCCTCCGCCCGAACGCCAAGGCGTAGGGCGCGAAGCCACGTAGGACTTCTCTTCCAGCTTCAGCCGGCGCCAGGCAGTGCCATGGTGGGTGGGCGCACTCTTTGGCGTCGTCACCGATCGCCCCGGCCACCGGCGGCCTTCGCGCGGCGCCTGCCGTCTAGCAGCCTGCAATCCATGCGGCCGCAAGCAAGCAACCGGCTGCTAGGCCGGCTGCGCGCCGCGCCGGTAGAAGGGCAGCTTGCAGCGGCGGGCGCGGACGGTGCGGTTGCGGATGGCAACCGCGAGGGTGTCGCCGATCTGGGTGGAGCCGGTGCGCACCAAGGCGAGGGCAATGCCGGTGCCGAGGGTGGGCGAGTGGTTGCCGCTGGTGACCTGGCCGATCGCCGCGCCCCCTTGCAGCACCGGGTAACCGTCGCGCGGCACGCCGCCCTCGGTGAGGATCAGACCGATGCGCTCGCGCGCCACCCCCTGCGCGTGCTGGCGGCGCAGGGCCGCCCCGCCCAGGTAGTCGCGGCCGTCGAGGTCGACGAAGCGGCCAAGCCCCGCCTCCAGGGGGGTGATGGTCTCGGAGAGCTCGTGGCCGTAGAGGGGCAGGGCCGCCTCTAGGCGCAGGGTGTCGCGGCAGCCGAGGCCGGTGGGGATGAGGCCGTGGGGCGCGCCCGCCTGCAAGAGCCGATCCCACAGCTCGCCGGCGTGCGGCGCGGCGACCGCCAGCTCGAAGCCGAGCTCGCCGCTGTAGCCGGTGTGGTGGAGGTGGAGCGCCAGATCGCCCACCACCGCCGCGCCGTGGTGGGCGCGCGATGGCAGGGCGCCGGTGGTCGGGGTGAGGTGGAGGTCGTGGAGGATGGCGACCGACGCGGGCCCTTGCAGGGCGAGGAGGGCCAGGGTGTCGGTGTCGTCCTGCCAGCTCCCGGCGGGGAGTTGGGCGGTGAAGTGGGCCAAAAGTTTGTCGTGGTTGGAGGCGTTGGCGACCATCGTGAGGTGGTCGGCGGCGAGGGCGCTCACCATCACGTCGTCGAGGATCCCGCCCGCCTCGTTGCACACCAGGGCGTAGCGGGTCTCGCCCGGGGCGAGATCGCTGATGTCGTGGGTGAGCAGCCGGTTCAGCGCCGCGCGGGTGGCGCGGCCGGCGAAGGCAAAGTTCGCCATGTGGGAGACGTCGAACAGGCCGGCGGCCTCCCGCACCGCCCGGTGCTCGGTGAGGACGCCCGCGTACTGGACCGGCATCTCCCAGCCGGCAAAGGGGACCATCCGTGCCCCGAGGGCGACGTGGCGATCGTAGAGGGGAGTCTGTTTCATCGGCGTGGAGCCATTGGGAAAATGGTTTTTAGGGAGAGCCGCAAATGGACGCGAAGGATCGACCGGGAAGCTAAGAGTCTGTCGGACTTTCGCGATCGTCTACCACAGAGAGGGGATGAGGGGTGAAGGATGCGCGCCGATTCGTTCATTCGCGGCCGGCTCTTTCCAAACCGTGCAACCCCCTTCGGGCGCCCGCGCTTTGGCGTTCGCACACGGTCGCGCCTTCCCGGCAGGCTCCTAGCTTTCTGGCGGTCCCGTCACACTCGCCGCCACCGCCGGGTGGATGATCTTGCCGGCGTGGAGGTTGAGGGCGTGGCCCAGGGGGGTGTGGGGGATCAAAGCCGTGGCGATGCCGCCGGCGGCGAGCTGTTCGAGGTAGGGGAGGGTGGCGGTGATCAAAGCGAGGGTGGCGGTGCGGCTGGCCGCGGACGGCATGTTGGCGACGCAGTAGTGGACCACCCCCTCGGCCACGAAGGTCGGGTGGCTGTGGGTGGTGGGGCGGGAGGTCGCGACGCAGCCGCCCTGGTCGATCGCCACGTCGACGATTACCGCGCCGGGGGCCATCGTGGCGACCTGGGCGCGGCTGACCACCACCGGGGTGCGGGCGCCGGCGACGAGGACCGCGCCGATCAGAAGGTCGGTGTCGAGGAGCAGGCGGGCGAGGCCCACCGCCGAGGCGTCATGGATTTCCACCGTGCCGCCGAGGTGGCGGGCGAGGGCGGCGCGCCGGTCGGCCTGCGTCTCGACCAGGCGCACCACCGCCCCCAGGCCGCTCGCCACCTCCGCGGCCTCGCGCCCGACGTTACCGCCACCGAGGATGGTGACCCGGCCGCGGTGGTCGCCGCCCAGACCGGGGAGGAGGATGCCGCGTCCGCCCTGCGGCTTGAGGAGGTGGTAGGCGCCGGCGACCACCGCCAGCCGGCCGGCGATGCGCGACATGGGGGCGAGGGTGGGGAGGGAGCCGTCTCGCTCTTGGAGGGTGGCGAGGTCGAGGCAGGTGGCGCCGGTGGCGAGCAGGCGGCGGGTGAGGTCGGGGTCGGCGGCGAGGTGGAGGTAGGAGAAGAGGAGGTGGTCGGGGCGCAGCAGGGACAGCTCGCTCGCCTGCGGCTCTTTCACCTTGCAGATCAGCTTGCCCCAGGCGTACAGGGCGGTGGCGTCGGGGAGGAGTTGTGCGCCGGCCGCGGCGAAGTCGGCGTCCGCGAAACCGCTGCCAAGGCCGGCGCCGCGCTGGATCGCCACCGCGTGGCCGGCCGCGACCAGATGGCGGACCGCCTCGGGGGTGAGGCCGACGCGGTACTCGTGGTCCTTGATCTCGGTGGGGCAGGCGATGCGCATGGGCGTGGGCGGCGCGCCGGGGCGCTCCCGGCGGGGCGGTACTTTCTGCCTGTCACGCGCGGCCCGACAAGTCCGCCGCCGTGCGCTCCCGCGCCGCTTGCAATCCGCGACTGGCTTCGGGAAGAGTGGCCCGAGTTGCACGCTCGTGTTTGACCCGCTACCCCGCGCGTTCTTATGGAGGAGAGAACCCATGAGCAGCACCGCCGCCCGCCGTCTTGCCTGGACCTTCGCTCTCTTGCTCGCCCTGGCGACGACCGCCTGCGACGTGGTCGAGAGCGGCTCCGGCGCGGGGGTGGGGACCGATCCCGCCCCCACCTTTGCCCTCTTTGATCTCGAGGCGCTGCAGTTCCCCTTCCCCAACGATCTGTTGAAGCAGGGCGGCGCGACCCTGGCGTTGCCCACCGCGGGCAACCCCCTGGCGGCGGCGGCGAACAGCCTCGACGGCCTCTCTACGGTGGCGCCGATCCTCTTTCCCTTCGACCACCCGGTGGACCGGCAGAGCTTCGCCGACGCCCTGATCATCGTGAACGTCACCCAGGATGCCCACTTCGGCGAGCGACCGGCGGTGGCGGTCACCTGCGCCGACACGGGTGCCACCTTCGGGCTCGCGTGTGGAAGCGCGGCGAACTTGGCGGTGACGCCGGTAACGCCGTTGCGCGAGCACTCCACCTACCTGATTGCGGTGGGGCCGGGGGTGGTGGACGCGGCGGGCAAGGCGGTCGCGGCGTCGACGATGACCAACCTCTTGAAGGCGGCCTCGCCCCTGGTGGACATCGACCCCGCCACCCACGCGGTCACCGCCATCCACTCGACCCTGCTGATTGGCAAATATCTCGGCGCGACCGAGACGGTCGCCGACCTCACCGTGGCGGAGACCACCAGCCTGGTGGGGTTGGAGCTCATCCGGCAGAGCTACGCCACCCTCTACGGCTTGCTGGAGACGACCCTGCCGGGCCTCGGTGTTCTCTCCGCACCGATCATGCGCGACGACGTGGCGGTGATGATCCCGTACACCACCGAGTCGCTCACCGGCGAGATGGTGGCGATTGCCGCCGCGGTGGCGGAGGCGCCGCCCACCTTCACCGTGACCTCGGTCACCTCCCCGGTGGACGCGGCCCTCGGTGGCACCCCGATCCCCGTCGAGCTCTTCCCCGGCTTCGGTTTTAGCGCGCTGAATCCGACCCCGACCAACACCGCCCTCGGCCTCGACAACTCGGCGGGCGTCGCCTCGGGCAACATCGCCGCGGTGGTGGAGGGGAGCTTCGCGTCGCGCGATTACCAGGGGGCGACTGGCTACTTCCACGACGCGGATAGCGACGGCGTCCTCGACTCCACATCGAGCACCATCCCCTTCACCCTGTGTCTGCCCAACGCCACCCTCTTCGCCGGCCAGGCGGCGCCGGTGGTGGTCTTCGAGCACGGCCTGCTCGCCAACCGCGACTTCCTCTTCGCCATCGCCGACACCTTGGCGGCGCGCGGCATCGCCACCGCGGCGATCGACCTGGTGGCCCACGGCGACCGGGTGGGGGACCTGGTGGACAATGCGAAGTTCGCGCTCGGGCAGCTCGACTTCACCCCCGATGGGGTGGTGGACCCAGCGGGCGCCGCCTTCCTCAACGTCACCGACCTGCGGATTCTGCGCGACAACTTCCGCCAGTCGACCGTCGACCTCCTCGCCTTCCTGTCGGCGCTTGCCGCGCCGGCGAACGCGGACCTCGCCACCTTCCTCGGCCACGCCCCGCCCGGGGCGGTGGCCAGCGGCGCCGATTCGCTCCCCGACCTCGACGGCACGCAGATCGCCCTGGTGGGCCACTCCTTCGGTACCGCCGCCGCCTTCGACGCCCTCGCCCTGACCGACCGGGTGACGCAGGCGGTGATGGTGGCGCCAGAGGCGAACCTCACCACCCAGTTCTTCACCTCCCTGAACTTCCAGGACCTCCTCACCTCGGGGCTCGCGAGCCTCGATGCGCCGGACCTCGCCTCGCCCGCCGGGGTACAGCTCCACGCCCTGATGCAGGCGATCGTCGAGCGGGCCGACCCCCTCGCCTACGCCGCGGGGGTGCTGGAAGGCGGCCTTGCGGGGGGCGCGGCCAAGGACCTGCTGCTGATCGAGGTTGCCGGCGATCAGACCATCGACAACCGGGTGAGCGACCAGCTTGCCGCCAGCGCTGGGATCCCTTCGGTCACCGCGACCACCACGAGCGCCAATGTGGGGGATCGTCTCGCCGGCTTGGTGCGCATCGGTCCCACCGATCCGACCCAGTCGGTCTCGGCGACGAACCCACCCACCGCCACCCACCTGGCGCCGGTCCTCGCCGGCCAAGGGCTCGACTACACCCCCGGCGCGACCGTGCCGGCCGAGAAGCTGGCGACGCCGATCGCCATCGCCAACCCGATCGCTACGGTCCAGGGCCAACTCGCCGACTTCGTCGACGCCGCCAAGCTGCAGATCACCGTTCCGTGACCCCCCTGCGCCTCACGGCTGTCGCACTTTTTGGGAGGAATCCATGCGTACCACCGCCGCTGTCGCTCTGACTTGTAGCCTTCTCCTTTCGGCCCCCGCCGCCTTCGGCGCCAGCTTCGCCCTGTCGGAGAATGGCGCCCGCGCCCAGGGGATGGCGGGTGCCTACGTCGGCCAAGCGGATGACGCCTCCGCCGCCTGGTACAACCCGGCCGGGCTGGTCCGGACCCCCGCGGGGGGGACCGTGAGTCTGGGCGGCAACCTCTTTATCCCGGCCATCTCCGCCGACGACGTGCGCGGGGTGCGTACCAACCCGGGTGACAGCGCGCACGCGACTGGCGAGGCCGGGGCCACTCCGATGACGCCTTTGGGGTACGCGTCGCTGCGCGCCGGCGACCGGGTCGCCTTCGGCCTCGGTGCCAACACTCCCTTCGGCCTCTCCGTGGACTGGGCGGACAACGCCTTCGTCCGCTACCAGTCGGCGTTTGCCGAGCTTAGGACCTTCTTCATCACCCCGGCGGTGGGGGTGCGGCTCACCGACTGGCTAAGCGTTGGCCTCGGGGTGAGCTACATCTACGCGGATGCCGAGCTGGAGCGGAAAATTCTCTTCGCCGGTCCGCCCCTGGCCCCCCCCGAGGACGGCACCTTTCGTCTCGGTGGCAAGACCAACGACTGGGCCTACAACGCCGGTGCGCAGGTGGTGCTGGCCCGGGACAAGGGGAAGCTCGACCAGCTCACCCTCGGGGTGACCTACCACAGCGCGGTGGTCCTCGACTTCAAGACGGCGGACTCGTCGGTGAACTTCACCGTGCCCGCCGCCTTCGTTTCGACCTTTCCCGACTCGCCTGCCTCTACCACCATCGACCTGCCGGACGTCTGGACCGTGGGGCTTTCTGCTGCCCTCAACAATCGCACCACGGTGAACTTCGACGTCCAGCACTTTGGCTGGTCCACCTTCGAGGGGCTCGGGATCGAGGCGGAGAATCCCGCCACCCAGGCGGTGATCTCGCCGGTCGTTCGCGACTACGAGGACACCGTTGCCATTCGTCTCGGCGGGGAACACTGGCTGAACGACACCTGGGCCGTGCGCGCCGGCTACGCCTTCGACCAAACGCCAATCCCGGACAAGACCCTCGATTCCCTCCTGCCGGACGCGGACCGCCACTTTGCTCACCTTGGCGTTGGTTACCGCGACGGGAGCTTTGGCGTCGACGCCGCCTATACCGCGGTCTTCTTCGAGGGGATCTCCACGACGACCAACAGCGAGGGCCACAACTTCGCCTATGACTCCTTCAGCCACATCGTCACCCTCGCCTTCAACTACCACTTCTGAGCCTGGGTGGAGAGCACAACGTAAGGGAAAGTGGGGGTGGTGGCATGTGCGGCCCGCAATGCGTAATGTCCGCTACCAGTCCGTCCGATGAGGGGGTACGTGATGCCGACGGAGAGTGGCCCCTTGGGTAGGGGGGACATCTGAGATCGACGACCAGGTTGCAGGACGCCAACCATTACAGGAGAGCGGAGTGCTCGTAGAGATCTCGATCCCGCACCGCGCTGGCGTCTCCGCCATTCGAGGAGAGGCGCATGTTCGGTAGCCGTGGCCAGCTCATCGGTCTCGACATCGGGACCCACGCGGTTAAGGTGGCGGTCCTCGAGGCGCATGGCGAGGGCTACGCGCTGAGGCGGTTTGGTAGCCGTCCCCTCGAGCCCGAGGTGATCGTCGACCGGGCGATCATGGACCCGCAGAAGATTGCCCAGACGATTCGCGAACTCTTTGCGCAGGTGGGGGTTCGCGGCAAACACGTGGCGGTCTCCGTGGCCGGGTTGTCGATCATCGTCAAGAACATCCATATCCCCGAGATGACCGAGGCGGAACTGGAGGTCTCCATCCAGTGGGAGGCCGAGCAGTACATCCCCTTCGATATCTCCGACGTCAATCTCGACTTTCAGATTCTCGGCCCTTCGAGTCGGGGTTCCGGTCAGATGGAGGTCCTCCTAGTCGCGGTGAAGCGCGACAAGCTTCAGGAGTACACCTCCCTGGTCTCCGAGGCGGGTTTGAAGCCGGCGATTGTCGACGTCGATTCGTTTGCCCTTGCGAACTGCTTTGAGCACAACCACGTGGTCAATCCGAATCAGCTCGTCGCCCTGATTGATATTGGTGCGGGTGCAACCAACCTCAACATCATGGACGGGACCAAGCTTGCCTTTACCCGCGACATGATGATCGGGGGCAACCAGTACACCTTGGCGATTCAGAAGGAGCTCGGCATCGGCTTTGAAGAGGCCGAGGCGCTGAAGCGCGGCCAGGACACCGCCGGCGTGGGCCACGACGAGGTGGTGCCGATCCTGGAGAAGGTGTCAGAGGAGATCTTCTCGGAGATCCTTCGCTCGCTGGAGTTCTTCAAGGCGACCACCCAACACGAGGCGGCGATCGAAAAGGTCGTGGTGACAGGTGGGTGTAGCCGCTTGCCTGGTCTGCTGGACTTTCTCAGTGATCGTCTCGGATTGGAGGTCGAACGCCTCGATCCGCTGCGCGCCATCGACCACAATCTCAGCCGTGAGGAGCAGGACATGGTCTCCGCGGTGGTGATTGGTCTCGGTCTCCGGAAGGTGGGCGATCGATGATTCATGTCAATCTTCTGTTGACGGATCGCCACGGCCACGCAGGGCCGGATTTGCGTCACCTTGCCCTTGCGGTGGGTGGTATCGCGATGGTCTTAGTGGCGATCCTGGGCGTGGGCATCCATTACGTTGCGACTGCGTCCAACCTGCGTGCGGAGGAGCGGCTTCAGGAGGAGATTCTTCGCAAACAGAAGGAGCAGCTCGCGGAGATCGACAAGTTCAAACAGGAAAAGAAGGAGTACGAGGAGAAGATTGCCGTCATTGATCGGCTCAAGGAACGCCAACAGGGGCCCGTGCACATTTTGGACGAGATCAGTCGTAACCTTCCGGACAAGGTGTGGCTCACTGGGCTGCAGCAGAAGGGAGGCGATCTGACGATTAAGGGGAGTGCCCTGACCATCGGCGACATCGTTGTCTTTGTAGGCCGCCTGAAAGAGTCGAAGTACTTCAGCAGTGAGCTCGAGATCAAAGAGTCTTCACAGACGAAGATCGCGGACCAAGAGGTGTACCAGTTCACCATCGTCGGCACTCTCCCCAATGGGAATGCAAAGGCCGCTGCAGGGGAGGCGAGCTAGGAAATGGAACGCCTCGAACAGCTCACGAATAGGCAGGTGTGGCTCATCACCGGGTTGCTGGCGGTGATCCTGTTGGTTCCCTTTTACGTTTTCTTCGTCGCGCCTCAGCGGCAGGTGATCGCGCAAGCCAGCGCGCACATCGCCTCGTTGCAGCAAGAGGTTCGGGAGAATAATCGGATCGCCCGGAGTCGCGGTGAGCTTCTGCGTAAGAACGGTGAACTCCAAAAGCAGTTGGAGGATCTCAAGGGGCAACTTCCCACCGATAAGGAGGTGGAGTCTCTCCTGCGTGCGATGGCGAACTTCGCCCAGCAGCTTGGCCTCGACGTTCGCCTATGGAAGCGTGGCAAGAACGTCTATGACGAGTCGGGTCTGTACCAGCGCATCCCGGTAGACGTTGAGCTTGTGGGTGGATACCACCACGTGGGCTACTTCTTCGATCGGATCTCCAAACTCGAGCGCATCGTCAACATTGACGATATCGACATGCAGGTGCCCAAGCGGGAGGGTGGTGGCGCTGCGGGTGCCGGTAAGAGTGGTGGTGAGGTGGTGACCCACTGTCAGGCTACGACCTTTGGTGCCGTCGATCCGGAGGTGGCCAAACAACTCGCCGAGGAGCGCCAGGCGAAGCACAGCAAGAGTGGCGACGCCGGGAGCAAGAAGTAGCGGTCGGCGGTGACGCCGAGAGAGATTTGGGTGGAGAAACCGAGACACGAATCGATGATGAGCACCATCTTGAACATCTTGTTGGTGGTGGTCTCCTGCGCCCTCCTCGGGGGTGTCGGCTGTGGTAAAGGTGCGCCGCAAGGGGCTCCGCCACAGGCGCCCGCGAACGCGCCCGCTCCTGCCCCCACCGAGGAACAGAAGCCGGTGGCAGCGGGCCCTGCGGAGGAGGCGGTGGTCGAGGCGGAGTACGCCTACCACGCTGATGGGCGCCGCGATCCGTTCGAGTCCCTGATCAAAGGGACGGAGGTCGCCACCGCGGCGCCGAAGGAAGAGGGGCCCTTCGTCGCGGTGGTTGACGGGGGTGGAGATTTCTCTCCGCTGGAGCGGTACGAGATGGAGGAGCTCCGCTTGGTGGGAATCGTTGACGCGGGTGGCTCCTATCGCGGGCTCGTGGAGGTGGCGGATGGGAAAAGCTATTTCCTCGGCAGCGGCGCACGGGTAGGGCGCAATGGCGGGGTCGTGAGCCGTGTATTGGAGGACCGGGTCGTGATAACTGAAACCTATCGCAATCCCCTGGGTGAGACCCGCACCAAGGATGTTTACCTCACCTTTACGAAGACCGGTGGAGACTGATCCATGTATACGGGAACAAGGAGCGTTCGCTGGATGGTTGTGCTCCTCCTGGGAAGCTTGCTTTTCCCTGGAGAGCGTATCGCGCATACAGCGGAGCCGGCGAACTCGACCAATCTCGTTCAAGAGATTCGCCACGAGCGCGTGGGAGATGGTGCCAAGGTGACTTTGGTCACCAAGGCGCCCGTGATCTACCGCGTGTTGAACTGGCAGCAAGGCGGTGTGGAGGTCGACCTGTACGACGTCCTCCTGGGCCAATACGACGCCCAAACCATCAAGGTGGGCGACGGCGTCGTCGACCAGCTCGAGGTGAGCAGCTACGGCCAGGGTAAGCGGACCATGGCCCGTCTTTTGATTCGCACCCCGTCACCCGTAACCGTGGATGCGCAGCGTGACAAGGATGGCCTTGTCCTCACCCTGAACCAGGGCGGGGCGCCTGCGGTCGCGAAGGGTGGGGATAAGGGTGGGGATATCGACACCCTGATTCAGCAGGTCCAGGAGCACCACCCCGTGGCTGCGGGAGGGGAGGCAGTCGGCTCGGCCGCAGAGCCGGGAGCCGCAGAGCCGGGAGCAGGCGCGACTGCCGAGGTCGCCGCGGCAGACAACGGACGTGAAGAGCTCATCGTCTCCACGGTGCACTTCACCGGCCGCAAGATGAGTCTCGACTTCCAAGATGCGAGCATCACCTCGGTGCTTCGTCTCATCGCGGATACCGCAGGTATCAACATGGTCTTCGGCAAGGATGTCGACGGTAAGGTGACCATGCAGTTGAAAAACATCCCGTGGGACCAGGCCCTCGACATCGTTCTCAAGACCAATAGCCTCGGGATGAAGAAGGAGGGTGGGGTCTATCGCGTCGCCAAGCTCGAGGCGCTCCAGCAGGAAGAGGAGCAGCACATGGCGGTGAAACGGTCCAAGGAAAAGGCCGAAGATCTGGAGCGCGCCATCCTTTCCATTAACTACGCCAATGCCAAGGAGCTTTCTGGGGTGATCAAAGAGCTCCTGAGTACACGCGGCAAGATGGATGTGGATGTGCGTACCAACACCATCATCGTCAAGGACATTCGCTCGGTGGTGGAGGAGGCGAAGCAGGTGGTCGAGCACCTCGACCTCGCAACGCCGCAGGTGAGCATCGAGGCGCGCATCGTCGAGGCGACGACCAACTTTGCCAAGGAACTCGGTGTCCAGTGGGGTGGCCACTTCAAGGCGGGGCCCACCACCGGCAACCCCACCGGCCTCGACTTTCCGCACACGATCGGCCTGGTCGGGACCGCGGACTCCACCAACGGCTTTGCGGTCAACCTTCCCACCACCAAGACCGCCACAGGCGGGATCGGCCTCACCCTTGGCTCACTGACCAACGCCCTCTTCTTGGATCTGCGTCTGTCGGCTTTGGAGGAATCAGGTGAGGCGAAGGTGATTGCCAGCCCGCGGGTCACCACCCTCGACAACCAAGAGGCGATCATCAAGCAGGGTGACGAGATCCCCTTCCAGTCCACCTCGGCGAACCAGGGGACGCAGACCCAGTTCAAGGAGGCGCTCCTGCAGCTCAAGGTGACCCCGCACATCACCTCGAACAAGAAGGTCATCCTCAACATCGTCGCCAGCAAGGACACGCCCGACTTTGCCAATGCGGTCAACGGCCAGCCGGCGATCTCCAAGCAAGAGGCGTCCACCCAAGTCCTCCTGGCGAACCATGAGACCACGGTGATCGGCGGCATCTACTCGATCATCGAGGAAGATGCCAACTCGCGCATCCCCTTCCTGTCGCGCATCCCGTGGGCCGGCAACCTCTTCAAGAACCACAAGCACAAGCGTGACCGTAAGGAACTCCTCATCTTCATCACCCCGCGGATTGTCGATGAAGGTGTTTGAGGCGCGGTGGTGGGCGGAGACGACAGCCCGGCGTGAGATTTACGCGGTACAAAGAGAGATCGCCATGACCAACTATCGTGGGCTTGCGGTGATTGCCGTTGTTTCCCTCCTCTGTCTCGCCGGGTGCGGTTCGGGCGGCGGGGATGGCGCCGAGGACACCGGCAGTCTGGTAACCATTACCCAGCAGTCTGGTGCCACCCAGACGGTCAATGTTGATGTCGTGGGGGATGCACTCACCGACGCCAAGCTCAGCCTCACCTTCAAGAACGAGTCGGTCGTTCCGGAGGGGGCCACTGCGACCACCCTGGTCCTTTACGAGTGCACCGTGAGTTACACGAGCAAGGATCCGGTAGCGCCTCGTCTCAATCCGGCGGGTTGCTCCTTTGCGCTCACCGTGGAGCCTGATAGCTCTGTCGATGCGGATGTTGTGCTCGTTCCTCTTGGGACGATTGGCCAGTTCGTCGGCACCCCGGCTTCTCTTCCCGATCATCCGGTTGAGTATGACGCCCAATACACCTTTGAGTTCCGGAACACGCCGTTTGATCAGGGTCAGACTGTCCATTCGTCCTCCATCCGTTTTTCGATGGCCGACTTTGTCTCCACGACACCGTAGTTGTCGGCTTGTGAGTCACCCCTTGGGTACCTGAAATGAAACGTCAAACTCTCCATATCGCCTCGGTCGTGGCGTTGGTCCTGCCCCTCCTGCTGGCGGGCTGCTCAGAGCAGCGGTAACGCGGGTGGACCGGATTCGGCAGGTGGACCGGTAGGGGGTGGCTCGTCCGGCACGACTCCGGTCGTTACCACGATCACCCTGACCAGCCCCGACTCGTCGATCGCTCTCTCCGAGACCGCCGAGCTCACCGCGACCGTGAAGGATCAGAACGACGCCGTCATGGCCGGTGTGGTGGTGAGCTTCGTCGTTTCCGGTGCTCCCGTGGACGCCACGGTCACCGCGACCGCGACCACTGGCGCGGACGGTACCGCCAAGGCGGTGTTGACCCCTGGCAGCACGGGTGGCGACGCAACCATCGTGGCGACGGCCTCCGGGCGGAGCAGCGCTCCGGTGACCATCACCATCACCCTCCCCGCCGCGGCCTCTCTTGAGGTGACCATCCTGCCAGCGGAGATCACGGTGAACGGCCAGGCGGTGCTCACCGCGGTGGTGAAGGACAGTGACGCCAATCCCCTCGCGGGCAAGACGGTGACCTTCGTGCTTGCTGCGGGTTCGCCAGTCGGAACCACGATCGACCCGGGCAGTGCCACCACGGACTCTTCAGGGGTTGCAACTGCCACCATCTTGGCGGGGAGCGCGGTGGGTACGGTTACCGCGACCGCCTCGGTGGATACCCTTGTAGGGAGCGCATCGGTCTCGGTGATCGCCGCCTCCTCGGGCTCCATCTCCTTTGTCTCCGCGAGTCCGACCCTCATCGGGGTTACAGGCTCGGGTCTGTCAGAGACCACCAATGTCACCTTTGAGGTGCAGAATCAGGCCGGTGGCCTCGTGGTCGATGGCACCACCGTGACCTTTGAGTTGGTGGGGCCTGGGGGTGGCGAACAGCTTCTAGAAACCACCGCCAAGACGGTCAGCGGTCAGGCAGTAGCCGTGGTCACCAGCGGGACGGTGGCCGGGGCGGTGCGGGTGATCGCGCGCGTGACCCTTGGCGGCAACGTCTTTGAGACCGCCTCCAACAACATCACAGTCGGCTCCGGCCCCGCGGCAGGCAACCACGTGAGCCTTGCGCGTCTGCCGATCAATTTCGCCGGTCAGGTCGTCTTTGGTGAGACCATCGAGGTCACCTTTTTTGGCGCGGATCGCTTTAGCAACTTCATCCCTGCAGAGAGCACGCCGTCGTTTTTCTCGGAGGGCGGCGGGATCAAGCCGCAGGCGCTGACGGGGGAGCTGGGTTCCGCGACGGTGACCCTCCAGAGCCAGGAGCCAGTCCCCGCGGACGGTATCTCGGATGTGATGGCCTTTATCGTCGGTGAAGAGTCGTTTGTCGACGCGAATGCCAACGGTCGTTTCGATTTCGTCGACAGCAACAACAACGGCATCCACGATGCCGGAGAGCCGTCCGAAGCCATCTTCGACATCGGCGAGCCGTTCATTGACCAGAATGGCAACGGCGAGTGGGATGGTGATAACCCGGACACCCCGGCTGACGAGGCGGCCACCGATCTGGATGGCGACCGTACCTTTGGGGGGGCGTCGCACGGGACGGATGCAGATTTCAACTCCGACTGTGGCGCTACCCCCGTGAGCCGAGGCTATTTCTTTGATCTGAGCGGCGACGGTGTCTTCGATCCGGGTGACCTGAGCGCGGACCACGCGACCATGTACGACCCCGGCACGACGGATAGCGTCCCCGAGGTGTCCCTCACGGGTGGCACCTTTGTGGAAGGCAACGGCTTTGCCGACGATGGCGACTGCAAGCGGGCGGTAGACGAGCCCTTCATCGATCCCTCCGGGGATGGTCGCTATCTTGCCGGGGTGGATTTCACCGACCTCGACGGCGACGGCGTCGCCGACGCCGGGGAGGCCTTCCTCCAAGAGGTCTTCTTCGACGGCGAGCAACACGATGGGCGTGACGGTGCCTACGACGGCCCGAACCAGAGCTGGGACGACAGCCTCTTCGTCTCCATCCATACGAGCGTCGTCTTCTCCGGTCCGACTGCCGTGGTGGCCACGCCCTCGTTGATCTATCTCGACCCGGGTGAGTCCGTGTTGGTCTCCATCTATGTGGGAGACCACCAGGGTCACGCCTTGGCGACAGGCTCTAAGGTCACCGTTGGCAAGGGATCGGGGAGTGTGGGTCTGATGGTGGGAACGGGGACCTTCGATATCCTCGATGGGAGCGGTACGTTCTTCTCGGCCTTGATCGTTAATAATGTTGCCGCGGGTGCTGGCGGTTTCGCGAGTGTGACGGTCAAGGTCGACTCGAAGAACGGTTCCATGGCGGAGACGAACGTCGCCCTGGCGACGATTGAAGCACCACCGGCGCCCTGATCGCTGGGCTGGCCGTCTCGGGTTGTAAGGCGCGCGCCTTTCGCAGGGCGCGCGCCTTTTCTATGGTGGTCGTTCAACCGCGCCAGGAGGAGCCGTGAGCGACGACCGGATTGCCCTCTATCAGGGGTTCGTGGACAAGGATCCGAACAACGCCATGGCGTGGTATGTCCTTGCCCAGGAGTTCGGGAAGCGCGGCGACACGGCGGCGGCGATGGCGGCTTACGGGCGGGTGATTGCGATCGATCCCCACTACGTCGCCGCCTACTACCACGGCGCCGTCGCCCTCAAGGTTGCGGGCGAAGTGGGCGAGGCGCGCGATCTCCTTGCCCGCGGTCTGGCCGCGGCGCGCGAGAAGGGGGATGGGAAGGGCGCGGCCGAGATGGAGGAGCTTCTCCAGCGCCTGGAGTAGAACGGGTGCTCGGTTGCCATCGACGACCGGTCCGGCGAGTCGGGCGTCGCGACCAGATGCGGCGCGCGGGGTAGACGGGCGGCAGGCCGGCACCCACCACCTGTCTCTTCCCGGTGCTACTCATCCCGGTTGCCCTTCACGATCGCACGGGTCACGGCCCACGACTTGTCTCTTCCCGGTTGCTACCGTTTGCCATGGCCCACACCCTCAAGATCGTCCTGCTCACCCTTCTTGGCCTCCTCCTTCTGGCGGTGGCCGGGGCGGTGGTCCTCCTCCTGACCTTCGACCCGAACCGGTACAAGGGGGAGATCGCCCAGGCGGTAGAGGCGAGGACCGGCCGGCAGCTCACGATCGAGGGCGACCTCCGCCTCACCCTCTTTCCGTGGCTTGGGGTGGAGAGTGGCACCGTGGTCCTCGGCAACGCCCCGGGCTTCGGTGACGCCCCCTTTGCCCGTCTCGACGCGGTAGAGGTGCGGGTGCGCATCGTGCCGTTGCTGCGTCGTGAGCTGGAGATGGGCAAGGTGGTGGTGCGCGGTCTCGTTCTCAACTTGGCCCGCGATGCGGCGGGGCGGCCGAACTGGGCGGACCTGGTGGCGACGGCCGCGACCCCCACGGAGGCGGGGCCTGAGGCGGCGGGAGGGAAGGGCGGGGCGCCGCCGCCGGCGGGTGTATCCGTTCCCCCGCCGGCCGTGTCCCTGCCGGTGGTGGCCCTGGCCATCGGCGGCCTGGAGGTGCGCGACGCCGCCTTGGTGTGGGATGACCGCCAGGCAAGCCAGCACGTTGCGGTAGACCACTTCAACTTGGAGAGTGGCCCGCTGCGCCTCGGCGCGCCGATCCACCTTGACCTCGCTGGGGACGTGGCGGTGAGCCAGCCGGAGCTGGCCGGCCATCTGGAGGGGGCGGTGATCGCCACTGTTGACCTCGACCAGCAGACCTTCGCCCTTCAGGGAGTCCACCTTACCGCCCACCTGGAGGGCGCTGCCCTGCCGGGTGGGAAGGCGGATGGGACGGTGGCCGCCGAGGTGGCGGGTGATCTGAAGGGGGGCCACGTCGAGGTGCGCAACCTCGACTTCGCCGCTAGTGCCCCGGGTGCGGTGGCGCGCAGCGGTCACCTCACGGCACCCCTGCTGGCGGTGGACCTTCCCGGGCCGCGCCTGGAGGCGAAGGAGGTGCACCTGGAGGGGAAGGCGGAGGGCGCGACCCTGCCGGGGAGGCGGCTGGAGGGGACGATGGATGCAGGGGTGGCGGTCGACCTCGGCCAGCACACGGCGGTGGTGCGCGACCTCCACCTCACCGCTCTCGATCTCGATCTGCGCGGCGCGTTGCACGCCACCGGGTTACCCGCGCGGCCGGTGGCCAGCGGCTCCCTGCAGCTTGCCACCTTTGACCCGCGGGCGCTGCTGGCCCGCCTCGGTTGGCCCGTCCCGGAGACCGCCGACGCGCAGGTCCTGCACCGTGCCCGCCTCACCAGCGAGGTGGAGGTGGCCGCGGACCACCTGCGTCTCGACAATCTGAAGGTGGTCGTCGACGAGACCACCATTAGCGGCTGGGTCGCCCTCCCGGCGTTTGCCGGCCCGGCGGTGCGCGCTGCGCTTACCGTCGATCAGATCGACGCGGACCGCTATCTGCCGCCGGCGAAACCGGCGGCGCGGGCGGGCGATCCGCCCGCGGCCGCTGCCCCCGTGGCGACCCCGGCCACCGCGGCTGCTGCCGCCGCCACCTTGCCGGTCGAACCGCTGCGCAAGCTCGACGTGGATGCCACCGTGCGCGTCGGGCGGCTGAAGGCGGCGGGGCTGCGGGTCGCCGACCTCCTCGTCACCTTGCGTGGTAAGGGGGGCGAGCTCCGCCTCAACCCGGCTACCGCCAAGCTCTACGGCGGCGCCTACGCGGGCGACGCCCAGCTCGACGTCACCTCCGCGTTGCCGCGCCTGGCCCTCCACGATCGCTTCACCGCGATCCAGCTCGGCCCGTTGCTCCAGGATGCGACCGGCAAACAGCCGGCCACTGGCACCGCCACGCTGGAGGCGCGCCTGCACGCCGCCGGCAGCGACCGCGACGCCCTCGTCGCCAGCCTCGGTGGTGACGGCCAGTTCGCGATCCAGAACGGGGCGCTTGCCGGCGTCGACCTGGGCCAGATCCTGCGCGACGCGGCGGCCCTCCTCCACGGCCGCCCGGCCGCCGCGCGGGGCGCCGGGGACAAGACCGATTTTTCCGAGGTCACCGGCACCTTCCAGGCGGCCAACGGGGTGGTGCGCAACCGCGACCTCGCGGGCAAGGCGCCGGCGGTGCGGTTCCGCGGCGCGGGCGAGGCGAGCCTGGTGGCGGAGCATCTCGACTACCTGCTCACCGCCACGGTGGTGGAGAGTCGTACCGGTCAAGGGGGCAAGGAGGCGGCGGAGCTCAAGGGGGTGGAGATCCCGATCCGCATCAGCGGCCCCTTTGCCACCCCCGAGGTGCACCCCGATTTGCGCGCCGCGCTCAAGGGGCAGGCGGGCAAGGTGGTCGGCCAGCGGGTCGAGAAGGAGGTCCAGAAACGGCTTAAGGACAAGGTCCCGGAGCAGCTCCAGCACGACCTCCAGGACTCCCTGAAGGGGCTCTTCCGGTAGGCGCCTGGCGGACGCTGTCCCGATCGACTGCAAAGCTGCGGATCTCGGCCCGGATCGGGCGCCGTTCTCCCTCGCCCAGCGACCAAACTTCGCAGGCGATCCGCCCTCCACCAAGGCCCGGATCGGGCGCCGTTCTCCGTCGCCCAGCGACCAAACTTCGCAGGCGATCCGCCCTCCACCAAGGCCCGGATCGGGCGCCGTTCTTCATTGCCCAGCGACCAAACTTCGCAGGCGATCCGCCCTCCACCAAGGCCCGGATCGGGCGCCGTTCTCCGTCGCCCAGCGACGTGGCTCGACGAACCCTCCCGATCCGCCTTCGAGCCGTCTCTCTTCGTCACGATCGCCAAAGTCCGACCGACCCCCGGGCGGTTTTGTTCGTGTTGCGGCTGCGGCACAGTGGCCGGATGGTGGTCCTGGGGATCGAGACGTCGTGCGACGAGACTGCGGTGGCGGTGGTGGTGGACGGCGTGGTGCGTGCCGAGGGGATCGCCAGCCAGGTGGCGGACCACGCGGCGTTCGGCGGGGTGGTGCCCGAGCTCGCCTCGCGCCGCCATTTGGAGGCGATCGACCCGCTGGTGACCAGCTGCCTCGCGGAGGGAGGGCTCGGGCTCGCCGATCTGGAGCTCATCGCCGTCACCCGCGGCCCAGGGTTGCTGGTGGCCCTGCTCGTGGGGGTCCAGTACGCCAAGGGGCTCGCCGCGGGGCTGTCGATCCCGCTCCTTGGGGTCAACCACTGCCTTGCCCACCTCTACGTGGCGGCGGTGGAGGGGGGGGTCCGCTACCCCTATCTCGGCCTGGTGGTGTCGGGCGGCCACACCCACCTCTTCCGGGTCGGCAGCGCCACCGACTTTCGTCTCCTCGGCCAGACGGTGGACGACGCCGCGGGTGAGGCGTTCGACAAGGTGGGGAAGATGATCGGCCTGCCCTACCCGGCGGGGCCTGCGATTGACCGCCTCGCCGCCACCGGCGACCCGGCGGCGCTTGCCCTGCCGCGGCCGATGGCGACCCGCGCCAACCTGCTGCTCTCTTTCAGCGGCCTGAAGACCGCGGTGCGCACCCACTTGGAGCGCACCGGTCAGCTCGCCGAGGCGGGAGGTACGCCGCCGGCGGGCCAGCCGCTCGCCGATCTGTGCGCCAGCTTCCAGCGGGCGGTGGTGGAGACGATCGCCCCGAAGGTGGTGCGTGCGGCGACCCGCGAGAACCTCACCCGGGTGGTGGTGGGTGGCGGGGTGGCGGCGAATCGCGGCCTGCGCGCTGCCCTCTCGGCCCTGCCCGGTCTCGCGGTCCACTTCGTCCGCCCGGCATGGTGCGCGGACAACGGCGTGATGGTCGCCGCCCTGGGTGAGGCGCGCTACGCGGCCGGGGTGCGCCACGACCTCGACCTCGCCCCCATCCCCGGCCTCGCGCCCCTGTTGGAGGAGGAGGGGGTGGCGCGGGTCGCCTGGTGAGCCGTGCCGCGGCCGCCCTCGGGAAGCTGGGGATGGGGCGTCACCCCGCGCGGTGACTGAAAGGCGGCGCAAGATCGCGTCCCTCTGGATGGACCACGAAAGGAGGGCCCATGTCCCTTCCCAGCCGCGGGCCGTACCCCACGGTCGACATCATCATCGAGATGGCGGACGGTCGGATCTGCCTGATCGAGCGCCGCTTCCCGCCGCTGGGCTGGGCCCTGCCCGGCGGCTTCGTCGACTACGGCGAGTCGCTGGAGGCAGCGGCGGTGCGCGAGGCGCGGGAGGAGACGACCCTGGAGGTGGCGCTGATCGGCCAGCTTCACACCTACTCCGACCCGGCGCGCGACGCCCGCCGCCACACCTGCTCCACGGTCTTCGTCGGCCGTGGTACCGGCACACCGTGCGCCGCGGATGATGCCCAGGGGATCGTGCTCGTCGACCCGGACGCGCCGCTGGATCCGCTGTGCTTCGACCACGCCCGGATCCTCGCCGACTACCGCCGTTGGCGGCGTGCGCCCTGGCCGCTCTTTTGAGTTCGGCGCTGCCGGTGCCACGCCGACCCCCGACGACCCGAGCACGAGTACCGAACGCCGGCCGCTGCCCCCGCGGCGCCGGCCCGGTACCCCCGCGGCGGAGGCCCGCTACCCCCGCGGCGCCGGCCGCTGCCCCCGCGGCGCCGGCTGGTACCCCTGCAGCGCCGGCCCGCTCTACCCCTGCAGCGTCGCCCGGTGCCACTGCAGCGCCGGCCGGCTGTCCCCGCGGCGCCGGCCCGCTACCCCCGCGGCGCCGGGCCGGTACCCCTGCAGCGCCGGCCCGCTGCCACCGCGGCGTCGGCCCGCTACCCCTGCGGCGCCGGCTGGTACCCCCGCGGCGCCGGTCGCTGCCCCCGCGGCGCCGGCCCGCTACCCCTGCGGCGCCGGCCCGCTACCCCCGCGGCGGAGGCCCGCTGCCCCCGCGGCGCCGGTCGCTGCTCCCGCGCCGCCGGCCCGCTACCCCCGCGGCGCCGGGCCGGTACCCCCGCGGCGTCGGCCGCTGCCCCCGCGGCGCCGGCTGGTACCCCTGCAGCGCCGGCCCGCTGCCCCCGCGGCGCCGGCCGCTGCCCCCGCGGCGCCGGCCGGCTACCCCCGCGGCGCCGGTCGCTGCCCCCGCGGCGTCGGCCGCTGCCCCCGCGGCGCCGGCCCGCT
>Ga0210027_1001276_pt1 | contig 23749 bp, 24 predicted proteins | sample CryGeymeta201510_FD_183978 | JGI IMG/M metagenome (GOLD analysis project Ga0210027, IMG submission 183978) | Groundwater microbial communities from Crystal Geyser aquifers in Utah, USA - Crystal Geyser metaG 2015-10 (SPAdes) (version 2) | ecosystem: Environmental > Aquatic > Deep subsurface >...
TCTTTGGCTTCACAAAGAACGTATTTTGTGTTATAATTCATCGATGAAATTAAGAGGGCGGCGCGGCAGTAGCAAAAAAAAGCTTGCCATGAAATTCAAGTTCACTTGGAAAGATTTACTCCTCTATGGTTTTCTTTTTATTTTTTTAGTATTCCTCACCGTAGGTTTGGGTGATTTTGCCCAAAGCGGAAATCCAAAAGACACCCCACTTTCAAAGATTGTTCAAGACATAAAAGACAAAAAAGTAAAAGAAATTTCAATTTCCGAGAATAAATTAGAGATTGCCTACAATAATGGACAAAAGGTACAGAGTAGAAAAGAAACAAACACCTCTTTTTATGAAGTTTTGAAAAATTCTAATGTTGATCCAAATACTGTAAAAATAAATGTAAAAGATGAGTCGTCTGTTAATGTTTGGATAAATATTATTTCCACATTTCTTCCTGTTATTCTTATAATTGCTTTTTTCTATTTTATTTTCCGTCAAGCGCGAGGCGCGCAGGAAAATATATTTTCATTCGGTTCAAATAAAGGGAAAACTTTCAATAAAGATAATCCCAAGACTACTTTTGCGGATGTTGCTGGAGTGGATGAAGCAAAACAAGAGCTCTCAGAAGTTGTAGATTTTTTAAAGCATCCTGAAAAATATACGGCAATGGGCGCACGGACTCCAAAAGGCGTACTTTTGGTTGGCCCAAGCGGTACGGGAAAAACTCTTCTTGCCAGAGCTGTTGCGGGAGAAGCGCAAGTTCCTTTTATTTCAATTGCAGGATCCGAATTTATGGAAATGCTTGTAGGAGTTGGTGCGGCACGCGTCCGAGATCTTTTTGCAACGGCAAAAAAGACACAGCCTGCAATTATTTTTATTGACGAAGTTGACGCTATCGGACGCCAGCGTGGAGTTGGAATTATGGGAGGACACGATGAGCGTGAACAAACCCTAAATCAAATTCTTGTTGAAATGGACGGATTTACCCCGAATGAACAATTAGTTGTTATGGCGGCTACAAATAGACCTGATATTTTGGATCCTGCGCTTGTCAGACCCGGAAGATTTGACAGAAGGATTATGCTTCCTCTTCCCGATATTGAAGGAAGAAAAGAAATCCTCAAAATTCATGCACGCAATAAGCCTTTCGCAGATACTGTTGATTGGGAAAAAAACGCGAGAAGAACCGTCGGATATTCCGGAGCAGATTTAGAAAATATGTTAAACGAAGCGGCAATATTAGCAGCGCGTCTTGGTAAAAAAATAATTGATTCTGATGATTTGGAAGAAGCGGCAACAAAAGTTAAAATGGGGCCTGAAAAAAAGAGAATGCAAAGTGAGGATGACAAAAAAATTACTGCGTATCATGAATCCGGACATGCTCTTGTTTCATACTTTATGAAGCACACAGACCCGGTCCATAGGATTTCAATTGTCGGCCGTGGAATGTCTTTGGGACATACTCTTATCCCGCCGTCTCAAGATAGGGTACATGAGACAAAAAGCCGTCTTCTTGAGCAAATTGCGACGATGCTTGGTGGAAGAGCCGCCGAAGAGCTTATTTTTTCTGAAATGACAACCGGGGCATCTGACGACATAGAGAAAGCAACAAGTGTTGTTAGAACAATGGTTATAGAGTATGGAATGAGTAATCTTGGTCCCGTAAACTACGACGGAGAAAGAGGAAGGATGATTTATGGGGAGCAACAGCAAATTTCAGAAGAGACACAAAACCAAATTGATAGGGAAATAAGACGAATTATGGATGAAGCATACAAAACTGCGCAAAGAGTTATAAAAACAAACAGAACAAAACTTGATCAAGTAGCAGCAAGACTTCTTGTGAAAGAAACTTTAGAAGGTGATGAATTTGAAGAGATAATGAAGGGTAAATCCGTTTTGCCTGCCAAAAAAAAGATATCCGCAAGTTAACTTCTTATTAAACTTAATTCTGTTATAATTTTTCTATGAACTCGTTTTCCCATCTGCGTGTAAAAAATCCAAAAGACGATGAGACGCCTATTGAGGCGGCAACGCAGATTTTTTCATCTGTTCTGCCATACCCTTATGTTCCGCATTGGAAGCGCGCAATTGTAAAGCCAAAAACATATTCTTTTGAAATATATCTTATCAATCAACTGGTTTATTTTTATGTCACAGTACCACATGACAAAGAGACGTTGGTTTCAAGTGTTATTACATCCTCTTTCCCGCAGGCGACAATCACAAAAACCGCCGATCCTATGGAAGAAGTATTTAAATCAAAACACATAGCTATCGGCGAAATGGCACTCAATTCGTATTTCTATTTACCAATAAAAACTTATTTTGATTTTAAAGACGTTGATACTTTGTCTGCGCTTCTTGGTTTTCTGGCTCGGCAAGATGCCGGTGTTTCCATGGCCGTTCAAATAGTTGTAACACCTGCCACTTTCTCATGGCAGGATAGAACAGTTATACAGGCAGGGCACATGATACTAGATTCGGAACCGGCAAATCCTACAGATCCTGAAAGTAAAGCGCATTATGCACAAAATCCGCAAAAGCTTCTTATGATGCAAAAAGCTGGATTTCAGGGAGGAAAAGCGGCTATAAGACTTGTTGTGGGAACCCAAACTCCAAACGCTTCACATCTCCTGCAAAGTCTTGCCGGAACATTCGGAAGTTTTTCTTTGGGTGAAGGAAATCAATTTGTCCTAAAACGCCCAATTTTTCGTAAAAAGCGTTTCATTTCCCGAATAAAAGAGCGGAAAATAGGTTATTTTGAAAGAGTGCATCAGATTTTAAATGCACAAGAACTTGCGACGATTTGGCATCCGACGGGATATTTACTAGCCGGAGTCAAAAATATTTCTTGGGGAAGAACCTTGGTTGGCGAACCACCTGAAAATTTGCCCGTTGTAACAAATGCAACAGAAGAAGAAAAACAAGACACTAATTTTTTTGCCAAAACTGAATTTAAAAATGCCGATACTATTTTTGGAATAAAAACAGCAGATAGAAGAAAACACGTTTATACAATTGGAAAAACCGGTGCGGGAAAGTCAACTCTTATTGCAAACATGGCGATTGATGATATACGAAAAGGGCGTGGTATTGGAATTATTGATCCTCACGGTGATCTTTCTGAAATTATTTTGGACTATATTCCAAAAAGGCGCATGAATGATGTTGTATACCTTGAACCTTTTGACACAGAACGCCCATTTGCTCTTAATGTTCTGGAAATAAAAAACAAACAACATAAAGACCTTATTGCTTCAGGAATTGTCGCAATTTTTTCAAAAATTTATGCGGATAGCTGGGGTCCAAGACTTGAATACATACTGCGCAATACAATATTTACCCTTCTTGAACTTCCCGGAACAACGCTTCTTGATGCATTGAGGATTTTGTCTGACGCAGATTATAGAAGGCGGGTTGTCCCTCAAATAACAGACCCTGTAATTAGAAATTTCTGGGAAGCAGAGTTTGAGAAAATGTCTGACAAGCTTCGGGTGGAGGCGATTTCGCCGATTCAAAATAAAGTAGGGCAATTTGTATCATCCAAAATGGTGCGAAATATTATTGGTCAGCCTGTTTCAACAATAAATCTGGAGGATATTATGAATGAAGGTAAAATACTTATTCTTAATCTTTCACAAGGAAAACTTGGCGAAGATAATTCGGCACTTTTGGGAGCAATGATAATTACACAAATTCAGCTGGCGGCAATGAACAGAGCTTTTATGAAAGAAGAGGACAGGCGGGATTTTTTCTTATATGTTGATGAGTTCCAGAATTTTGCTACGCGCTCTTTTATAAAAATTCTGTCAGAGGCAAGAAAGTACAGGCTTTCAATTACTCTTGCCAACCAGTATATTGATCAAATTGATGAAGAGGTTTCAAAAGCTATTTTTGGAAATGCCGGAACAATTATTTCTTTTGTAGTTGGAGCGTCTGATGCATATATTTTGACAAAAGAATACGCTGAAATTTATACGGAAAATGACCTCGTGTCTCTTGGTAAATTTGAAGTTGTGACTAAACTTTCAATTGATGGTATGACATCAGCCCCTTTTCCTGCGATAACGCTTCCTCTACCAAGCCTTAAGAATGATAATCGCGATAATATTATTAGGCTTTCAAAAGAAAGATACGGAAGAAAAGTTTCGGAATAATATCTTCCCTAAGCTAAATTTAGGTCACACACCATTCATTTTCCTCGATTTGACAGCATTTTTCCAAAGGTATACAATCCAGGTGAATTCGCGTGGGTAAAGCGTTTTGCATGCTTTTGATCGCGCGTTTTGCACATTGATAATTGACTACGATTTAGTCAAACGGAGGTTGTGAGCAAAGAAAAATTTCTTTTCTTGCAGTCTCCGTTTGATGGGCACGTGCCCAAATAAAACTTGAATGGAGAACTAGGAGAGGGAATTGAATAAAGGTTTGCTTGAGTCTGCAGCGCGTCGAATGGGTGAGGAGCCCGGCGGCATTCTTGCTGCAGACGAGTCCATCGGAACCATGGGTAGCCGTCTTAATGACATCGGCATTACCGACAACCCAGAAGATCCGACGTATCGCAACGCCTGGCGTGCGGTCATGTTTGGAGCATCTCTTAGGCCTGCCGTCAACGGCGTCATCCTCTTTGAAGAGCAGCTTGCCAACCCTAAGTTGGTCAATATGCTTACAGTTCAAGGGGTCCTTCCCGGGATCAAGATAGACCAAGGTCTTGCGTTTTTCGCAGGGTCAGACGTCGAACAGGTCACGCTTGGACTTGATGGAGTTGAAAAACGCCTCAAGCTATATTCAGAGCAAGGAGCGGCTTTCACCAAGTTTCGTTCGTTCATTCACATTCGGGAAGGCCAAGGGATGCCAAGCGATGCTTGTATTTTGGCAAATGCCAAGGTGCAGGCAGGATTTGCTCGTGCTTCCCAGGACAGCGGCCGCGTGCCAATGGTTGAGCCGGAAGTCAACATGGTCGGCGAACACCCGATTGAGTACTGCGCAGAAGTTACCGAGCAGGTTTTAAGAATTGTCTTTGAGGAGCTTGACGCCGCTGGTGTCCACCTTCCGGGGATGGTTCTCAAGCCGAACATGATTCTGAGCGGAAGCAAAGCCAAGAACCGCGCAGCTCCGGAAGCAGTTGCTCGCGCAACAGTAGATGTTCTGTCAAGGGTTGTCCCAGATGCCGTGCCGGTCATCGCTTTCCTTTCGGGAGGGCAGACTGACGAGGAGGCATACGCCAACTTGTCGGCGATCAACTTGACCGCCCGTGCTGAAGGTCACCCTTGGCGGCTGACGTATTCATTTGGGCGCGCAGCTCAAAAGGGCGCGCTTAACGTGTGGCGCGGTAGTCCCTACAGTGTTCAGGCTGCAAGAGCCCGATTCGTCGAGCTTCTCGCCGAAATGAGCGCTGCTAGCATGGGAGCATATCCGACGGTTGCCGTCTGAAATCGTAGTCGCACAGTGGTGCGTTCAGAAATGAGCGCACCACCCCACACAAATTCTACTTAATACCTAAAACCTATAACCTGTTATATAATGCGTATATGCAAGAAGACCTCAAAAAAGAAATTTTCATGTTAGTAGACGGTAGTGCGATTGTGCACAGAGCATTTCACGCAATGCCGCCTTTGACAACCTATGACGGAACTCCAACAGGAGCCGTGCAGGGATTTTTTTCAATGATTTTAAAAGTTATCCAGGAGCTTCATCCGGCTCATGTTGCCATTGCTTTTGACAGGCCCACACCAAATTTTCGCAAAGAGCTATTTAAAAAATATCAGGCGCAAAGACCTGCGATGGAAAGCGATCTTTCGCCTCAATTTGGGATAATTCAGGAAATTTTGCAGAATGCAAAAATCCCGATATATGCAGTTGACGGCCTTGAGGCAGATGATGTTATCGGAACAATTGCAGAAAAAGCAAAAAAGACCGGGCATTTGGTTTATATAATTACAGGAGACCGCGATATGTTGCAGCTCGTAAATCACAAAACAAAAGTTTTGGCGCCGATTAAGGGAATTTCTGAAATGACGCTTTTTGATGCGGAGAAAGTGCGGGAAAAATACGGTATTAATCCAGACCAGTTTGTCGAAATGAAAGCTTTAATGGGGGATGCGTCGGATAATTATCCCGGGGTTTCCGGTGTAGGCCCAAAAACGGCTTCAACTTTAATTAACGAATATAATACTGTTGATAATATTTATAAAAATATAAAAAAAATTAAAACTAAAAATCCAAATCTAGCTGAAAAACTTGAAAAAGGAGAAGAGCATGCAAAACTTGCACACCAGCTTGCAACTATTTTGACTGACGCGCCTTTTGATTATAATTTTTCCGACTGTGATATAAAAAAATTAGATGTGGCCGAGTTTAAAAAGGCTTTGGAAAAATACGAATTCAAAACATTGCCAAAACGGCTTGATGATGTTTTTGGAAAGGACGGAACCCTTCGGCAAGCTCAGGGCAAGAAAACACAGATGAAGTTACTATGAAAAATTTTCAATTTTCCCTGCCTGCCGGCGAGGCAGGAATTTACAATTTTCAATCAATTTTCAAGAATTTAATTATTAAAACATTTAGATTTCATTTTAAATTTAAAATTTTAAATTAAAAATTATGCGTATTGCTATAGTACACGATTACATTAAGGAGTACGGTGGGGCGGAGCGGGTTTTAGAAGAACTTGTGAAGCTTTTTCCTAATGCACCTATTTATACCGCATTTTATAAAAAGGGGTCGCCCGCTTATGACAAGTTCCAAACCAAGAAAATAATTCCTTCATGGGCACATTACATTCCTTTTTTTGCAACAAAACTTCACAGTCCTTTGAGATTCTTGGCGCCTTTAATCTGGGGAAGTTTTGATTTTTCAGATTTCGACGTAATAATAAGTTCCTCTTCGTGGTATGTGACAAAAGGTTTTAAAAAAGGACCAAAAACAAAAGAAATTTGCTACTGTCATACGCCACCGCGCTGGCTTTACGGTTATAAAACTTCAATTGAGTGGCAAAAATATTGGCCTGTTAGGCTTTACGGAATGATTGTGGGGCATTTTATGCGCCTTTACGATTTCCGAGCGGCACAAAGGGTAGACTTTTTTATTGCAAACTCAAATGAGGTAAAAGCCCGTATTGAGAAATTTTATAGAAGAGAAGCTACTGTCATTTATCCGCCTGTTTTTTTGCCTAATGTGCCCAAAGTTAAAAAAGAAAACTATTATTTTGTGGTAGCAAGAATTGTAGGCGGTAAGGGTTTGGATCTTGCGGTTGAAGCCGCGAAAAGAATGAATATAAAACTTAAAATTGCCGGGGTTCCGGCAGGATATTATACGGAATACAGATCTCTGACTAAAAAATCTGCAAAAAATGTAGAGTTTTTAGGACATGTAACAGACGAAGAACTATCAAAACTTTATGCCGGCGCAAAAGCTTTTTTTGCCCTGTCAGAAGATGAGGATTTTGGCATAACACCTGTTGAGTCAATGCTTTGTGGAACACCGGTTATTGCGTATTACGGTGGAGGATATAAAGAGACTGTTGTTGATGGAAAAAACGGTATATTTTTCAAAGAGTATTCGGTTGAAGGATTAATTCAAGCAATTAAAAAGTTCGAGACCCTTCGGCAAGCTCAGGGCAAGAGGGTTGCTGATAATTGCATAAAACAAGCAAGCAAATTTTCAGAAAAAGAGTTTGATAGAAAAATCCTGGAATTTGTTAAAAATGTCTCTCTCTAATTAATACCCCTGTGTATAAAGGATTATTGTAGTTCCTTGTCGATTGCTGTTTTGAATGCTGAAAATGGTTGTGCGCCAACAAGCTGTGTGCCATTAATATAAAATGTTGGTGTTCCGCTTGTGCCTGCTGTTTTTCCGTCGGCCGTATCCGTTGTAACGTTATTTTTGTATTTTTCGCTATCAAGGCAGGAATCGAATTGACTTGTATTTAAGCCCAATTCCTGTCCCCAAGTCTTAAGCTGTTCTTTGATTTGATCTTGGGTTTGATTTTGTACACTAATTTTATCTTGCTCGTTAAAAACTTTGTCATGGAATTCCCAGAATTTATTTTGTTCATTTGCGCACTCGGAAGCAATAGCTGTAGGAAGTGCGGCCGGATGGAAATCAAGAGGGAAGTGACGGTAATAAAGCTTAACTTTTCCGGTATCTATATAATCTTTTCTAATTTGTGGAAGAGTGTCAGTGTAAAATCTGCCACAGAATGGGCATTGAAAATCCGAGAATTCAACAATTGTTATTTTTGCACTCTCTTTGCCATTTACAGGGAGTTTGCCATTTGCTACTTTTACTTTTCCAACCGGCGCTTGTGGTTGGCCGTTTTGTGGAGCTTGTGCTGTTGGTGCTTGAATTTGCGCTGTTTTGGACGCTTTTTCAAGCAGTTGAACTCGCGCAACTAAATATCCGAGTAAAAATGAAGCGACAATAAGAACAGCATACAGAATTTGAGTTGTCTTTATTGATGAAGCTTTTGTAATAATATCTCCGAATGTTTTTGATGGAGATGTTTTTTTTCGCGCTCTTGGCATAGAAAATAGTATAACCAAAAAAAACCAATATTGTCAACAAGCAAGCTATTTACTTGCTTTTGTATAGTTTTTTTGGTATCGTTATGAAAAGAATTAAAAAGGCCTTCGCCTCGGCGGGGCTTTTTTAAAAGGAAGAATGAATAAAGACAATATAAAATACGCTGAAAAGGTAGTAATTTCTCTAGGTGGGTCTTTAATTGTTCCCAGTGAAGGAATTGGAATTAATTTTCTTAAGCAATTTAACGATTTTGTTCGATCCGAACTGACGCACAGGAAGCGTCAGTTTTTTTTTGTCGCAGGCGGAGGCTCTACCACAAGGCATTATCAAGATTCAGCGCAAAACGTTGTGGGTCATAAGCTTATCGCTGATGATCTTGATTGGCTTGGAATTCATGCAACAAGGCTTAACGCCCAATTAATAAGAACCATTTTTCGAGACATTGCGCATCCCTATATTCTTAAGCACTATGAAATTATAAGAAAAGTATCAGAGCCGGTTGTTGTGGCTTCAGGCTGGAGACCCGGATGGTCAACTGATTTTTGCGCGGTAATGGTGTGTGAAGATTACGGTGTAAAAACGGTGATTAATATGAGTAATATTGATATGGCGTATGATTCTGATCCCAAGCTTAATCCTAACGCCAAGCCGATAAAAAAAATAACATGGAAAAATTTCAGAAAAATAGTAGGTGACAAATGGACTCCCGGATTGAATATGCCATTTGATCCGATTGCATCAAAAAAAGCACAAGAACTTGGGCTAAAAGCAATAATTCTTAAAGGAGATAATTTTAAAAACTTGAAAAACTACTTTGACGGAAAAGAGTTCGTTGGTACAGTAATTGAAGGGTAACCCCTAATTTTCAATTTTCCCTGCCTGCCGGCGAGGCAGGAGTTTTAAATTTTCATTCAATTGTTTTAATAATTAAATTTTAAAAATTCATTAAAAATTGCTAATTAAAAATTAAAAATTTATAATCCCTGTATGGAGCAGTTTAATCCTGAAATTTTAAAACAACTTTATATTCCACCAGTGGGTTCTCATAAAGGGCAGAACGGGAAGCTTTTGATTATTGCAGGCTCCCGACTTTTTCATGCAGCATCATTGTGGCCGCTTCAAGTAGCAAGTCGAATCGTTGATATGGTTTTTTACTCTTCTGTTCCTGAAAATAATGAAATCGTTTTGGAGGCAAAAAAAGAATTTAAGAATGGAATTGTTGTTTCGCGTTTGAAAATTGAACATTATATTGAAGAAGCGGATTGTATTTTGATAGGTCCAGGATTGCCAAGAGAAGAAGGAGTGGAAGAGGGAGATGATGATACTAAGGAGATAACCGAACGTCTGCTCAAACAGTATTCCAATAAGAAATGGGTCATTGATGGAGGAAGCCTGCAGGTTATCTCCCATGAAATTTTACCTAAAACTTCTATCGTGACACCACATCAAGGTGAGTTTAAAAAACTGTTTGGGATTGATGCTACTGATGAATCAGTACCTGAAATGGCTAAAAAATACGGAATTGTAATTTTGGCAAAAGGAGAGACAGATATTATTGCTGGTCATTTTAAGGAAACAGTACAGGTTTCCGGAGGAAATGCGGGGATGACAAAAGGAGGAACAGGAGATGTGCTTGCGGGTTTGGTCGCGGCGCTTTATTGTAAGAACGATGCATTTCTTTCCGCATGTGCAGGAAGTTATATAAATAAAAAAGCAGGAGACAGTTTGTTTCAAAAAGTCGGCCCTTACTTCAACGCATCAGACCTTGCCGATGAAATTCCAAAAGTGATGAAGGATTTGGTTTAAATTTTTTAGAAAAAGCTAGATTTTATTGTACTTTTGCTCGCCAAAAGTACCAAAAGCTCTCGTCATGTGGTGCTCATGCTCTCAATCTCACTCATTCGTCGGGTGATTTCACCCCCTCCTCAACAAGTTTGTGAGGAATCCCCCTGATCTCATTCGTTCGATTTCCTGCACTCCGCTCCAAATGCCGAAACATGCTTACATATATGATATAATATATACAGTTTCAAATTTATAATTAAGAAGCGCCGAAAGGCGTTTTTTTGTGGAGAAAAACGCCCTATTGACTTGAAATAAAACTGTTGGATAGAGTGTTCTTGAATACTTTAAAAGTTATCCAATAGATAGAATTTATTGAAGCTGGTTGTTTAAGAGAATGAAAAAAATAACTAGGCGAACAGTAAGTCGTCCCATTATTGTGCAAAACAATGGCGGTATGACAAACATAACCCAGACGAATATAAGTCCAAAGATTGAGGTGAGTGACTTATTGGGAATAGGGAGGGTTGTTGAAGAAGTACTTAGTTGGATTAAAGCTCGATAATCTCGACTTCCTTTTTGTTTAAAATTTTCTTAGGTACGAATTCGCGGTGGGTTGTTGTAATTATTGTTTGTTGATTATAAATATAATCAAAGATTTTATTAATATTTTTATCATCAAGTTCTGAAAAAATATCATCGAGTAGTAGGATAGGTTTGTCGTTTGTCGTTTGTCGAAGATACTCAATTTCAAGAAGTTTCATCTGCAAAATTGTGAGACGTTGTTCTCCTCGCGACCCAAATTCAGAAACTTTTTTTGACGTAACATTTGGTGCAACATTTCGTTTAGTTTGGAACAGGAAGACAAAGTCATCCCTCTGCGGTCCAACAAGAGTCATTCCGGCTAATCTTTCTTGAAAATGGTATTTAAAAAGTCTTTCTGTTGAAATTATACTTTTGTCATAAAATACTTTGAAGTCAAACATATCCTTTTTTGAACTATTGACAAAATTTACAAATTCTTCACGTTTTTTTGTTAAAAAATTTCCATTTTCAATTAAGATATTGTCCCAATAATCAAAGTCAGATGCTCTGTAATCTTTTCTTCCGTCTTTTAAATCGTAAAGCATTCGGTTTCTTTGTCTAAGACATTTTTCATAAGTTAACAGAGTTTGTCTGTAGGGTTTTCCTGCTTGGTAAAGAATAGAGTTTATATAATTTCGGCGAAGACTTGGTGCGTCTGTGATAATTTCAATATCCTGTGGTGTAAAAAGTACTGTAAAAAATTGTGCAGCAAAATCAATATGACGTCTGGCAACCTTATTTACCAAAAACTTTTTTGAAAGATATTTGGCGCTTGCAGCAAAAATTACTGTAAGAGTTTTGGTATCTGTTTCGTCAGCAATAGTGGCTTCAATACGGAAAAAATCTTTACCCTCCTGTATTGTATCGCGGTCATTTTCAGCTCTAAAACTTTTACCAAAAGAGAGGATATAAAAAGCCTCCAAAATATTTGTTTTACCTACTGTGTTAGGGCCGATAATTACAGTTGTTGGGGCAAAAGAAAAGCGTGTCTTTTGGTGATTGCGAAAATTTTGCAACAAAACATTTTTAACTGTCATTTGGAAGATTCTTCAAGCCTTTTTAGAAATTGTGAAAGCTGGAGTGTGACAATAACTGCAATAATTGTAATAACTATGGCATAGATAAAAAGTGAAATAATACCTCCATTGTCGGGGAAAAACTTTCTAATGTATTTATTTACCAACTCTTGTATAAGCGAATTCCAAGCAAGAGCGGCGACCAATCCAAAGCCCGAAGTTGCAAGAGTTAGCATTTGGCGCACTACTTCGATGTGAAGTTTTTTGTCTTTTTGTGTTTGTGACTCGTTTGCCATCCCTGATATAATACAAGTTACAATTTAGAATATCAAGATTACCGATTAGTTGATTTAAGAATTAATATGTATTCACCTACTTTTACCATCACAAACGCAATTGTCAGAAATATCGGATCTATTGAGGCGGCGCGGGAAATAATTGAAAACGCGCCTCTTTTGCCTTACTGGGAGAAAAAATTTCAGGAAGAAGCGGCTGTCAGAAGCGTACATTTTGGAACACACATCGAAGGAAACGAATTAAGCTTTGTTCAAGTGCAAAAAGTACTTGATGGTGAAAGAATCGTTGCCCGTGAGCGGGATGTTCAGGAGGTAATCAATTACAGAAAAGTTTTGGACTATATTGGTAGACGCGCAAAAAATGAAATTGATGAAGATACCATAAAAGAACTTCATAAAATTGTGGTTACAAATATTTTGCCGATGGATGTGTCCGGAGAATATAGGCAAAAAGAAGTAGTTATAAAAAACAGTGTTACGGGTGAAGTGGCATTTCGTCCGCCTAAGGTAATTGAAGTTCCATGGCAGATAAAAGAGTTAATTCAATTTATAAAAGACGAAAATGAAATCCATCCTGTGTTAAAAGCCGGTATTGTGCATTATGAATTTGTCAGAATCCATCCGTTTTTGGACGGAAATGGAAGAGTAGGGAGAGCTCTTTCAATGCTAGTTTTGTTTAAATTTGGTTATGATATCCGTCAATTTTTTTCTTTAGAAGAATACTTTGATAAAAATCCAGAAGACTATTATTCTTCTCTTCAAAATGTACAAAACAATAAAGGCATACAAACAGAATGGCTTACATATTTTACACAGTGTCTTGCTCAGGAGCTTGGAAAAATAAAGGCAAAAATAGAGCACATTTCAATTGATAATAATTTGAAAAAAAAGCTCGGTGGACCCGTTATGCTTTCCGAAAGACAGTTAAAAATTATAGAATATATTCAGGAAATCGGTTATATGGAAAATAAAGAGTACGGAACGCTTTTTCCAATGGTTTCAGAAGACACTGTTCTTCGTGAGGTTCAAGATCTTGTTAAAAAAGGACTACTTAAAAAGCAGGGTGTTACAAAAGGCGTAAAATACGTCATGGCCTAGCAATTTCTAATTTCTAATTCTTAATTTCTAATGAATTTTTAAAAATTAATTTCTTAAACATTTGAAATGATTAAAAATTTAAAATTGTAAATTGAAAATTAACAGGTATGTTATTTAAGGATTTATCTATTTATCTTCAAAAGCTAGAAAACACTGCGTCTCGCAACGAGATGGTTGTAATTTTATCGGACTTATTTAAAAAAGTTCCCGCATCGGAATTTGACTACGTCATGTATCTTTTGCAGGGCAGGGTAGCTCCGTTGTTTGTCCCATTGGAATTTGGTATGGCAGATAAAATGCTTTTACGCGCTATAGCCAAAGCATACAATACGCCATTAAATGTGACAGAAGAGGAGTTTAAAAATATTGGAGATATAGGAGAGGTAGCGCAAAAGCTAAGTTCAAAGTTCAAAGTCCAAAGTCCAAAGTTATCGGTTGGGGAAGTGTTTGAAGCGCTTGAAAAAGTGGCAAAGATTGGAGGAGCTGGTTCGGTTGATAAGAAAATAGATTTTCTTTCAAACTTATTTAAAGATCTAGATTCTCTTTCTGTTCGGTTTGTCGCAAGAATTCCCGTTGCAAGGCTACGCCTTGGATTTTCAGACATGACAGTTCTTGATTCTCTTTCGTGGATGCTCTGTGGAGATAAAAGTTTGCGTCCTGAGATTGAAAGAGCTTACAATATCCGCCCGGACCTTGGAACAGTCGGAAAAACTATAAAAGAATATGGAATAAAAGGAGTAGAGAAAATAAAACCTGCAGTGTTTACGCCGATTCTTATGGCGCGCGCAGAAAGGTTGTCTTCAGGCGAAGAGATAATTAAAAAAATCGGGAAATGCGCTGTTGAACCAAAGTTTGACGGATTCAGACTACAAGTTCACTATGATGGAAAAGAGGTAAAACTTTTTACAAGAAATCTGGAAGAAGTGACATTTATGTATCCCGATATTGAGGCAGGAATTCGTGCGCAAATAAAGGCAAAAGATGTTGTTTTGGAAGGTGAAGCAATTGCCTATAATCCTGATACAAAAGAATATCTTCCGTTTCAGCTGACTGCGCAAAGAAAAAGAAAGTATGACATAGAAGAGATGGCAAGAAAAATTCCATTAAGACTTATGGTTTTTGACCTTTTATATTTGGATGGCAAAAATCTTATTCCCCAGTCTTATACGAAAAGACGTGAAGCTGTTTCAAAAATAATAAAAGAGGGTAAAACAATTTATCTTGCGGAAGAAGAAGTATTTGACAACGGAAAGAAAATCGAAAACTTTTTTGATGATGCGATTTCCCGCGGACTTGAAGGAATTTTGGCAAAAAAACTTGATGGAACTTACCAAGCCGGAGCGCGGGGATGGAATTGGATAAAACTTAAAAGAAGTTATCAATCAAAACTTGAAGATACGGTTGACTGTGTTGTAATGGGGCATTACGCGGGACGAGGAAAAAGAACTTCTTTTGGGATGGGAGCGTTTTTAATAGGAGTTTATGACGAAAAAAAAGATATGTTTGTAACTATTGCAAAAATAGGAACAGGACTTACTGATGAAGAGTGGAAGGAATTGTTCCGGCGTTCAGGGAAAATAAAATCAACTCACAAGCCGGCTCTTTACGAAGTTGATAAATGGCTTGAGCCAGACGTTTGGGTAATGCCTTCAATTGTTGTTGAAATAAAAGCAGATGAGCTGACTCGCTCTCCCGTTCACACGGCGGGACGAATTATGAAAGCTTCAAAATCAGGAAGTGCTTTTGATGTAGATGTTCCGGGTTATGCTCTAAGGTTTCCCCGTCTTGAGCGTTTTCGCGATGATAAGAAATCTGAAGACTGCACTACATTAGAGGAAATAGAGAAAATGTTCAAATTGCAAAAAAAATAATTAAGCATTGAAATTGAAAGTAAACAGTGTTTAAATTCAGAAGAAATGAGAAGACCTGAAGATTTAAACACAAGGACTCCTCAGGAACGTTTTTTCTGGGAGAGAGCATATTACCAACAAGCAATTAGAAGAAGAAGCATGGGTGGAACCCTTGTTTTTGGTATGTTGTTCTCAGAAGAACAAGATCTAACCAAATTAACGCATGAAATGTTGGATGAAGCGGGAAAAAGAATGAATGAGCATTGGGTAGGGAACACTCGCGGGCAGCAATGGAGACCTAAATAAAAGACCGTATTGACAAAGAAATTAGCTTGTTGTATATTCACAGCATACAGAATATGGGAGAAAGACTTGGACCGGAAATAGCTGGGTTTCAACCTCAGGATTATGAGATTCTTGCTGCATTTGCGCTTTTTTCAACAAAAGGTTTTCCTCAAGATGAATCATTTTTTGCTAAAGGTTTAAAAACTGCATGTGAAGCAGCTCCTTTTCTTTCGCGTTTTATTGATGAGAGTGGAGGCCTTTCCGAGGATGCAAAAAAATCTTTAGAAAAATTACAAGAAGAAGTTCTTACTACGCAGGACGGCGTTTTTATAATTGATCCTGGACAAACAGGGAAAATAACTTCTTGTACAAGAACGTATTTTAAAGAAAAAGGAATGCAAGATTTAAAAACTGCAGCGCAGACCGCTCAGGAAGTTTGGTTTTCCACTCAATAATTTTACCAACTTCCGCCTCCGCCTCCACCTCCACCTCCACCGGAAAATCCACCGCCTCCAAAACCTGATGATGTTGATGCGGGCGGATGAGACGCGCTTGAAAAAGATGAGTATGAAGAGCTTAAGCTGTTTGCAAATATAACGGAATTAAAAGTGGATCCTGAATAGCCTTTGTACCAAGTAGGCGGTTTCAGATCAAATTTAGCAAAGCGCGCGGCCCATATTTTTTCAACCCCAAAAGCAACAGCAAAAGGAAGGAGTTTTTCAAAAAACATCTGTTTATCCGCTTGAAATTTGAGTTGCCGTTCCTGCGAAGAAAGGAAGTTTTTAAGACCTTTTCCAACCGTTGCTTGCTGCGCACCAAAAAGAGTTTTTCTTGGCATGATATGTCCAAAGATTAGAGCAGTTATAAATAACAAAAAGTTTCCGCTTATTAATCCCAAGAATCCAATAACATAAAATACCGTACGTATTGTTTGCGGATTGTGGCGGAAAAATCCTTCGGAAAGCATAGTTTTGTATAAATTGGTTTTAATTTTTACGATATCCTGATATAAATTTTTATCTTTAATCTTGACACTGTGAGAGTTTTCGAAAATTGCTGCTAGAAGATCTTTTTCATGACTTTGAAGATCTTTGTCATTTAAAAACGCACTTTGTTTTATAATCGTAAAGTTGCCTTTTTTCTCCTCTTTTATGAGAACGTATCCGCGGCGGGCCAAATCAATAATTGTTGCAAAAATATCTCGGTTATCAACAGTTTCATCAACCAATCCTGCAGTTTCTGCGGGGGTGAGCACCCGCCCGCTTTTTGTTTGTGGTGGGTCAAACCAAGCCCTAACCGCTTTTCCAACATATGGATCGCGACCGTATTTAAGCCAGATAATTACCAGAAGAATTGGAAGAATAATATACCAAAGAAGTAATCCTGCAACTATTAAGACAAGTGTGACTTTTCCCAATGCAGTATCAAAAAAAGGAATTTTTTCCTGCGGAAGGAGTGTTGCGACCGTTCCTTTCGGAAAACCAACAACAGCGGTAAGTCCATTGTTTGCAGAAAGAAAACTATTGGTTTTAAAAGTTAGAAAATTTTCTTTTTGGTCAATTGTGCAATTTGATTCTTTTGATCCAAAACCTCCTGTATAGCAAGAAGTTTTTATACTTTCTTTTATATTTGCGGGAAGATTAACTGTTGCGCCCGCACTTTTAATCGGAACATTCCATTCCGTTCCTGTTACATTCCAAAATATCTCATCGTGGTTATCAAAATATCCAAGTGCTCCAGAAACATCATAGGAAATAACATAAATATGGGAACCGGTTATTGTTCTATTTGGATCTCCAATTTTTAGAGTAATTGTATTGTTTGTTTTCGACTTACTAAATCGATATGTTTTTCCTGTTTCGTCAGTTACCGAAAAACCCGTGAATAATAGTTCAAACGTTTTCTTATCTGAGTTTATTTTTGTATAGGGAATAGTGCGATAAATTCCATGACGGGAAAGAGTTGAAAAGTCGTAAAGAATTGTTTCTTTAACATGAATCTGGCCGTTTTTTCTTATCCCAATGTCTGTTTGGAAATCTTCAATATGTTCTCTATTAATTGCTACAGAAGGTGTTATGGTATTTGTTGGTGTTTGAACATTTTGAGCAAAGGTATTACCACAAAACACCAGAAAAAAAACAACAATTACGAAAAATTTTTTAATCATAAGAAAATAATACATTATTTATGTCCACATGTATTTCGTCAATAAATTTAATACCTTCTTTCTCAAGTAGTTTTTTTTGAATTCTAGGTCCGCCGAATGCAAATCCCGGTGCAACGCGCCCAGTTCTATCCACAACTCTGTGACATGGAGTTTTGGCAGAATTCGGATTTAAATGAAGCGTATATCCAACAACTCTTGGTGACATTTTCAGTTTTTTTCCAATAGATCCATACGTGGTCACTTTTCCTTTAGGAATCATCTGAACTAATTTATAAACCCTGTCAAGAAGTTCTTGCTTCATATTCTTGAGAAGAAAAACGCAATCATAATATCACGAAGAAACCGTCCGATGAAAACAAACAACAAGAATTTTTTGATAGGGTATTGTGCAACTCCAGCAAAGATTCCAACCGCATCAAAAATAGGGTTTGGAATAAATGAAAGGGTGATTATGAGCCAAGATCCATGTTTATGGAATACGTATTTAAACAGTTTGTATATTAGTCTTTTTTCTTCTTGATTGATAACCTTTTTTGATGAATAACCAAATACGAATCCAACAGTTTCACCCAAGGAAGATCCGACAGCAGAAGCCATAGCTACAAAAATGGGGTTATATAATGTTCCCCCAATTCCGACAGATACTATCGCGGGAGTTGGAAGAAAAACCGTAGCGCTGCCGAAAAAATTTATCAATACAATTCCAATAAGTCCTAATGACCGGAATTGTTTTAGCTGGACATTATAAAATAGCGGGAGAAGCATTATCGCAACAGACAATATTGCAATTAGAAAAAAAAGCAGCTGCCTATTTGTTATAAGTTTTTTTGAAATATTATTTTTTCTTTTCATGAAGTTTTAATTCATCTTTTAACTGTTTCATCTTCCACATGAATAGAGCTCCTTTATTTAGTGTTGTTGTTTTTGCATCTTTACAAAAAGAAAGCGCTTTTTCAAGAATTGAACGGTGTACGGTCTTTGCAAGTTTTATATATAAGGATTTATGTTTGTAATCGTTTAATTCCTCAGAAAGATAGATACCAAATGCCTGAAATTCACGGGAAATATATTTATCCTCAACAGGATTGAATTTGTTCAGAATATCTGAAATCTGTTTCACAAACTCAATTATACCAGAGATGATTTTCTTGCTTGAAGAATTGTCCTGCAGTGTGTTACTATTTCAGAACTTTCAATGAAATATCCTGTAAAGTTTGAAATTGAATTGCAAAAAAATAGCTATTCCGGTCTTTATGTTGCGCTTGAAGGTATTGATGGATGCGGAAAGACAACCCAGCTTGATAAGCTTTCGGAATATTTTAAAAAGCAAGGACGTGAAGTTGTCGTTACGCGCGAACCAAGAAAATCAGGAATAATTGGAGATTTGGTGCAAAAAGTTTTGATAGGTGAAGAAAAATTGCCGGCAGTATCTATACAATATTTATTTTCTGCAGACAGAGCCGCAAATCATCAAGAGATTGTTTTGCCATCTTTAAAAAAGGGAAAAGTGGTAATTTCAGACAGGTGTTTTTGGTCGGCTGTTGTTTATGGGATTTTAGATAGAACGGGGGGGAAATACGACAAAAAAGATGCCGACTTGCTCCTTATGACTCAATCAATACTTTCAATGTATCATCAGTTTACCGTTCCGGACTTTACTTTTTATCTTAAAATCCCGTTAAAAGAATCAATGAAAAGACTTAGGTTAAAAAAAGATGTTAAAGAAATTTATGAAGACGAAAGTAAAATTTCAAAAGTATTGACAGGATATGAATATCTAAAGAACAGGTTTCCTGATGCAATAACTGAGGTTGATGGAAACCAAACCGTTGAAAAAGTAACAAAGGAAATGATTAGATTAATTTCTAATTAGTAATTTCTAATTTCTAATCAAATTTGAATGTTTAAATTTTAAAATATTAAAAATTGAATAAAAATTAAGAATTAAAAATTTAAAATTATAAAGTATGGTTCTTGGGCCGAAAAAATTATTACAACTAGTTAAAAAAATAAAGCTTGTTGAGGGTTTGTCCGAACGCGAATTGACCAATCCCGAAGGCGCAGGATTTGATTTAAGACTTGGTGAAGTTTACAAAATCTCTGGGAAGGCATTTTTGGGAGTTACAGAACGCCATACGGCAGATATAAAGCTTATAAAAAAGTTTGAGGAAGGGAAGAATAATAAAATCGTTATAAAACCGGGAGATTTCCTTCTTACCAAAACAATTGAGGAGGTAAATATGCCCGATAATTTGACGGCTAGTATCACGCCTCGCTCGACAACATACAGAAGCGGTTTGGTCTTAAGAACAGGGAATGTGCCGCCCGGATATTGTGGAGGATTAACGTTCGGATTAGTTAACGAAGGACCAATCAGCGTCACGATTGAAATGGGCGCACGCTTTGTCCATATCCAATTCTCAGAAGTTTTGGGCGCAGGCAATATGTACCGCGGCCAATGGCAAGGCGGAAGAGTTAGTACGAATAAAAAAGAAAAACAAGTTTGATTATGTATCAAGTAGAATGTATTATGTAGCAAGTATAAGCGTAATTTATACATAATACTTAATACAAAATACTAAATACTGATTTTTATGAATAAAAATCTTCATCCGGAATATCAGTACCTCGATTTGTTACAAGAAATTCTCAAAAATGGCGAGCGAAAAGTAGACCGCGGAACAGATGCCGTTCTTTATAGTTTATTCGGAAGGCAAACACGATACGATCTTTCCAGGGGATTTCCACTTCTTACTACAAAAAAAGTTTACTGGAAGGGAGTTTTGCATGAGCTTTGCTGGTTCATGAAAGGCGATACAAATATCAAATACTTGGTAGATAACAATGTTCATATTTGGGATGATTATCCTTATAAAATTTACCAAGGAAAAGGTGGAAAACTTACTAAGGATGAATTTGTTCAGAAAATAAAAGAAAACAGCACTTTTGCAAAAAAATGGGGTAATTTGCCTAGAATTTATGGTGAAATGTGGAGGCATTGGCCTACTAAAACAAAAAGGACAATCGATCAATTGGGATGGGTTATGCAGGAATTAAAAGAAGATCCGGATGCAAAAAACGCAATCGTTACCTCATGGAATCCTGAATACATGTATACAATGGCGCTTAAAAAAGAAGCGAATAGGTTTCCGATTTGTCACAATATGTATCACGTGTCAAGGCGTGGCAATAAATTATCACTGCAATTGTATCAGCGAAGCGCAGATGTTTTCTTGGGTGTTCCGTTTAATATTGCTTCATACGCGCTATTAACAATAATTTTGGCAAACATCATGGGACTTGAGCCGGGAGAATTTGTGCATACTTTTGGAGATGTTCATATTTACGAAAATCACTTAGAGCAGGTAAAAGAGCAGCTTACTCGAAAGCCCCGTCCATTTCCTACCGTTAAAATTAAACGCAAAATTAAAAGCATCGATGACTTCAAGGCGGATGATGTAGAGCTTTTGGATTACGATCCATACCCCACGATGAAAGCAGAATTAACTGTTGCAGGGGGTCTTTACGATAAAAAAACCGGCAAAATGGCAAAGTAAACGAGTATTAAGTATCGTGTAGAATGTATTACGTATGGATACAAAAATTAAGTCTTTTACTGATCTTAATGCATGGAAAGAAGGACACAAATTAGTTCTGCAAGTTTATAAAATTACTTCCGATTTTCCTCAAGGAGAAAAGTTTGGATTGATAGACCAAATGAGAAGATGTGCCGTTTCGATAACCAGTAATATTTCAGAGGGATTTTCAAGGAAAACAAAAAAGGAAAAAAACCAATTTTTTTATGTGTCTTTAGGTTCGGTTACAGAACTTCAGAATCAACTATTAATTTCTAAGGATTTAAACTATATTTCAAAGGAAAACTTTGCTGATATTGCAAAACAGACAGTTGTTGTGAGTAAATTAACAAACGGATTAATAAAAAGTGCAAAAATACTTACTACTTAATACATGATACATAATACAAAAATAAACATAATTGTTGCCATGGGAAAGAATAGGGAGATTGGTGCCAAAAATGCGCTCATGTGGCACATTCCCGGAGAACTCCCAAGGTTTAAGCAAATTACCATGGGACACCCGATTGTTATGGGTAGGAAAACGTTTGAGTCCATTGGAAGACCGCTTCCCGGACGTAATAACATTGTAATTACAAGAGACGTAAACTTTGTTAGGGATGGAATAATAGTTTGTAGTTCTATTGAAGAAGCTTTGGAGAAAGCAAGAAAAGTAGAGCATCCGCCAGCTGGCGGAGAAGTTTTTATCATTGGAGGCGGTCAGATTTACGAACAAGCGTTAAAGTTTACAGACAAACTATATTTAACCCTTGTTGATAAAGAATATCCAGAAGCCGATACTTTTTTCCCCGAATATAAAGAGTTTGATAAGATAATTTCTGAAGAAGAAGGAGAGAGTGAGGGATTGAAATATAAGTTTATTACTTTAGAAAAAAGCAGCTGAAAAGTTCCTTTTAAAGGAGCTTAATGGAGTTAACATGGTTTACTTAAAAGAAGGACAGCCCCCGTTTAGACTAGTTGAACAAAACATGATACCAGAAGAGTTGCTAAGTCTTATGGGCGATCCAAATCAAGTCGTTCATGCGTTGTCGGGTAAGCAAAAGTTGCGTTCGGGGAGAGCCAGCTTACCTAAATTTATAGAAGATGAAGTACAATCAAATATCAGAGATTTGAGGAAATGGAGAGATGACTCCCGAAAAGATAATCTTGTTCTTAAATAATTCTAGCCCCTACTTGCAACATTGTTTTTCTTCTGTTTAAATTGTCTTTATTATGGAACTTGTGCTTGACCTTCATTTGCACTCCCGTTTTTCCCGCGCCGTTTCCCCACGAATGAATTTGGAGAATATGTATATTTGGGGGCGGAAAAAAGGAATAAATATTCTTTCAGTGACTGATTATACGCATCCGATATGGTTTCGCGAGGCACAAAGCCAGCTTGAAGAGATTTCAAGCGGAATATATAAGCTAAAAGATGAAAGAAAAGTAGAGCAGGAGTTGGGTGAGATTTTGACATTTCCTTTTGTGGGGCCGTATTTTATGCTCTCAACAGAAGTCTCAAGTATTTATTCTGAAAATGGAAAAGGACACCGCATTCATTTGCTTATTTTTTCTCCGAATTTTGAGACTGCTGCAAAAGTAAATGCCGAGCTTGTGCGCCGCGGATGCAATATTTCATCAGACGGCCGCCCGATTTTGGGGCTGACAACAAAGCAGTTATGCGAAATGCTCTTTGCGATTGATCAAAAAATTGCAATTATTCCATGTCACATTTGGACACCGTGGTTTTCTTTATATGGAAGCCGTTCCGGATACGACAAGATTGCCGATTGCTTTGGTGAATTTGCAAAATATATTTTTGCCGTTGAAACAGGCTTGTCAAGTGATCCTTCTATGAACTGGCGCGTTCGTGAGCTTGATTCTCGTTCAATCGTTTCATTCTCTGATGCCCATTCTCTTGAAAAAATGGGACGCGAAGCAACCGTTCTAAAAAGTAAGAATCATGAAGTAAGAATCAAGAATGGGGATATTACTTATGACAATATTTTAAATGGATTTGTTAGAGGAAAAGAACGCGTTTTTGAAATAGCATACACAATAGAATTTTATCCGGAAGAAGGTAAATATCATTATACGGGGCACAGAGCTTGCGGTATTTCTTATTCTCCGACAGAAGATAAAGCAAAAGGTACTCTCTGCCCTGTTTGTGGCCGCGATTTGACAGTTGGTGTTATGCACCGTGTTGAAGAGCTTGCAAACACGCCATCGTCTAACTTCAAAATTGCGCAGGACAAATACGGTATGACTTGGATTACGGATCCAAAAGGTGTCAGACCGCCCTCAGTGTCTTTGGTTCCGCTTCTTGAGGTCCTTTCAGAAGCCCTTGAAGCAGGGGTTGGAACAGCAACGGTTCTAACTGTTTTTGACCGTTTGGTATCTTTATTCGGATCAGAGCACGAGGTTTTATTAAGAACACCCCTTGAAAAAATACGGGACACGGCAGGCGGAAAAGTCGCAGAAGGAATTGCGAAAGTGAGAGTGCGGGATATATCAATAAATCCTGGGTTTGACGGGGAATACGGAAAAGTAAGCATATGGAATAAAGAAGCAGAAAAAGAA
>Ga0210027_1001319_pt1 | contig 23245 bp, 16 predicted proteins | sample CryGeymeta201510_FD_183978 | JGI IMG/M metagenome (GOLD analysis project Ga0210027, IMG submission 183978) | Groundwater microbial communities from Crystal Geyser aquifers in Utah, USA - Crystal Geyser metaG 2015-10 (SPAdes) (version 2) | ecosystem: Environmental > Aquatic > Deep subsurface >...
AAAATACTTCATGGCGCTATTCAATTAACTTTAAAATCACCTTACGTTCAAAGTAATTTCCAAGCATACCGATCTTAGCATTTCCTTTTACGGATTCTCCTTTTGTAATCATTCCCTGGAGTATTAACTCGCCATCAATAGCATCGTAAAGCGGCTGAACGGTCATTGGCAGAGCAGTTATTTCTGCATTCTCGAAACCCTTTAGTTTATCACCAACCAACCGGCAAGCCATTTGGAGATTCACAGCCCAGCCCGGTACAAATTTCGAAATCGAGTTTGTCCCAATCATTGAGGAGTCAACATAAGTCCATGCATTCCTAAATGGAGCGGGCAAGTTATCATCTTTTGTTCGCCCAATAACTGTTAGAACAGTTTTTTGCTCTCCGCGTTTTACTTCAAGAAGGAAGGTCCCGTTCGACTGACGCAATGACTTCATTGTTTCTTTATCAAGTATGTCGATTATTGTTTTATTCTCATCTGACCAGGGTCCGTTATTTACATGGCAGGACATACAAGATTTTGCATTCCCTAAGATCCCGACTGCCGGCGGATAAGAGAAAACCTTTTGTGCAAATCCTCCCAATATGATTATCACTAAGATGGTTGATACTTTGACTCTCATTTTTTATTCCTTTCTTTATTCTTTCAAATAAGTCTGTAATATTACTTTCAAAATCTTAAAGTTTTATTTGAACACCAAAAAGTTTTGACCCGATTATCATTAATTGCTTGTAAAGTTCTTTAGTAAAACCAATAGGTGCCAACCACCATTTTTCAAACAGAACTTTGCCCCAATGCCAAATCTTACCAAGACGTTTTAATTTAACATCGGGATGAGGCGAGCCATAGAAATCGCCGTAAGCAAAACCGGCTAAATCTTCACCGACTTCAAGCATGCAGAATCCGTCTCCGCAAAAGATTTCTTTTGATTCTTTACCAACGATTTTTGAAGCAATAATTTCCGAAACTGTAAGAGCTTGAGAATGAGCGAAGACACCGGCTTTCGGAAGCTTCATCGGTTTATCGGGCTGCCATCTGCCGGGTATTGTAATTGAAGTAATATCACCGATTGCAAAAACATTATTATGTTTTGTTTCAAGTGTGTCTTTGTTTACGGGTATCCAACCGGATTCATCAACAAGTCCGGATTGTAAAACTACTGCCGGCGCTTTATGTGATGGTACTATTACTAATAAATCATAGTTAATTGAATTGCCGGAAGCGAATTCAATTTTTCTTTCTTCGTAATTAACAGAAGTTAATTGAGATAGCGGGTGAAAGCCGATTCCTTTGGATACCATAACTTCTTTAACTGAATTCCCTAGCGCAGGTCCGGCAACGGGTAACGGTAGTGGTTCGGGAGTGTAAAGATTTACAGTTACATTGTTTTGTAATTGTTTGTTCTTCAAAAAATCTGCAATCAGCATTGCGCCTTCATATGGGGCGCCGGGACATTTATACGGAAGAGATGAAATAACAATCGAAACATTCCCGCCTCTAAAGTTTTGCAGATCATCATTAAGCTTCGCAGCTCCATCAAAAGTGAAGAAGTTATGAACTCCGTATTGCTGCTTATCAAGATGCGTCTTATCCAACTCAGCGCCAAGAGCAATAACCAGGTAATCAAAATTTATTTTTGATTTCCCGGTTGAGATTATTTTGCTTTCAACATCAATTTGTTTTACTTCTTCAAATAAAATATTAACGCGCTTATCAACAAGTTGCCGCAATTGTGAAGTGATTTGCTGAGGTGTTCTTTTATTAACCATCAGCCACAAGTAAGAAGCAGCGAACGAGTGGTCTTTATTTTTTTCGATTAAAACAATTTCAGTCTCTTCGGGAAGCAGTTTGGCGAGACGGTTTGCGGTTACAATTCCTCCAACACCGCCGCCGAGAATAACAACTTTTTGTTTATGCATATAAATAATCCTTTTCTAAAATTAAGTTTGAACCGGCAGCCCTTGAGCCCGCCACGAATTTACATCTTCCTTTAGGATGACGACATTGAATCCCTTCTTCGCCAAAAATTTTGCAGCTTCGGCTGCGAGCACACAATATGGACCCCGGCAATAAGCTACTATCTCTCTGCCGGAAAGTAATTCAGATGATTTTTCTTTGAGTTCTTTCAACGGGATCGAAATTGCCTTTGGAAGATGACCGCTTAAAAATTCTTCTTTCGGTCTTACGTCAATTAAGGTAACTTCATCTTTGTTAAGTCTTTCCATTAACTCTTTAGAAGATATTGGAACAAGGGCAGTTCGTTCCTCGAAAAAAAGGCGGGCGGTTTCTCTGATTTCCGAGGCGCTCTTTTCCGCCAATGTTTGCAACCCTTTCCAACATTTAACCACTTCTTCGTTTGCCAAACTATAAACAACTCTAACGCCTTCTTTTCTGCTCACCACGATTTTCGAGCTCTTCAGTATTTGCAGATGACGGGAAGTATTAGCGAAGTTCATATTAGTTTCGATGGAGAGAGTATCAACATCTCTTTCACCTTGAGAAAGAATGTCTATCAACTCAAGCCGTTTGGGACTGGCAAAAGCGGTAGCAATGTTAGCAAACTGTTGGAATGTTAAATCCTTAAATTCTCTTCCGGTCATAAGTTACTCTAATAAATTATTCAATTGATTAATTGAATATATGAATGGCAATTGAAAAAACCAAGAAAGATGAATTAATCTTTATGGCGTCTCCCACAATTTTGGAATGCAATATAGCTTCAAGCAAACTTATCGTTTTACTGAATCATGGATTCGGAATATGAGTAAACTCCTGATAAAATCATTTTGTTGCAGAGATGAATTTGTTAAATTTCAGGTAAGATTTAATAATGATAGGTTAACGCCATGAAGCTGAAATATCTTACTCCACTATTTCTTTTTCTCCTCTTCTCAACGCTCAACTTTTCACAGAACGAAAAGCGAACTGAGTTCCAAATCTCCAACCATTCAACCTTTGGAACCGGAGAAAAAATTATTGTTTCCCTTTATGCCCCGCCGGAAGTGAAAAGCTTCACCTTTCGACTCCTCCGGTTAAACGATCCGGTTAATCTGTTAAAGAGCGGAATGGCTGCCCGCATGAGAAACAACTTTGATATTTGGGGAAAGGATAAAGAGCTTCTTACAAAATATTTTTCACTTGAACGTGAATGGAATGAAGTAATTTCCCGTAGTTCCGGAAATTGGTACGACAATAAAATTACAATAAAACCAGTTGACAAAACTGGAATTTATATTCTCCAGGCTCTGCGCGATGACCAGGTTGCTTACTGTCCGATTGTGGTAACGAACTATGCCCTGGTCTATAAGAATTCCAACTCGGAAGTGTTAACTTTTTTAGCCGATGCGAAAACGGGAACATTTATTCCGAAAGCGAAGTACAGTTTTTATAAAAATGATAGTTTAATTGAATCGGGCAATTCCGACAAAGATGGACTCTTCTTATTGAAAAGCGGCGAAAAGTTAAAAAGAGACGACGTGTTTTTAATTACCGTAGAAACAGTGAATGAAGTCATCTTCAGCAATCCCTATTTCTTTTTAAACAATGAGAGCCAGCTTTATTCCGCTTATTCATTCACAAATCAGCCGGTTTACCGCCCCGGACAAAAAGTCTTTTTCAAAAGTATCTTCCGCAAAAAAAATGAGTTTGATTTTTCCGTATTAAAAGATGAAGAATGCAAAGTCGTTATCCGCTCGCCCAAGAACGCGGAAGTTTTTTCCGGTACGTTTAAGGCGAATGAGTTCGGCAGCATTTGGGGTGAGTTTGTGCTTGATGAAGAAGCGGAAATAGGATATTATAACATTCAAGTTTCGCATGGCGAGCAAATTTTTTACGGCTCGTTTCAGGTCGAAGAATACAAAAAACCGGAATATAAAGTTGAAGTAACAACAGCAAAGAAAAATTATTCAGGCGGAGAAACCATTTCAGGAACAGTTAACGCCGATTATTATTTCGGTTCGCCGGTAACCTCCGCTAAAGTAACGGTGCAGATCTTCAAAAAAAGATTTTGGATTCCCTGGTGGTACTGGTCGGAATACCGCTGGTTTTACGGAAGCTTTGATAAGATCGGTTATTCATCTTACGGGCAACAAGATTTTGTTAAACAGATTGACGGCGAGGTAAATGAAAAAGGAGAATTTCAATTTGAATTTTCTGCGGAGAAGCCGACCGACTTTGATTTTACGTATGAAATTTCCGCCCAGGTTGAAGATGCATCGCGGCGGGCAATTTCAAACTCAACCAGCGTTTTTGTAACGCGCGGCGCATTTTCGCTTTACGCTTCAACGGACAAATATTTTCTGTCGCTTGGCGATTCTGTCCACCTTCGCATAAATGCATTTGATTTTTCGCAGCAGCCTGTGCAGACAGCATTTAAAGCAATCATAAATAAACTTTCAGGTCCGGAAAATAAAATTGTAGAAACGGTTGAAAAGTTTTCATCTTCAACCGATAAGAATGGAAAAGCAAGTTTTACGTTTCTTCCGTCCGAGTCCGGTTATTATCAATATACCGTTACAGCAACTGACAGCGGCAAAAATGAAATTTCCGCATCAGGTTCGTTCTTCGTAAACGATAAAGAAAATTTTTATTACCAGCGAACAAGCACTGAAATTGAAATAGTGATGGACAAAGATTCCTACGAAAAAGAAGACACGCTTACCGCAATTATTTCGCTTCCGAAAAATAACATAGATGTTTTTGTTTCGTTTGAGAAGAAATCGTTTTTAGGATTTCAGAAATATTCTGTAGCGGGAAACACTCTCGTTATCAAACAAAAACTGACGGAGAAATTCAGTCCGAATTTTTCACTTGCAATACTTTATGTGTATGAGAGAAGACTCTATTCAAATTCAAAAATGATTGTCGTCCTTAACAAAGACAATTACCTTTCGTTAGAAATAAAACCAAGTAAAGGAATTTACAAACCCGGCGAAAAAGCGGCTTACAGAATTTCGGTTAAAAACAACAACGGAAAACTGATGGCAAACACCGAACTTTCTCTCGGTTTAGTTGACGAGAGCATTTATGCAATTCAAGAAGAGCAGACTGAAAATATTCAAAATTATTTTTACAAACCGGAATATGCTTATATCCCGACTACATCAACATTAGCCGGGAATAGCTTTTCATCTGCAAGCAGAGCAACTTCTTTTCTCGATAAAAATCTTTTAATGATGAAAGAACGAAAAAAAATAGGCGATTACTCGCTTGAAGGAAAAATTGTTTTTGATGTTGGAGAGTATGATACTATTTCGATTAATTCGTTATCGGTTAAAATTGACGGCTATTTTCTGTTGGTTAATGAAGATGGTTATTACATTACCAAAGTTCAACCAGATGGAAAATTTATTTTCAAAAATATTTCCAGAGGAGATTACGAGTTTTGGTTGTTATCAAAAGAAGGAGAATTTGGGTTTCTAAAAAAAGTTTCGGTGAAAAAAAAGGAAACGAATTTTGAAGAGTTAAAACTTTCAAGTTTTGATTGCCTTAAAATCTTAGTGAATGATGCGAGTTCAACAACTACACGTATAAGACCGATAATACATAAGGATTTTACTAATGCAACGGTGCAAGATCGAATGGTAATGATGGAAACAACGGTAGCGGGACAAGCTAAATTAGTTACTCCTGAAGTCCGCAAGAATTTTGTTGATGCCGCTTTCTGGCAGCCAAGTTTTGTTACCGATGAAAACGGCGAAGCGGAAATTTCTTTAACACTGCCGGACAACTTAACTTCATGGCGTGCAACGGTTCGCGCAATAACTAAAAACACGGAAGTTGGACAAGGAACGAACATCATTATCGCACGGAAAAATCTTTTAGTGCGAACCGAAACTCCCCGCTTCTTTAGAGAAGGTGATACGCTATTGATCGCAACGAATATCCACAACTATCTTAATGAAAAGAAAAAAGTTAAAGTTGCGTTCAAATCGAAAAACGTAAAACTCATTTCATCAAGCCTTGGCAAGAAAGATGAAATTTTGGTAAAAGAAAATGATGAGGCAAGAGTTGACTGGGAAATTGTTGTGGAGAAATCGAGAGGCGAAGCGGAAATTTATATTGAAGCGTTGACGAATGAAGAGTCCGACGCAATGCAGGTCTCTGTTCCAATACTTCCATACGGTGTAAAACAAATCGTGGCGTTGAATGCCATTGTTCAAGAAAATACTTCCGAAGAAAATATTGCGTTCACAATTCCCAAAGATGTTGACCTTCATTCTGCCGAAATTTCGTTCTCGCTTAGTCCAACGCTGGCGGGAACAATGTTAAAATCAGTTGATGATCTGGTAGCGTATCCTTACGGCTGCGTAGAGCAAACGATGAGCAGATTTCTTCCGGCAATTATAGTTGCCAATACATTTAAAGAATTGAAAATTCCTTTAAAAGAAAAAACAACAAAAGAACTTCCCGATGTTATAAAGAAAGGACTAAAACGGCTTTACTCGTTTCAACATGGAGACGGCGGCTGGGGCTGGTGGCAAAATGACCAAACGCATCCTTACATGACCGCGTATGTGGTGTACGGATTGAGTCTTGCCAAACTTGCCGGATATGAAATCAATGAAGAAGTTTTTCAAAGAGGAAAAGAAAATCTTCTCCAACAATTAAAAACCGTAAAGAAAGAGGAGCAGACAACCATCGCGTTTATGTTTTACTCATTGGTTACAGCAGATATAAAAGATTTTAAAGACGCTAAATCTTTACTCGATGAAATTTCTAAAAAAGAATCAAACTCCTACACACTCGCGCTGCTTGCATCGGTTTATCAAAAACTCGGCAATAAGGAAAATGAGAAGAAAATTTTTGAGCAGTTGATGAACAACATAAACGAAAATGAAAAATTTGCTTATTGGGGAGGCAAACAATGGCATTACCGCTGGGAAGATGATAAAATACAATGCACGGCATTCGCTTTAAAATATTTATTATCCACAGATGCAAAATTTCCGGTAATTCCAAAGATCGTCAGTTGGTTATTGCGCCAGCAAAAAGGGTACTCGTGGAACTCAACTCAGCAGACTGCGTCCGTGCTTTTTGCGCTCACCGATTATCTAAAGATCACGAAAGAATTAGAACCGGATTACACGGTTGCTGTTTTACTGAATGATGAAAAAATCGCAGAGAAGCAATTCAACACAAAAAATATTTTTGAGGAGAATGAAAAACTATCTTTCGGTGTTGATAAATTAAAACGATTGAGCAACGGGGAGAATAAAATCTCAATTATTAAAAGCGGAAAAGGGACACTTTATTTTAGCGGCTACAACCGTTACTTTGCCAAACCGGAAAATGTTGCAAAGCAAAATTCCTTTACCGTTGAAAAAGAATTTTACAAACTTGCACAATTCAAAGGAGAAAGCGGCATCATCTATAAAAAAGAAAAAATAGCCCGCCCGTTAAAAAGCGGAGATGATGTTTTCGTGAAGCTAACGGTAAAAGCAAATGAAGAAGGTCTCCAATACTTTATGCTTGAAGATCAATTCCCTTCCGGATTTGAAATTGTGAAAGACGAAGAACATTACAACATTGACGGAGAAGACCAATACCAAGGAAATTTCATCCGGCGGGGAAAAATTAAACCGTGGCGGTGGAATTATGCTTCCAAAGAAATCCGCGATGAAAAAATTGCGTTCTTTGTTACCTATCCGCAAAAGGAGATGGAATTTACTTACATCATCAAAGCGCAAATTCCCGGAACATATTCGTGGCTTCCGGCAGAAGCAAGTTTAATGTATTACCCGGAAGTGAACGGACTGAGTGGGAATTACGAATTAGGAATTGGGAATTAGATGGTTAACAAAAATATTCTACGCAAAATAGCAAGAATATTTTTAGATTTAAAGTAGAGACGGGGCATGCCCCGTCTTTACAGAATAAACCTTTGGTTCTGGTTTTGCCAGATTAGGAATTGGGAATGATTATGAGACCGGTGTTTTAAAAGTCCCCTCTACAGAGGGAATTTAGGGGTGTGTAAAAAAGAGTAAGATTAGGATTAGGATTAAGATTAAGATTGGGAATTATTAGGGACACACACCCGCGCCCCTTTCAAGAGAAAGATAAAACTAAGTTTTGTTGGAATTGATTATGACTATGAAACTTTAGAATTGTAAATTAGAGAAACAGAAATATGAAAAAATTATGAGTGAAATAATTTTTGAAATTGAAGAAAAACGAAACGAGATACAGCGTGTGTTATCTTCGCCTCTTTCGTGTTATAAAAAACTCTCTCTGCTGAGCGATTTCTTTTCTCTTTTACTCTCCACCAACAATAAGAATATTCTGCAGGCTTACAGCACCGGATTGATCGCTCCTTTTTCAAATTATCTTGCTACGTGCGATGTTGCCTGCGTTCCGCCGGAAAAACATAACCGGATAATTGCAACAACAGAAGCTATTCTTGCCTCCCAAGCGTTTCCCGATGCTGCGGATACTTTACAGCAATCGCTTACTTCATTTAATGAAAAGGTAAAAGAACTTACCGCTGTTTTAAATGGTGAAGATGGTTTTGTTTTGGAAAGAAACAATTACCTTTTCCCTTTGTTGGATACTACAAGCAGCAATGGCGATCTTTTCGGCATGCTTGATTCCATTACCATAAAAATATTAAAAGGGAAAGAAGAAACGTTTCATCTTATCCCAAGTGAAAAAGAAATTGAAACAAGAATAAAAGCACAGATTGAAACCTCGTGGAATGTTGCCGCAGCATATGCAAGAAAATATATCAAGCATATTTCTCCGCACCACGAAGTAATAGTTTCGTTTGATAAGCGGGTTGGGTTTTATGTGGGTGACTCGCTCGGCGTTGCATTAACTCTCGCTTACATAAACGAGCTTTTTCTTTATTACAATGCGCCGTTAACAATTACCGCAAAAGAAGGGAGTTGCTTTACCGGAAGTCTTTTGCAGAATGGAGAAATCCCTTCCATAGGCGATGAGAACATTACAAAGAAAGTTGAACTTGTTTTTTACGCGGGTGTAAAAACATTTGTGCTGCCGAAAGCGGATGAACCTGCCGCCGAAAAAAAATTGCGTGAACTGAAAAAAGAATACTCTAACCGTAACCTAAAACTTATTGCTGTTACAGACCTTGAAGACTTGCTTAGCCGCCGCAATGTTGTTAATATTAAGAGACTTTCCCTTCTTAAACGGACGGGGAAAACTATTGCAAGAAATAAAATAATAACAGCTTTAGCAATAACAGTTATCAGCATGCTTTCCTTCTTTTACTTTTATGAGTATGATGATAATCCTTACGGATATGAGGCAACCCCTGCCGGTTTTAATATTGTTAACCAAAGTGGGAGAGTGTTGTGGACTATAAAATCAACGCTTAGTTCTCTTGTGCTAAAGGATTCCAAAGAATTAGAAACGCGCATAAGAGTTCTTGACCTGAACGGTGATAAAAAGAATGAGGTGATATATTGTTTTGATTCAAATGATGCAACCGCAGACAAAAATTTATCGGATGGCGTTGCCTTTTATGATTACAAAGGACAGGTTTTCAACAAACTTGCTTTTACGAAAACGGTTTATTCGAAAAGAGAAACGTTAGCTCCCCCTTATGGATGGATTTTACATGATACATTAACCTTTAAGAATAGTAAAAGCATAATTGCGGCTGTTAACAATGTCAATTCGTATGCTAGCGCTACATTTATAATTGACTTAAAAACTCAAAAGATCATTAGCGATACTCTATGGAATTGTGGGCATATACTTGATATTAGGATTACAACTATAAATGATGAAAGAGGAAAATTTATTATAGGTTTGGCTATAAATAATGGATATAAAAGTAGTTCGCTATTTCAACTCGAAATTTCCAAGTTTGGTGGTCAGATTCCCTCAACGGATAATTATCAACTTTATAATATCAAACAGGCTGAAGTAAAAAACATGTTTATATTTCTAAAATCTGATTATGCTTCATATTATCATCTACCCAATGCCGGTTTGAATAAGCGGAGTCTAGATATTGGTTCTAACTTTAGATCAGTTCGTTTTTTTGAAAAACAGTTAGCCATTGAAAAACCTGATGGTATAATTTATACTTGGGATTCGAAAAGTAATAATTTTTTGATAGCTATAGAAAGTTACTTTAGAGTGAATAGGGATTCGCTTGTTGCACAAGGGAAGTTGCAAAAGCCATATACAGACACTTGGGAATACAGGCAGTTACTACACGATCAAATACTACGGTGGGATGGTAAAGAGTTTATACCGCTTGGGAAATAAAAAAAGCCACCGTTTAAGGGTGGCTTTAATAAAAATGATTAGTACAAAACTTTAACCCAGTCATGATATGCTTTGCCAGCCGAACCAGATGAACGCCATCCGAGAAGTACATTTTTATTGGTAATAATATCTTGATTTATTCTTTTTGTTGATTTCCAAACAAGGTTGTTATCACAATAAAAACTCACATATCTATCGCTTGCAATTTCAATTTTTAGTACATGCCAACCATTCATTTGACTATCTGCATTTAAAAATGGTGCTCTGTTCCAATTAGGATATTCCGATGACCCGTCTTCTGCAAAAAGGCCTATACCAAACCAGCCATGTTTTTGGTAGATTACAGAATCACCCCAACATGCACTACCGCTATAATCCAAAGAAAAACTCAGTCCCCACTCTGCATCATAAGAAGTTGGTGTTGGATTTTGAGTTTTTGATAATCCAACTGCTGCTCCAACCCAACACCCACTCGAATTAGTAACATCAATGTAAACTTCTGTCTCAATTGTCATTTCTGTGCCGTTGCCAACTAATGTTTTTGAAATACCACCACTGCCATAACTGGCGTCACCCTTATTATCAAAGATTCCACTTCGACTATAAATTGATGCTACATATAATGGTAAAGGGCTACCATAGAGTGTCCAATTACTTATATTTACATCAAAACCATCATAAAAAGTTTGGAATTGTTTCGTTGAAAATGTAATGTCAGTTATATCTTCTAAATTGAATTGTGTTGTTTTATTATCGTTTGTTTTTACATTCATTTGTGGTTTGTTCTGTGCAAAAATATTTGCTGCTAAAAGAATAAAAAATAGAAAGTAGTTTATCTTTTTCATTATGCTTTTCCTTTAAAGTTATTTTATAAAAATCATTTTTTTACTAATTGCTGTAGCGCCAGTTCGGACTTGGTAAATATAAGCTCCGCTTGAAACTGTTTGTCCCGCTTCATTTTTACTATCCCAAACAGTTTTGTGGTAGCCTGTTTCTTTAAAACTGTTTTCAAGCGTTCTTACTAACTTTCCGTTTATATCGAAAATCTTCAGTTCAACATTTCCGGAATTTGGTAATGTGTATTCTATGGTTGTACTTGGGTTAAACGGGTTAGGGTAATTCTGAAGAAGTGAAAAAGTTTTCAAAGCGTTTTGCAGCTTCTCTAAATCCTTAATATCGTCTGGTTTAACATTTACAAAATAAACTTTGTCAATATTCGGGATTGCAAATGTTTGTGTTCCATCCTTCGTTTTCACATTCATATAATATGTCTGTGCAAACGAGAAAGAAACAAAGAAAAGAGCGATTAGAACAGCTCGTATCATTTTAGGTTCTCCTTGTTGTTTATGTTTTGCGACTTTTGTTTATATCGCGTTATCAATATTTTTCTGTAGGGAACGGTCTCGACCGTTCCCTACTTCTGCCTAATTTTCCCTACTCAAGAGCGGCTGAGTACTTGTTGATATTTTTATTTACCGCTCATGAGTGGTTAAGCACTCACACCTCGACTTCGCTCGGTGTGATACACATCTATCTTTATATAAATTGCATTTTTACCTGAACCGGATACCGTTGGAAATTGTATCTCTTGCTACGACATTCTTTGCGGTTACAAAATTTCCCGCGCCATTAGTATTGTATAGATTGAAAAAATCATCTCTCCGAAAAAATTAATAAAATATTTTTTGTTTTTTTGTAGAGCCATGGCATGGCTCTACGGAATACCCTTGAATAAATAATTGGGAATTAATTAACTTGCGTATGAGAATTTAAAAAAGGAGAACAAGCAAATGAAAATGATCCTTGAAATTGAAAATAAAGAGGACGAGAAAAGAGTTCAGCGGGTTTACCGGTTATTACAGTTGAACGAAATTGAAATCAGCGATAAAAGAAATAAGATAAAAAATATTCTTAAATCTATTGAACCCAAAAGAAAACGAGTAAAGAAAATCAGTATTCCTTCGCGAGAAGAAAGAAATGCACGGTTCCTTAATGAGATGTTTTAATTTCTTTGGAAACATTGTATGTTTGCACAAAAGAGAAAGAGAAAAATGAAGAAAGATAAAACGATATTTGCCTCTATTGAGTTGGAAAGAAATGACGACGGATATTTAGCAAGCATCCCCGGCATCCAGGGAGCTTTTGCGGAAGGGGATACCGTTGAAGAGGCTATATTTAATTGCGTTGATGTTGTAAAGATGATTATGCAATTCAGAAAAGAAAGAAATGAGATTCTTGGCTTTAACGAATTTGTCTTTACAAAAAATTCTCGTTTAACATTCTCGCTTCCTGTCGGAATCTCTTAATGCCGAAGTTAACGGAATTAAGTTATCAAGAAGTAACTTCCCGCTTAAAGAAATTCGGTTTTCGTTTTTATAGACAAGGGAAAGGATCGCATGAACTTTGGGTAAGAGATACGGATGGGAAAGTCGTTCCGGTTCCGCATCATAAAGGAAAACCAATTTGTAAAGGCACTCTGAGAGCGATAATTAGAGAAATCAATGTTTCGCTTTTGGAATTTTTAAAATCCTAAGCCGGTAAGCCAGAACAAAAATTGTCAGAAATGAATAGTATTCCCAGTTAAATTCTTGTTTTTTTGTTAAGAAATTTTCCTAGGATTTCTACTTTATCTTTTTTTTACAATATCAAAAAAACATTGAATCCCGCTGGGATTCTTTCCGTGTTTTGTGTTCATGTTACCAAGATTCAATCCCGATGGGATTGTGCGGTTTTATAAAACTTCAAGCAGTTGTGGATTTTTGTAATAACCCGCCTGGCGGGTTAAATCTTTGTAACTTTAAATTCAACCAAAATGTACATTCCCTTCGGGAATGAATATTTCATCTCTCCGAAAAGGCAATTAAAGAAGTGAACTAAAGATTTGGTTGGCGGTTATGCCGTGATAAGTTTGCATGATTGAATGAAAAACATTCATTCATCCATTCATTTTCATTCAGTCATTCTATCGCTTTATTTGTCTCATTAATATTCTGCCTATTCGCCGCGGCGTGTCTCTACAAAAAAATTATTGGAATATTTAAATGTTTACTTAAATTTCGCTATGCAAAATCAAATAACTACTGAATTGCTTCCAATATTCGATTTACTGCTGCATGGAAGGATCGGGCAAAAAGAAACCAACTTTTTTGTAGAGCATTGCTATAAATTGGCGGTTGGTTGCGCAAAACATCACCTCAAAAAAAATCCACACCTCTACTATGATTCCGAAGTTAAGGCGGGTGATTTAGCGGTTGATGCTGTTGCCGATCTATTTTCTGCAGGAAACGGAGATAGGTTTTCACAAATAGAATCCTCTTTTAAAAATTGGCAGCCGGAAATTACAACCGAAGACGAAGCGGCATTTTTTGTTAATTCGCTGGTGATGCGGAAAGTTTACCAACAGTACCAGTCAGCTCTTTCTTTCTCTGATCCTTTTTATACAAAAATTTTGCACGCTGTTGATCATCTTATTAAAAAAGAAAACCTGGTAAAGGATTTTTATCTCGGGTGTTGTTTTGTTTGCAAGAAAAAGATTGCAGATATTCATACCTCTTTTATTGATGAGGACGCTTTTGCATCGCTTCCGGAAGACTTGTTCAGAGAAAGAAAACAGCTCCTGCAAAATGTTCTTTCTTATTTATCGGAAGAAACGGAATATTTCCCTGCCATTCCCTTGCATCCCTTAGTGCAGAAAATAAAGCATAGAGATTTAGACCCTTATTTATTTGAAGAAGCAACAGACGAAGCGATTTCTTTTTCTGCGGACGAGATGATAACCTTATCTTTTCATAAAACAGTTGAAAAACTTGAGCAGGTTTACATTGCAAAGAGAAAGGTTCCCGTTGAGATTGGCGAGATTTTCAAACGTTCCTTTCTTGAAATGGGTGAAGATTTAAAAGACGGCGGCTTAAAACCGAACCTTTATTATTACATTGAACAGGTATCAACCGAACTTTCAAAAGAAGAATTTCAAACAAAATATCACAACATCTACGAGTATTTAACCAAGTTATTTAAGCAAAACATCGCGGAAGAGCTAAAGCGTTCAATGGAATAGTGAATAACATTATTGTTATAATTGTCAAAATATTTTAACAATGTCATGCCTTCGGCATTTAGTTATGTTCTTTCTTGGTGTTGTTATAGTAATTTCATCCCTTCGGGATTAAGAAATATAAATCCCGATAGGGGTGATATGATTATAGAAAAACGGTAAAAAAAGAGAGTATAATCCCTTAAACCCGAAGGTTTATAAATTAGGGATGACATATAAAGTCTTTAATTTATTTTAGAATTAAAGCAATTGTACCAATTATGATGATAAACATAGCGCGGTAACCCGCATGGTTAATGGTTTAGTTTTGCCTGCCTTATCGGCAGTCAAGATGGATGACGGAATTGCACCAAAGCGCTCAAAATATCTTGACATAAAAAAAAAATTAACCGATCAATACTATAGTTGTTAAATTGGTGGCAATATGGTCCCGGATAAAAATAATCTCTCACCTTTTTCGGAGAGAACAAAAGTTCTAACTATAAATAAGAAAGACAACACGAACAGGAATGATAACAGAACGAGATATATTTAACTACATTTTTTTCAGAGCTAAAGTTTCTGATGGAAAAGTCAATGAACTTATTACCGGGAAACATTTTTCCGCCGCTATTGAATTTTATTCTTCATTAAAAGATGCAAGCGTACGGCAATTAACCATAAGAGAGAAGAGAAGTCTTGCCGCTAAAATTCCTTTTTATAAATTTAACGGTGTGTATGAGCTGCTCCCTTTTTCAGTTGGTGACACGGCAAACGGAATGCGCTTAGCTGCGAGAACAAAGAATAATGAGGAGAGCGATTCAGCAATTTCCTTTCTTTCGGACACAAAAGAGCTGCTGTGTAGAATAATTCCAACACCCACCCAACAACTCCTGTATTGTTTTTCAGTTAATCAGGAAGAATTGAAAAATTTTAAGCTAACACTTCACCCAAGCAAAATAACGTTTGAATGTAAAAGCAGTGCAGAACCGGTAATCATTCCGGCTGAATTGGCTATAGAGAAAATTTCAATCGAATTTGTATAGGGATTAAGATTATGAGTATGATTAAGAATTATTAAGAACACACCCCCCAACCCCTCTCGAGAGGGGAGAAAAACAAAACCAACTACCTTTTTCTACCATTTATTATTTGGTTATTAAACTATTTTAAAAGTATGTTTGTACCTATTTTAAAGAAGAAGAAAAAAGAAAAATAAAACATACTTTGAAGTTTAAAAATCACCTCTACAGAGGGGATTTAGGGGTGTATAAAAAGAGGAGTTAAAAATGAAAATGGAGAAATTTATCCATCAAGTTTTAATAAACAAGAACCGTAATATTTCAAGTAGTACAATATGAGTAACGAAAAAGAAAATGCAAATTATGCATATTATAACCGCAATAATTTACAAGTGCTGAAAAATGAATAACTTAGATCAAATATTACTTCCGTATAACCCCTGGTGGTTAAACAATGAGTAAATGGGAAATAAAAAGATATGAGATTAAAGCCACCTCTACAGAGGGGATTTAGATGTGTGTAAAAAGAAGAGTAAAAGATGAGAGTGGAGAAATTTATTCATCAACTTTTACTAAACAAGAAACGTAATCTTTTAAGTGGTGCAATATGAGTAACGAAAAAGAAAATCTAAATAGCGATATTATCCTTTACACTACGGATACCGGAGACGTAAAGGTAGAAGTGTTATTCAGTGATGAAACTTTTTGGTTAAATCAAAAAAGAATGGCTGAGTTGTTCGGTGTTGACCGCTCGGTAATTACAAAACATCTAAAGAACATTTTTGCAGAAAAAGAGTTGGATGAAAATTCAGTTAGTGCAAAAATTGCACAAACTGCTGCAGATGGTAAAACTTATTATGTTCAGTTTTATAATTTGGATGCTATTATAGCAGTCGGTTATCGCGTTAATAGTTTCCAGGCTACACAGTTCCGTATTTGGGCTACCAAAACTTTGCGCGAGTTCATGATCAAAGGGTTTGTTCTTGATGATGAACGTTTAAAACAAGGTAAACGGTTCGGCAAAGATTATTTTGGTGAACTGTTGGAACGTATTCGCGAGATACGCGCAAGTGAAAGGAGATTCTATCAAAAGATCACCGATATTTATCAGCAATGCAGCATTGATTACAATCAGGATGCCGAAATAACACAAAAGTTTTATAAGACGGTTCAAAACAAACTCCATTGGGCGGTAACAGGTAAGACTGCCGCTCAACTTATTGCGGAACGTGCCGACTCATCTAAACCGCAAATGGGTTTACTTATATGGAAAAATTCTCCCAAAGGTAAAATTGTTAAGAGCGATGTTGGCGTAGCAAAGAATTATTTAACGGAAAAAGAAATAAAAGAACTTGAACGGATCGTCTCCATGTATCTTGATTATGCAGAAAACCAAGCAGCCCGGCATCTATCAATGAAGATGATCGATTGGGTTACTAAACTTGACGCTTTTTTACAGTTTAACGAATACGATATTTTGAAAGATGCCGGTAAAGTAAAACATGAAGTCGCATTAAAACTTGCCGAAGAAGAGTATGACAAGTTTAGAGTTGTGCAGGACAAAAACTACGAGAGTGATTTTGACGAAGAAGTTAAAAAAGTTGTAAGAAGCGTTACTACTGATGAAAATAAAATCATAAAAGAGACTAAGAAAACAAAAAAGAAAAAGTAGATTAAAGTCCCCTCTACAGAGGGAATTTACTGCCTTATCAGTAAAGTTCGTGTAATTCATCGCGGCGAATTGGCAGAATATTATTTGTAAAATTGAATATCGAACATTAAACAAGCCTGCCCGACTCAGTCGGGGAATAATGAATGATGAATTTTTTGTCCTTCGATATTCTGCATTCCTTGTTCGATATTCATTATTCATTTTTAATTACAACTCTGCTAGATTAGAAATTATTAACAACACACCCCCACCCCCTCTCGAGAGGGGAGAAAAGCAAAACCAATTACCGCTTTCTACCATTTATAATTTGGTTAATAAACTATTTTAAAAGTATGTTTGTACATATTTATATCAACAATTTGATTAGAGTATGACAAGCGAGCAAATAAAAATCCTTACTCCAAGACAGGCGCTGAACAAAGCGTATCTTAAAGAGAAAATCCTCCGCAGCGAGATTGACCTTTTTAAAGAAAATCTCTACACTCTTTTTGCATCCATTGACCATGAAGAGCGGGAGGAAAATGTTAAAACGCTTCTTCGCGACTTCCTCAACAACACTTACTACAAAAACAAACATTTCATAAATACGTTACGGGATGTTGATCTTGTTATCTATCTTGAAAACAACCAAAACAAAGCCGCTGTTTTAACGGAGGTTAAACGACCGAAAAATAAACTTGAGATGATAACGCGGGATAACCTCAACGCAAAAGCAATGCATGAGCTTATCCGCTATTATCTTGAAGAAAGAATTGACCACAAAAACAACGAGATAAAACATCTTATTGCGACCAACATTTACGAGTGGTTCATCTTTGACGCAATACTCTTTGAACAACTTTTCTACAACAATAAAAAGTTGGTAAAAGATTACGAACACTGGCGGGACAAACAGAAAACTTCCGGCAATACCGATTTCTTTTATGATGAAATCGCAAAACCGCTGCTCGATAAACTTGATTCGGAAATTTCTTTCGTCTATTTCAACCTGGAAGATTACAAATCTCTTTTTGAACAGAACGAAAAGGAAAAGGAAAACGAAAAGAAACTTATCGCGTTGTACAAAATTCTTTCTCCGGTTCATCTGCTTAAACAATCTTTTGCGAACGACAGCAATTCGTTAGACCGGAATTTTTACAACGAACTGCTTCACATTATCGGACTTGTTGAAACAAAAGAGAAGAACAAAAAAATAATTACCCGCAAACCGGGAAAAGAAAGAGACACCGGTTCAATAATCGAGAACGCCATCCTTATTCTTGAAACTGAAAATACTATTGCAAAGATCAAGCATCCCGAAAAATATGGCGAAACGCTCGACGATCAATTGTACAGCCTTGCTTTGGAGCTTTCCATAACGTGGGTAAATAGAATTCTCTTTCTAAAACTGCTGGAGGCGCAGCTTTATAAATATCACAGCGGCGATATGCATAAATTCCTGGACAAAAATTTCATTAATGATTTTGATGAGCTTTACAAATTATTTCACCAGGTGCTTGCGGTTCCCCACAAAAAAAGAACCGATCTTATCAACAAAAAATTCTGGTTTGTTCCCTATCTGAACAGTTCGCTTTTCGAAATCGGCGAGCTTGAAAGTGACACCATAAAGATCAACAGCCTTGATGATAATACTCCGATTGAGTTGTACAAGAATACCGTTCTTAAAGACCGCACCGGGAAAAAGCGGCACGAAAATCTTCCGGCAATGTATTATCTGTTTGAATTTTTAGACGCGTACGATTTTACTTCCGAAGGAAATGAAGAAATCCGTGAAGACAAGAAAACGCTCATCAACGCTTCGGTGCTGGGACTCATCTTTGAAAAAATTAACGGCTACAAAGACGGCTCATTCTTTACTCCCGGATTTATAACCATGTACATGTGCCGCGAAACGCTGCAGCGCGCGGTTGTGCAAAAGTTTAACGACATTTACCGCTGGAAATGCAAAACGCTCGCTGATGTTAGAAACCATCTGGCTGACCGGCGGAACACAAAAGATATTTTGGAATTCAACGCAGTTATCAACTCGCTTAAAATTGTTGACCCGGCGGTGGGCAGCGGGCACTTTCTTGTTTCCGCGCTTAATGAATTGATCGCAATAAAATCGGAACTTGGACTGCTTGCCGACAAAAACGGTCTTGTGCTGATGGATTATGAAGCGAGAGTAGAAAACGATGAACTTATCATTACCTGCAATTCCGGCGAAGATATTTTTGAATATCGCGCCCCCAGAAAGCCAACCTTTTCAGAAAGCGGTATTTATGATTCGAGTAGAATGATCTTTGTGCGGGAAGTGCAGCGGGTACAAGAAACGCTTTTTAGAGAGAAGCAAACGATAATTGAAAATTGTCTTTTCGGCGTTGACATCAACGCAAACTCCGTAAAGATCGCGCGCCTCCGTTTGTGGATAGAGCTGCTGAAGAACGCTTACTACACGGAAGAAAGCGATTTCTCAAAACTTGAAACGCTTCCCAACATAGACATCAACATTAAAGAAGGCAATTCGCTCATCAACCGGTTTCCGCTTAACGCCGATCTGAAATCAGCGCTTAAAACTATCCGCTACACCATTGAGGATTACAAAAACTTCGTCCGGAATTACAAAAACACGAACGATAAAAATGAAAAGAATAATTTTAGAAGATTTATTGAAGACATTAAAAATAATTTTAGAACGGAGATTGGCAATAACGATCCGCGGAAGAAAAAACTTAGCAGCATGGTGTTTGAACTCCACAATAAATACCAGACCGAACGGTTGATAGACGTTGAACTGAGCAAAAAAGATAAAGAGAAATTAAAACACGAAGAGAAAAAACTTGAAGAGACGATAAAAAAAATAAGAGAAGAACTTGACGGCGAAGCCGGCAACGTAATTTATAACAACGCATTTGAATGGCGGTTTGAATTCCCCGAAGCGCTTGACGATGAAGGAAATTTTATCGGGTTTGATGTGGTGATCGGGAATCCGCCGTATATAGGGATTGAGGATATAGTGTGGGATTTAAGAAGATTTTATGAAAGTATTTATAAATCAGCCGTAGGAAGATTTGATTTATATTCTCTTTTTATTGAAAAAGCAAATCAGATAAAATTATCAAAAGGAGCTTTTACTTTTATAGTCCCTGGAAAGTTTTTAAACAATAAACAATTTGCTACTACTCGTAGAATAGTTTGTGAAAACGGCGGTGTAACGGTTGTAAAAATCGATGATAAGGTTTTTGAAGATGCACAAGTAGATAGTGTAATCGTAGAAAATTATCATGCCATAAATGCAAAATATAAAACCTTAAAAATTACAATGCAGGAATTGCAACCGCTTTCAGAAACAGATGTATTAAGCATATTACAAGACAAAGAAATTATTTTCCGCTTAGAGATTAACGCCAAGTTTGACAATCTAATCTCTAAGATTGAAAGCAATACAATGAAAGTAAAAGAAATTGCAGAAGTGAAGGACGGCATTGTGGCAGGCGGAATTAAAGACCTTTTATTTATTGACAAAAAATTCGATAACGACAGCCACAAACTTTATTTCGGAAAAAATCTTTCAAGATTTCATTTGGGTGATACGGCGGTTTGGGTAAACTATAAACCTGAAGAAATGATGAAGAAGGAAATAGAAAGACAAGGAGATAAAAGAACTGGATTGTGGATGAGAGACAAAAAGATTTTTGAAAGAGCCAAAATTATTTATCGGAAAGTGGGAAAAGAACTTATCGCTACCTATGCTAACAATGGAATTTACTACGAGCAAACAATTCATAGTTGTCATATTACAGACAAGAAAATTAAAACAAAATTCGTTTTAGGTCTTTTCAATTCGACTTTGTTCAAATTCTATTATCGCAAAACAAATTCTCAAGGTGGCGACATTTTTCCACAAGTAAGAATTTCATCAGTTGAAAATCTGCCCATCAAACTTGCAGACAGCAAAACGCAAGAGAAAATTGAAATATTGGTTGACAACATCCTTTCCGCCAAAAAGAAAAACCCGGAAGCCGACACAAGCGCGATAGAAACCGAAATAGACAAACTCGTTTACCAGCTCTACGGCTTAACGGAAGAAGAAATAAAAATTGTGGAAGGGAAGTAAATGATCCGGCGGTTATCTGAATCACTAAAAGCACTGCAAGAAAGGTTAAACGAAAAGCAATGGATATAACAGAACAGCAGTTTGAATACTGGCTTACAAAAAGAGAAAAAGAAAATCTTGAATTCAAAGAAGCTAAGATTCAGTTTGATTATAAAAAAATGATGAAATATTGCTGTGCCATCGCAAACGAAGGGGGCGGTAATTTAATTTTCGGAGTAACGGATAAACTTCCCCGTCAAGTTGTCGGATCGAATGCATTTCAAAACTATAATCAAATAAAAAAAGATCTGTTTGACACATTCCGACTTCGTTTCGAAATCGAAGAGTTTTTTTACGGCGGGAAAAGAACGTTAATTTTTTCAATTCCTTCACGTTCAACAGGGCTGCCCTTATACTATGAAAATATTCCGTGGATGCGCGTTGATGAATCTCTGATAAGCATGACCCCCGATCATCTTAAAAAAATATTCAATGAATCGCAACCCGATTTTTCAGCTCAAGTTTGTGAAAATGCTGTAATAGATGATTTAGATGAAATCGCAATTCATAATTTACGTCACTTATGGTCAAAAAAATCTGGTAATGCTGCCATGCTAACTATACCCATCATGGAGCTTTTACAAGGAGCTGAACTTTTAATTGACGTGAAGTTGAATTATGGAGCTCTCATCCTTCTTGGTAAAAAAGAAGCGCTCGGCAGACTATTACCAAATGCAGAAATAATTTATGAATACCGAAGTTCTGAATCATCAATTTCAGCGCAACAAAGACAAGATTATAGAATCGGTTTCCTGGCTATTTACCAAAAACTGTGGGATTTGATAAACCTTAGAAATGATATCGAGCATGTAAGAGAAGGTTTGTTTATTAGGGATATTCCAAATTTTAATGAAGAAGTGATACGCGAAGCCTTGCTTAACGCTGTAACTCACCGCGATTATCACCTTCAAGGCTCTGTCTTCATAAGACAGTTTCCTAAATTATTAGAAATTGAAAATCCCGGTGGTTTTCCTACCGGTGTAACCCCGGAGAACATTTTATACAAACAAAATCCAAGAAATAGAAGAATTGCTGAAGTTTTTCAGAAGTGTGGACTCATTGAGCGTTCAGGACAGGGAGCCGATAAGATGTTTCGTTTTTCAATTGAGGAAGCAAAATCTTTGCCCGATTATACACGTTCAGACACTTATTCAGTCAATTTAAGACTAAGCGGTGGAATTCAAGATGTGCAGTTCTTAAAATTTCTTGAAAAGATCTCCGAAGAAAAAAAGATTGATTGGACAGTTTCGGATTTGGTTCTTCTGGAATATATTCATCAAGGGATTAAACTAACTCCTTCCTTTCATGATGCGCTATATAGACTAATCAATCAGGACATCATCGAAGTTTCGGGCAGAGGCAAAGGAGTAAAATACATTCTTTCTAAAAAATTCTACACATTTTTAGGAGAAAAGGGTGTTTATACAAGACGCAAAGGGCTTGACACTGGAGCTAAAAAAGCGTTATTGATAAAACACATTGAACATTATAGTAAAGCTAAATTCGATGAATTTAATGACGTGATTCCCGGTTTAACCAGGGATCAGTTGAAAAATTTACTCAAATCTCTGCGGAAAGAAGGGAAAATAGAATTCTTAGGTGCGCATCGTAATGGTTATTGGGTTCTGAAATAAAGCATTGCCCTATAATGCCCCATAAATATTGGTATAAATATCGTTTTCAGGACATATTCAAATTATTTTAAGGTCAATATTAATTTTAATTAAAGCGATATTGCCCCAGAACATTTTGTTCAACGGTTAAAAAAGCTCTTTGGTGGTAGTTTACTTAATTTCAAAAACTTGAAGATGAGTTACAAAAAATAACGGAATTTCTAATTGGCAAGATATGATGCACTAAGACAAAGAAAAACCCGGAAGCAGACACCAGCGCGATAGAAACCGGAATAGACAAACTCGTTTACCAACTCTACGGCTTAACGGAAGAAGAAATAAAAATAGTAGAAGGAAAAGTTTAAAAGTCCCCTCTCGAGAGGGGATTTAGGGGTGTGTAAGGATTGGGCACTTAGAGAATCGCTATCGCTAACATGTTAACGATAATTAAATATCGAATATTGAACAAGGAATAATGAATTTCGAAGTGAATGCAATCCGTATTTTAACTTCATCATTCGAAATTCCTTGTTC
>Ga0210027_1001345_pt1 | contig 23007 bp, 16 predicted proteins | sample CryGeymeta201510_FD_183978 | JGI IMG/M metagenome (GOLD analysis project Ga0210027, IMG submission 183978) | Groundwater microbial communities from Crystal Geyser aquifers in Utah, USA - Crystal Geyser metaG 2015-10 (SPAdes) (version 2) | ecosystem: Environmental > Aquatic > Deep subsurface >...
AAGTGCCGGCAAAGAGATTGGCGCCGCTGACGGCAAGAGCAAGAAGGGAAGTGTTCGTCAAGCCGGAATTGACCACTGCCCAGCTTGTGCCGTTGTTCGTGGAAAGAAAGACGCCACCACCCCAAGTGCCGGCAAAGAGATTGGTGCCGCTGACGGCAATAGTCTGAATAGTATTATTCGTCAAGCCGGAATAGACCTCTTTCCAGCTTGTGCCGTTGTTGGTCGATAGAAAGATGCTACCATCCAAAGTCCCGGCAAAGAGATTAGTGCCGCTGACGGCAAAAGCAAAAACAGAAGTATTCGTCAAGCCGGAATTGACCTCTGTCCAGTTTGTACCGTTGTTGGTCGAGAGAAAGACGCCGCCAGAAGTCCCGGCAAAGAGATTCGTGCCGCTCAAGGCAAGAGCATTAACATCTGTATTCGTCAAACCGGAATAACTCCAGCTTGTGCCGTCGTTGGTTGATAGAAAGACGCCGCCTCCATAATAAGTTCCGGCAAAGAGATTCGTGCCGCTGACGGCAAGAGCTAAAACATTAGTGTTCGTCAAGCCGGAATTGACTTCTGTCCAGCTTGTGCCGTTGTTGGTTGATAGAAATACGCCGCCGCCTTCAGTCCCGGCAAAGAGATTTGTGCCGCTGACGACAAGAGCCTGAACACTACTACTCGTCAAACCGGCATTGACTTCTGTCCAGCTTGTGCCGTTGTTGGTCGATAGAAAGACGCCGCCGCCATTATAAGTCCCGGCAAAGAGATTGATGCCGCTGACGGCAAGAACATTAACATAAGTATTCGTCAAGCCAGAATTGACCTCTGTCCAGTTTGTACCGTTGTTGGTTGATAGAAAGACGCCGCCAGAAGTCCCGGCAAAGAGATTGGTACGAATGACGGCAAAAGCACTAACATCAGTGTTCGTCAAACCGGAATTGACTTCTGTCCAGCTTGTGCCGTTGTTGGTCGTTAGAAAGACGCCGTCGACCCAAGTCCCGGCAAAGAAATTGGTGCCGCTGAAGGCAAGAGCCTGAACATAAGTGTTCGTCAAGCCGGAATTGACCTTTGTCCAGCTTGTGCCGTTGTTGGTCGAGAGAAAGACGCCGCCGCCATAAGTCCCGGCAAAGAGATTGGTGCCCGAGACGGCAAGAGCCCGGACATAAGTGTTCGTCAAACCGGAATTGACCTTTGTCCAGCTTGTTCCGTTGTTGGTAGATAGAAAGACGCCGTAGCCAGAAGTCCCGGCAAAGAGATTAGCGCCGCTGACGGCAAGAGCCTGAACAGTTGTATTTGTCAAGCCTGAATAACTCCAGCTTGTGCCGTTGTTGGTCGATAGAAAGACACCGCCGTTATAAGTCCCGGCAAAGAGATTGGTGCCGCTGACGGCAAGAGCCTGGACATTAGTACTCGTCAAACCTGCATTGACCTCTGTCCAGCTTGTGCCGTTGTTGGTCGATAGAAAGACGCCGCCGCCCCAAGTCCCGGCAAAAAGATTGGTGCCGCTTACGGCGAAGCATTCGACATATCCGCCGTTGGGTCCGTTGGTTTGCACCCATTGGGCAAGCAATGGGGTTATGTTTATGGCTGCCCAAAGGACAACTCCTAATAATAGCCGAGTGGTTTTCATAGGTTTATTCCTCTCTTTGATTGTGAATTGTTTGCAGCGGGCAATTGCAACTAAAGTTTGCAGCAACAATGCCGTTACTTTTGTCGCCTGCCTGCAGAGTTTGTTGCAGAACTACCCAGCTTAGCTGACACAGACCATTCTGTAACAGAACAACTGTTGATTTCAGTTGAAAATTGAGCATTGAGTATTCGGAATACATTTCAACTCTCAATGCTCATTTTGTAATCACTTAACGCAGCAGCGCCATCTTACCAACTTCTGTATAATGCTTGCTTGAAACTTTTGAGAGTGCTTCTAATCTGTAAAAGTAAATTCCGCTTGACAGTTGAAAATTGTCCGTTGAAAATTGAGCATTGTATGTGCCTGCATCTTTTTCTCCGTTTACTAATTTTGCTATTTCTTTACCAAGAATATCATATACTATTAAAGTAACACTTGAAGCTTCGGGAATTTGATACGATATAGTTGTTGATGGATTAAACGGGTTGGGATAGTTCTGGTCAAGACTGAAATTTGTCGGCAAGTCGGTCGAGAGCCTTTCCACTAAGGTGGTCATCTCCGACAACGGTCGTTTCCAAACACCATTTCCACCAGTTCCTACAAAGAGGGTGGTCTCGCTGATGGCAAAAGCACTGATTCCCAAGAACGTTAATCCGCTATTGACCGCAGTCCAGCTTGTGCCGTTGTTGGTTGATTGGAAAACGCCGCCACCTTCAGTCCCGGCGAAGAGATTCGTGCCTGAGACGACAAGAGCACGTACAGAAGTGTTCGACAGCCCGATACTCGCCGCAGTCCAGCTTGTGCCGTCGTTGGTGGATAGAAAGACGCCACCATTAGTTCCAGCAAAGAGATTGGTGCCGCTTACGGCAAGACCACGAACATCATGGTTCGTCAAGCCGGTACTCACCGCAATCCAGCTTGTGCCGTTATTGGTAGAGAGAAGGATACCTTCGCCATTAGTTCCCGCAAAGAGATTCGTGCCGGAGACCGCAAAGGACGTGATATAACCATTCGTCAAGTCTGTACTCGCCACATTCCAGCTTGTGCCGTTGTTTGTGGAAAGAAAGACATCCCCATCATTTGTCCCGATAAAGAGATTCGTGCCGGAGACGGCAAAAGCACGGACAATAGTATTAGGTGGTAAGCCGGTACTCGCCGCAGTCCAGTTTGTGCCGTTGTTGGTGGATAGAAAGACGCCGCCCTCAGTAGTCCCGGCAAAAAGATTCGTGCCGGAGACGGTTAGAGCCAGGACAAGAGTATTCGTCAAGCCAGTATTGACCATGGTCCAGCTTGTGCCGTTGTTGCTGGGAAGAAATACGCCGGCACCAGTCCCGACAAAGAGATTAGTATCGGAGACGGCAAAAGACGTGACATAACCGTTCGTCAAGCCGTTATTGACCACAGTCCAGCTTGTGCCGCTGTTGGTCGATAGAAAGACGCCGCCGATATTTGTCCCGACAAAGAGATTAGTGTCGGAGACGGCAAAAGCACGGACCAACCCGTTCGTCAAGCCATTATTGACCGGGGACCAGTTTGTGCCATTGTTGGTCGATCGAAAGACGCCTTCGCCATTAGTTCCCGCAAAGAGATTTCCCGCTGGAGCGGGAGAGTAGGCAAGAGCAAAGACATTCGAGCTCGGCAAGCCGGTACTCGCTGCAGCCCAGCTTGTGCCGTTGTTGGTGGAAAGAAAGACGGCGCCTTCAGTCCCGGCAAAGAGATTCGTGCCAGAGACGGCAAAAGAACGGACATTAGTAATCGTTAAACCGGTACTCGCCGGGCTCCAGCTTGTGCCGGTATTGGTCGATAGAAAGACGCCACCGCCCCAAGTCCCCGTAAAGAGATTCGTGCCGGAGACGGCAAGAGCACGGACATCAGTGTTCGTCAAGCCGGTACTCACCGCAGTCCAGCTCGTGCCGTTGTCGGTGGAAAGAAAGGCGCCGTCAGCAGTCCCTGCAAAGAGATTCGTGCCGCTCACCGCAAGGGCCTGGACATTAGCATTCGACAAGCCGGTACTCGCCGCAGTCCAGCTCATGCCGTTATTGGTAGAAAGAAAGACGCCACCGCCTTCAGTTCCGGCAAAGCGATTTGTGCCGGAGACTGCAAGAGCACGAACAATAGTATTAGGCGGCAAGCCAGTGCTTGACGCTGTCCAGCTTGTACCGTTGTTGGTAGAGAGAAAGATGCCGCCGCCATAAGTTCCCGCAAAGAGATTCGTGCCGGAGACGGCAAAGGAAATAACGTAGCCGCCGTAGGGGCCATTGGTTTGCACCCATTGGGCAAGCAATGGGGTTATGTTGATGGCTGCCCAAAAGACGACCCCCAAAAATAGTCGAGTGGTTTTCATAGGGTTACCTCCAAATTCTTTATAAAAATAACAGTTTAAAGTTAATAGAATTCCCGAAAAAAAAAAGTAATATATGAATGAGCGTTGATCCCGCAGGCGGGACTAACATTTTAAATTTTAAGCGTATAGCAAATTAAAGCGTTGCTCTTTTTTTATAGTAGACAATGGATTGGCTGTTAAAATATTTAGCTTTTTTGTGAAAAATAACGCTTCAATATTTATGAAATTTCTTGTTTTAAGCAGCTACTAATTTGCTGGAGGTCTAATCATTTAATTCTTTTGGGTTCAAAAAAAAGCTGCAACATTCGTTCGGCTTCAGCCGGGAAAATTCCGGAGAAAACTTTTATCGTGTGATTGTATTTGCCTTCCGCAGCAAAATTATATATTGAACCGCATGCGCCAAATTTAGGGTCGAATGCCGCGAAATATAAATTTTTAATTCGTGAGGCGAGCAGCGCTCCTGTGCACATAATGCATGGTTCGAGAGTTACATAAATATCGCAGTCGTTTAATCGCCACCTGCCTAAATTGTTTGAAGCTGCAGTCAGTGCAATTATTTCGGCATGTGCGGTGGCATCATTTAAGCCTTCCACGCGATTATAACCCCTTCCGATAATTTTATTTTCATGCACAACTACCGCCCCAACCGGCACTTCATTTTCATCCAAAGCTTTTTCTGCTTCAAGTAGAGCTTCATTCATAAAGCGGTAAGTAAGTTCTGAAAACTTCATCTTCGGCTTCCGAATTGCTCAAGAATTTCTGAATTAACCCACTGCGGCAGGGTTAGGTAATTATCTTCAAGTTTGAAAATTGCAACACCTTTAAATAAGGGAATGTTTTGGAAATCTTCACCGCGCAGTGAAAGAAAATAATTATTTATCGGTACATTGATTGGCTTTCTAAGCGGGTAAGAACGAAGCCCCTTCATCCGGGCAATCAATGTGATTTTATCGCCGACAGCAAGGTATCTTAAAGGTTGTCCCGCCCCTGATTGCTTTGGGAGAGGATTATCAATGCTTACGAAAAAGAAGCCATAATTTTGGTCAAAATATGGGTCTGCATAAAATAAAAATTCTTCTGCTTGAACATCAAGTATGTAGCCCCGCAATTCATAGTACTTGTTAAAATAAATATCGGGCTTCAGCCGGAGTTCATCAAAATTTACCGTTGAAGAAGAAGAGTCACGGTAAGCTGCGATTGTTCTGAGTAGTTTATCTTCATTCGTTTCAGGGCTTTCGAAAAACAGATAATCAAATACAGAGCAGCCCTGGATCGAGATAATAAAAAATGATAATAGTAATATTATAAGTTTCTTCTGCATCTAACTTTGAACTTTGTTCACGAATTTTATTTTACCTGGATATATAAATATTAGTTTAAAAATCCATGAGTCTGGTTTAAAACGATTCTATTGAATAATGTCATTGCGAGCGGAGCGAAGCAATCTGCCGTGTTTAGCGCAAAATCAAAAGATTGCTTCGTCACTCCGTTCCTCGCAATGACGGGAAATACCTTTTTAGACCAAACTTATCCATTATTTCCGACGTTAGAAAACATTCGGAGTTTATTCAAATTTGCTAATCTCTCACGAAAAACAAAATATTCAGTAACAAATTCTGCTTAGGTCGAGTTAATCCTACTAAAAAAAATCATCAACTATTTAATTATAAGTAAATACAAAACAACAGCCAATGCAACATTGAATAGTATAGCGGGTTACTTGCTGCGCCGCGTAAAGATAAGATTGATGAACTAATCATTTTGTAATCCATTAGCCGGGGGACATTCATCCAATTTTCATCCAATCATATTTAAGTGGAGTAGATCTCAATGTCATTTATTATTAATTTTTAACTGATGATAATTCTACACCGACCATCGCGAAAATCTTTATTTTTTAGGCTTATTATTTAATTGATAAATTAATAATTTACCACACAATTTTTTTAGCTATTTAAGAAGCTACGTTTTTCCCAAGACTATGCTCGGGAAAAAAGCCCCGATGAAATCGGGGGAAAAATTAATGCTAAATATAAATGAGTCCGCTTTAAAATGTATGTCATAATTAACCTTATTACCTTAGTAACCAAGATAATCAAAAGAATATCAACCTTATTACCTTATCTTCCATCGTAAAGAATTCCGATATTATTTTGTCTTTATAACAATAAGGTAATAAGGTAGAGAAATCCGTTGGCTAACGGATTCGTTTTATTACTAAGGTAATAAAGTTCTATTATCTACAAATTTAAACATCATTAATCTGTTAGCTAATGGATTAGTGATAATGATTTTCTAAGAGCCAATAGTACCGGTTGTGTAGTAATGGAGCCGTCTATAAATTAATTTGTTTAACTGTACCGGATATCAATATTTTTGTATCCCAAAAGCACAAAAGGTCTGAAAATTAAGCACCTGATGGTTGTAACTAAAACTTTAATTGAATGTCTAATTTTGAAAATAATTAATTAAGACTTGGAGCTAATAATGCGAATCCTCCTTTCTATTTTCTTAACAATATCAATAACTGTCTTATCTATAGGTCAGAAACAGCTTACACTTGACGAAGCTATAAGCATAGCTCTTCAGCGAAATACGCTGCTTGAAAAAGGTAAAAATAATATTAGTACATACGAAGCCGGCGTTAAAACTGCGTGGGGTAATTTTCTCCCTTCTTTAAATGCTAGCGGCGGATTCGGATGGACGCGTTCGGAAGAAACTGGAACTACTCGAAACCTCGGCGGGTTTGTAATAGATATTCCGGCTTCCGTTTCCGAAAGCAGGAGCTATGATGCGCGTATCAATTCCTCGGTAACTTTGTTTGACGGACTTGCAAATTTTGCAACGTTAGATAAAAGCCGGAACGATCTTGAATCAGCCCGTTTGCAGCTTGAACGATTAAAACAAAGCGTTGTATTTCAAACCATCGCACTCTATTATGATGTGATAAATAATCAACAACTGCTAAAAGTTAAAGAGGAAAACGTGAAGTGGAATCAAAAAAATCTCGAAACAGTAACCGAGAGGAATAAATTAGGTGCTGTAACTCTTGCCGATGTTTATGCGCAGCAAGTGCAAAGCGGTAATGCCGAACTGGAACTTATCAGAACAAGTAATCAATTAGAGAATGCTAAAAGCACTTTGCTCGACTATCTTGGTCTTGATGTTTTTGAAAATTACATCTTTGCAGATGTTCCAGCAAAGATTGGTGTTGATGATATTGAAGATTCGGATGCGCTTCCTATGCTTGTTAATAGTGCTCTTAATAACAGATATGATTACCAAAGCGCACAGTTAGACCTTAAAAGCGCTAATAAGAATGTTACGATTGCTCAGTCAGGACATTTTCCTTCTCTTACCGGAAGCTTAGGATTTAGCACTTATGCAAATAATTTTAATAACCTATTTCAAAACAAAAATTACTCTGCCGGTTTAACTTTAAACATTCCTATCTTCAACGGGTTCAACGTTTCTGAGAGAGTTGAATTTGCCGAAGTGGGCGCAATGAATAAAAAAGTAGAACTTACCGAACTTGAGCGCACAATAAAAACGAATCTTCAGAAAACATACCTCGATTTACAGGCAGCCGAAAAGGGGCTTGAAGTAAGCGAGAGGAATGTTAAAGCAGCCGTAGAAAATAGAAAAATTGAGGCTGAAAAATATTCGCTCGGTTCGGGCACTTTGCTTAATGTTTTAATCGCAAATTCTGAATACACGATAGCTCAAACAAATTTCATAAACGCCCGGTACGCTTTTGAAACACTTAAAGAGCAGCTTAAGTTTTATATAGGCGTTCTTGATTATAAAAAATATGAATAAAAATTTTAATTTATAGGAGTATAATTAAATGGCTAACGGAAAAAAGAAATCGAAAAAGAAAATTATTGTCTTTTCGATAATTGGTGTAATTATAGTAGCTCTTGTTTTGCTCGCATTCTTTGGCGGTAATAAAGAGGAAATAATTTCAGTTCAAACAGAAAAAGTTGAAAAAAGGAACATTACTCAAACTGTTACTGCAACAGGGAAAATTAATCCTGAATTTAAGGTTATAATAACTCCCGAAGTTACCGGCGAGATTGTATCACTTCCGGTAAAGGAAGGTGATAATGTAAAAAAAGGGACTCTACTTTTAAGAATAAAATCCGATGCTTATGTTGCTCAAAGGGAAAAAGCCGAAGCAATGCTTCAATCCTCCAAAGCGTCTCTTGCGCAGCGTGATGCAGAGCTTACAAAAGTTGAAGCTGACTATAACCGTGCAAAAGAACTTCACAGCAAAGGGCTGTCCAGCGACAGCGAACTTGAAAGCGCTAAAAGTATTTTTATAAGCACAAGGGCAATGTACCAATCAGCGCAGGCAAACGTGATGCAGAGCGAAGCAAATCTTCGCGAAAGCACAGACCAGTTAAGTAAAACAGCAATTTATTCACCGATGGATGGAACTATAACCCAGCTTAACGTTGAGCTTGGAGAAAGAGTTCTTGGAAGCGGATTTAGCCAGGGCACAAACATAATGACAGTGTCCGATCTTGGAAATATGGAAGCAACAGTTGATGTAGATGAAAACGATGTTGTATTAATTTCAATTGGCGACACAGCTAATGTAAAAGTTGATGCTTTCAGCAATAAAGTTTTTAGAGGCACGGTTACTCAAATTGGTAACAGCGCACAATCTGCCGGTTTGGGAACTCAGGATCAGGTAGTTAATTTCGGCGTCAGAATTAAACTTATCGATTCAGATATAAATTTAAGACCCGGTATGTCGTGTACTTCCGATATTCAAACCGAAACAAAATCAAACGTATTTGCAGTTCCAATACAAAGTGTAACAGCTCGTGATGAAGATAAGTCAATGAACACAGAAGAAGGTGGAGATGGAGAAGAAGAAGCTGAAGCAGTAACACAGAAAAAAGATAACGGGAAAAAAGAAATTCAAGAAATTGTTTTTGTAGTTAAAAATGGAAAAGCAAAAACAATAAATGTAGAAACCGGTATTAGCGACGATAATTATATTGAAATTAAATCCGGTTTGTCTGGCGGTGAAGATGTTGTATCAGGCAGTTATCGTGCAATTTCCCGCGAGTTAAAAGACGGTGTAGTTGTAAGAGTTGAGGAAAAGAAAAAAACTTTCGGCGCCAATAAAAATTAATCGGGAATTAAAATGAATATAATTAACATAGAACATATTGCTAAGGTATACGAGGTGGGTTCGGAGAAAGTTCATGCGTTACGCGATGTATCCCTTCGCATAGATCAAAATGAGTATGTTGCAATAATGGGACCTTCAGGTTCAGGAAAATCAACTCTAATGAATATGCTCGGCTGCCTCGACACTCCCTCTACCGGCAGATATGATTTTAAAGATGTTAGCGTAAGCGATATGACAGATAACGATCTTGCGAAAATCAGAAACAAAGAAATTGGTTTTGTGTTTCAAACTTTTAATCTACTTTCTCGTTCAGATGCTTTGCACAATGTTGAACTTCCTCTTATCTATGCAGGCATCTCTTCCTCGGAAAGAAAAGAACGAGCACGTCAGGCTTTGTCGGATGTCGGTCTTGCCGATAGAATGCATCACAAACCGAATGAACTCTCAGGCGGTCAAAGGCAAAGAGTTGCAATTGCCCGTGCGATTGTTACAAAACCGGCAATCATTCTTGCAGATGAACCAACCGGTAACCTTGATTCTAAAACCGGTGAAGAAATTATGCTTCTGTTTCATGAAATTCATGGAAAAGGGAACACAATAATTCTGGTTACTCACGAAGAGTATATTGCCGAACATGCAGCAAGAATTATAAGGCTAAAGGATGGATTGATTGAAAAAGATGAAATTGTTCCTGTAAGATTTATTCCAAAACCTAAATCGGAATTGCAATAGCAAAACAAGACACAAGTAGGAAGTAGGAAGTAGGAAGTAAGAAGTAAGAAGTAAGAAGTAAGAAGTAAGAAGTAAGAAGTAAGAAGTAAGAAGTAAGAACAAAATAGTGTAAACTAAATTTAGGACTTGACAGAGATTGAGTCCGGTTCAATGATGTTCTATTTATTAGTGCTGTTTTTCGTTAATTAAATATTAGTTTGCAGATAAAAAACTTTACTAAAAGTTCTGTGTTCTTGAAATATGTTTTTTAAAGCAAGATAAATTCGGATATTGGCGATTGATGATGAAAATTAAATTAAAAATTAAAGGCTGAAAAATGAGCGCTTGGATTTTTGAACTTAAAGAAGGTATGATGATAGCATTGCGCGCAATTAGAGCAAATAAAATTCGTGCAGCGCTTACAATGCTTGGAATATTTATAGGCATAACTGTGGTAGTGCTGATGTCTACGGCTATTAAGGGTATTGATAATTCTTTTCAGAATGGCATAAGCGCACTTGGTTCCGACGTCCTTTACATTGATAAATGGGCTTGGTTTTCTAACGTGGAATGGTGGAAACTACGTAACCGAAAAAATATTGATATGGAAGAATTTGAAAAGTTTAAAGAGTTAGTAAAAATGCCGCTTGCTGTTGCTCCGGTCGTTTTTACAAGACAGACTATCAAGCATGAAGATAAACGAGTAGAAAGTGTCACTGTAAACGGTTCAAGCGCTGATTATGTTAAAACAACAAATTTTACTTTTCAAATCGGACGATTTTACTCCGAAGTTGAAAGTAAAAGTTCACGACAGGTGGTTGTGCTTGGCAGTGAAGTCGCTAAAAATCTCTTTCCGCGTGCTAATGCGCTCGATAAAGTTCTAAAAATTGGCGCCCAAAGTTACAAGGTAATAGGCGTACTTGCCGAGCAAGGGAGTTTTATGCTTGGCGATATGAATCCGGATAATCAGGCATTTATTCCTCTTGGAACGATATTTAAAAATTACGTTGGTCATATGCGCGGAACAATCACAATAAATGTTCGTGCAAGAAATCCTGCGCTGCTTGAGGAAACAAAAGCCGAAGCCGAAGGAGTTATGCGTAAAGTAAGAGGATTAAGTTACAGCGAAGAGAATGATTTTTCTATCAATCAGCAGGAAGGTTTGATGAAAACATATAACTCCGTTGTAGGCGTTATTCAAATTGCAGGTTTATTTATAACCGGGCTTTCGCTATTCGTTGGAGCAGTTGGTATAATGAATATCATGTTTGTTTCTGTTAAAGAAAGAACCAAGGAAATAGGTTTGCGAAAAGCTATCGGCGCAAAAAGAAGAACTATACTAGCACAGTTCCTTCTCGAATCGGCTGTTATTTGTTTGGTGGGAGGTTTGGCAGGATTAATTGCGGCGGTGCTGTTGAGTATGCTTGTAAATCAGTTCATTCCAACATCAGTTCAGATTGACACTGTAGTTATTGCAATAGGAGTTTCTTTGCTTACTGGATTAATTTCCGGATTTGCTCCCGCATACACAGCAGCTAAAATGGACCCGGTTGACGCGTTGAGGTACGAATGAAAAAGTTCGGTCAAATTCTATCCTTATCATTTCAATCAATACGCGGAAATAAATTAAGAACTTCATTAACCGTGCTTGGCGTTGTGGTGGGTATTTTTTCAATCATTGTAATTATGACTATTCTTGGAATGTTGCAGGGAAGCATCGAAAGCGGTTTCTCTCAGCTTAACAAAAATACTTTTCAAATAGAAAAATTTAATCGTATGGAAGGACGCGGCGGAGACAGGGATAGGAACTTACGAAATAGAAAAGACATCACAATTGAAGACGCACAGCAGCTTAAAGAATTACTTACTCAAGCAAAGTATGTTGGCGCAGAACAATGGCAGTTTGGAAAAATTGTTAAGTTTCAAAATCTTGAAACCAATCCAAATATTAACATTGCCGGCGTAACGTTGGACGCAATGAAAACTAATAATTGGAACGTAGATTATGGGCGTGATTTTATGACCAGCGACGTCCAATACTCAAATGATGTTTGCGTACTCGGCAAAGATATTGTTGAAAAAATATTTCCTAATCTTAATCCTATTGGATACACAGTTCGAGTTGATGGTTATCCTCTGCAGGTTATCGGCGTGCTCGAAGAACAACCGTCACTTTTTGGAAATACTCGAGACAATTATGTAATGGTTCCGATCACAACTTTCCAATCCATTTACGGCAGACGTTCTTTCAGTGTAAATATAACTGTTATGTCGCACAGTAAAGAGGATTATGATGAAGTGATAGATGCAGCCATCGGATACATGCGGACACTTAGAAAAGTACAGCCGGGCGAAGAAAATGATTTTTCTATCTTCAGCAATGAAACTTTGATAAGCCAGGTAAATGATATTACTAGCGGTGTTAAAATCGGCGCTATGGTTGTCTCAATTATAGCTCTGCTTGCTGCCGGTGTTGGCATTATGAACATCATGCTTGTGTCGGTAACCGAAAGGACAAAAGAAATTGGTATAAGAAAAGCAATTGGCGCAAGAAAGATGAATATACTTCTTCAATTTTTATCGGAAGCAGTTATACTCTGCTTATTTGGAGGGTTTATCGGTATTATTCTTGGCGTTGGAATTGGTAATCTTGCCGGCTCATTTTTAAACGCACAAAACGCAATACCGGTGGATTGGGTGATAATTGGTTTATCTCTTTGTGTATTTGTAGGCGTAATTTTCGGAACTTATCCGGCGTACAAAGCGGCTAACCTTGATCCTATTGAAGCGCTTAGATATGAATAATATCTGTTTTAAAAGAAATTAAAATTTATTAAAGAAAACCCCGCTTTTTATTGTGGGGTTTTTTATTTTTGAACTACTTCTATTTACTTGAACGTAAAGGTACACTCATGCAGTTTAGTCAGATTTTTTTAATGTCTTTACAGTCTTTAAAGAATAATCGCCTAAGAACATCACTAACTATACTTGGCGTTGTTGTTGGTATATTTTCTATTATAGTCATAATGACGATATTGACTATGCTTCAAACATCAATAGAAGAAGGAGTTTCTTTTCTAAGTAAAAACACTTTTCAAATTCAAAAATTTCCGCCAATCAGAACCGGAGGGCATGGCGAATGGGAGAAATATCGTAACAGAAAAGATATTACTCTTGAAGATTTTTTTCGTTTACAAGAAATGTTGCCTCAAGCAAAATATGTAGCTGCTGACCAGGGAATGGGGGGAAGAGTTATAAAATACCGGAGTAAAGAAACTAATCCGAATATTTATGCTACCGGCGTAACCGCAGCAGTTATGCAGACGAGCAATCTAACAATAAAAGAAGGAAGAGGTATTCAGGAAACCGATGTAGATTATTCCCGCAATGTATGCGTACTTGGACCCGATGTTGAAGAAAAACTTTTTGCCGGTATTGATCCTATCGATAAAAAAATAAGATTGGATAATGTTGAACTTCAAGTTGTTGGAATTTTTGAAAAGCAGCCGGGAATGTTCGGACAAAGTTTTGATACATACGTTGCGCTTCCATTAACTACATTTCAATCAATTTACGGGAAGAGAACCCGAAGCGTTGATATTACAGTAATGTCCCACAGTGAAGAAGATTACGATGAAGTTATTGAAGCGGCAATTGGCGCAATGCGTACAATTCGAAAGGTTGAACCGGGTGCGGAAAATGACTTTAATATTTTTAGCAATGAATCTTTAATGGGGCAGATTAACGACATAACCGGAGGAGTAAAAATAGGCGCTATGGTTGTTTCGATAATCGCTTTAATTGCTGCCGGGGTTGGAATAATGAATATTATGCTTGTCTCAGTAACGGAAAGAACTAAAGAGATTGGAATTAGAAAAGCGATTGGAGCAAGAAAAAAAACGATCCTTATGCAGTTCTTAATTGAAGCCGTCGTCTTATGTTTAATGGGCGGGTTTATAGGTATTTTACTCGGCGTAGGGGTTGGAAATTTAGCAGGCGCAGCGTTAAACGCACCTGCTGCCGTTCCAATAGATTGGGTGTTAATAGGTTTGTTCCTTTGCGTTCTTGTTGGAGTAATTTTTGGAACTTACCCAGCTTTCAAAGCTGCCAATCTGGATCCAATTGAAGCATTGCGTTATGAATAAATGAATCCGAAAGTTAAAAATATTTTTACGGCTCTCCCCGAAGATTTAACACTTGAAGTTTTTGAAACTCTTCTAAGCAACGATAATATAAAATTGGAAAGAATTGTTTCCAAAGGTAATTCATCGCCCAAAGATTTTTGGTACGACCAGGTAAAGAATGAATGGGTGTTAATATTAAAATCAAAGTCCTAAAAGCAGAGCATATGGCTATAGAGATAACTATTTCTTTAAGCTGAAAATTTTAGCCTTACATCAAACCAGGTACGCATTATTATGATGAGCCAAAACTTTTTATTATTTTATACTTGAGTAAAACGAAGTATTTACTAAATAAAAATTATTAAGGTATATTTGTTTTGAATAATAGAGAAACAACAATTAAAGAAGTTGAGCAATCCTTGATTGAATTTATACAAAATTTTTGTATAAATCCCTTTGAATATTTTTATGAAGAAGATTTGAGAGCATTTTTATTAACGAAATTAAAATCAAAAGTAAATATTAGCTCTGAATTTCCAACATTAACCTACTCTAAAGAAATTAGAAAATCATCGGTAAACTCCTCAATAATTAAAGCAGAATATCCATACTATAAAAAATTTGATATAGCATTTCTCAGTTATCAAAAAGAAAAAGATTTTTATAATCAACCTGTTTTTATGGCAATTGAGATAAAACTTGGTTCACATAAAATCGGTATGGATAGAACTGCAGGCTTTAAAAGCGATATTGTAAAATTAACAGAATGCCTTACTACTTATAAAAATGAAAATTTCATTGGAATAGCATTATATTTTTGTCAGACACTTATTTTAAAGAAGGAAATAGATGAATGGTATAAGGGAATTTCATTCGAACAAATTGATGTAAACCAGCTTGTTTTATCTAAAAATAATGTTTATGCTATTATTGTCCCTGGTGAACAATCTGAAAAAATATCTTTATCAAAAATTAAATCATAGATTTATCATCTTTATGAAAAACTATATTAACCTTCAACCTAATCTGTACTTTTTAGTTTTAACGTCATTGTTTTTTTCATGTTCTAATTCAGAAAGGATAGATGTTTCACAACTTAATTATGAACAAGCCACTTCAATATTTATTAATTATTTTAAAGCAAAACCTGACACAATCTATCTTTCCAAGTTTAAAGATTATTTCGCGGCTCAAGATAGGGATTATTTATATTGTTTTAAGTCCTTTGCTAAAACTTGGCAAGAACATTTTAAGTTCGAAAAGCCAATACCTGGAATACATGAAGTAGATTGGGTACTCATAGATTCGATCCAGCATATTTATTTTGTTAGCGAGGACTCTGGAAATAGGCATGGATCAATAACTTTTCATCTAGTATCATTAGATGATGTTGACGTACATTATTCTATTACTTATATGGGAGTTATAGGTTCTATTGATCAGTTATATACTCCAATCACAAATGAGTTAAAGAGTAAAATAAAAATTTTAGAATATCTTGAAAACAAAATTGCAAATTCTAATCTTATTTATAGACCTTCAGCAGAGGATTTGGACATAAATCATCCTAAGAACCACATCAAAAAATGGGATCTTGAAAACAAAGAAATTCTTTATCTAGTCGAGAACTGCGGTGAAGAGGAATCGGAAATAAAGTTTTTTTACTATGCTGAAAATATATTTGATATTTGGAGTGATAATGAAATTGGTAATATTTCGAATGAAAAATTTGTTATTAAATCTTTCTTCTATGCATCTGATTGGGGATACCATCATTACAATATTCTTGGGTACGATAAAAAGAAAAATAAGTATTTTGTTGTTTGGCATGTATCATATATTGATGATCCTAATGATTACTTATGTGAAATCAAATTTGTGTCCACAGATTCAATCTCAATCAAAGATGATCTTGGTACATTTGTAATCAACCTAATTGATGGGAAATTAAATTGTATTAAAGCACAAAATGTCAACAGCGACATAATTCCTCAGTTTTAGGTTCACAAGATTCCCCACCTTTATTGCAAATATAGCGATTCTATTTTTTCATAAAAAATGACTCCTTACCGATTTTGATTTTTAAGATTATGCTGTCTTCTAAATGACTCGCCGGTGATAATTATTTGATGTGCATTGTGTGCTATCTGTCAAGGATCGCACTCGCGATGATCTGATCGGGTAAGATTTTCAAAAATATCTTATCTACAATCACTCTGCCGGAGTTTGTGATCCAATGCCGATTGAACATGTTCGTGGAGCTGCATAGCACTTACGTGCGGACTTTTATCATATTGGGTTGTTGCGAGGAAACAAACCTCGCTCAACGGGTCCTTTCTACTCTCAGCAAGTTTTTTTGCCCCAATAAGTTTCTCAAATGGGTTTACGGTTTGTTTCGTTTCTCTTGCTTCCATTTCTCTCCAATTTTAATAATATGAAGTTGTACTTTCTTTCCAAAAATATTTTCGTTACAAATATTAATATCGAATTAATTTTTATTTATCGCAATCTTATCTTTTGGATAGTAAAGATAGATTATCAAATTTTAACTGCCCGTTTTGGTATATCTTCTTTTTTCAATTTCGGGTGTGCAAATTTCAATCCGGTTAAAAGTTGTATGTAGATGATGCGCATTTGAGATATGATCCCATATAAATTTTCTTTTTAATTGGACTTGATAAATCCGCTAAGTAAAGATAGATTTGTTCAATCAAATAATTTTCATCGGCTATTGAAATTCAGGCTTCTAAATTCTCTATTGATTCTGCTCGTCATTAATTCGCTCCCAATAATGGCGCAGTCGAAGTATAATGCTGTAACGATTGTTGATACTATTCCAATAAATTTTCAGAACCTTTATAAAATCTCACAGGTTAACATTTTACCATTTACTGAGACTATTCTGCTTCGTGATTCAGTACTAAAAAAAGGAGATTTCACATTTGATTATGCAAAAGCGCAATTCTCACTTTCAGATTCGCTGCCCTATTCAATTTTCGATTCACTTATAGTTACTTATCAATCTGTAAATTTAAGTCTTCATAAAGAGTATAAGCGCCGGACTTTAAGTCTAATTTATGACGATATATTCAAGGATACCGTTCGAATAGCACGCACACAATCTGAATCATTAACAAGTGAATCAATTTTCGGCGCCGGTATTGAAAAAAGCGGAACAATAGTGCGCGGATTTTCAGTTGGAACTACAAAAGATTTTACATTAAATAGCGGACTTCGATTACAGTTGTCCGGCAAGCTATCCGAAGATATTGAAATTGTTGCTGCCTTAACCGATGAAAATTCTCCCATCCAGCCGGAAGGTAACACTGAAAAGCTTGAAGAACTTGACAAAGTATTTATTCAAATAAAACATCCCAATGCAACCGGCACTTTTGGCGACTATGAATTGAATAAAAGAGTTGGCGAGTTTGGTGTTATCGACAGAAAATTACAAGGGCTGCTCGGCGAATTCAATTATGAAAATCAATCGGCATATTTCTCAGTTGCGGCTTCCAAAGGAAAATTTAATACAAATAATTTGATAGGGCAGGACGGCGTGCAGGGTCCGTATAGATTGAACGGAGTAAATAGCGAAAGGGATATTATAATTATCGCCGGAACCGAGCAAGTATTTTTAGATGGTATAGAATTGAAACGGGGCGAAGGAAATGATTACGTAATTGAATACGCAAACGCAGAAGTGACATTTACACCGAATAGACTTATCACTTCATCAAGCAGAATTTTAGTTGAGTTTCAATATACTGACAGAAAATACTCGCGTAATCTATTTGCCGGCGGAATTCAAACGAATTTATTTAATGATAAGCTCGGAATCAAAGTGCAATATTTGCGCGAGGGGGACGACCAGGATGCGCCGATTGATATTTTATTAAATGATGCCGATAAAAACATTCTCGCTGCGTCAGGAGATGACAGAACTAAAGCAGCCCGCAGCGGCGTTTCTCTTGCACAGCCTGATTCTTTGGGCAGAGTATTTGGAACTTATTTTGCCATTGATACAACTCTCAACGGTGAGTCATTTACTTATTACCAATATTCACCCGGCACAGTGGAGGCAAAATACAATGTGCAATTTACTTTTGTCGGGGATGGCAAAGGCGATTACATTCGTGAGAGCATTGGTAATTTTAAATTTGTCGGAAAAAACTTCGGGAGTTACCTGCCTATAATTTTTCTCCCTCTGCCGGAGTTAAAACAATTAGGCAATTTAATGTTGGACTTCAGACCTTTTGAAGATGTTTATTTGTCGGTTGAATACGCCGGAAGTTTGTGGGATAAAAATCGTTTTTCTTCACTCGATGATGAAGATAATTATGGTTATGCATCGAATATATTTTTGAAATTAAATCCCAAACAAATAGTTGTTGGCAATTTGAATCTTGGAAAAGCCGGTATTTCATATAGAGACAGGTTCATTAATTCCCGCTTTACGGCGCCGGATAGATTTAACACAGTTGAATTTGACCGTGATTATAATTTAGCATCCTCTGAGAAATTAGAAAGCGAATCACTTCGTGAACTAACCGTTAATTTGATTCCGATAGACAGAATGATAATCAATTCATCTTTAGGATTTTTACGCAAAGGAGAATCGTTTAAATCAAACAGATACAATAATATTTTTCTGTTAAATGGCGGCGAAGGATATTCGGTTAATTATAATTTCGATTATGTCGATTCAAAAAATCTTTCATTAAAAAGTACATGGTTAAGACAGAAGGGTTCTGCCTTCTATAAAATAGGGAATTTAAAACCGGGGATTGAGTTCATAGCCGAGGATAAAAAAGATACTAGAGTTAATCAAGATTCTTTAATTAACGGCTCGTTAAAATTTACTGAGATAAATCCTATAATTGCCCTTGTTGATTTTTATGGACTCGCAGCTTCTGCAAAATATTCTTTGAGGGACGATTATCTTCCGTTAGCCGGGGAGATGATAAAGGAGGCACGCTCTATCACACAATATTACGAACTTGATTACACCGGCATTCGCCAGGTAAACTCAAAAGTAAGTTTAATATTACGAAAAAAAAAATATACCGATACTTTTAAACTGCTTGGACAGTTAAACTCAGAAACAATACTAATCCGTTCGCAAAATCGTTTTAAGCCTTTACAGCAAGTGGACGGTGACTTTTTCTACGAAGTATCAACACAAAAATCTGCAAAGCTCGAACGTGTTTTCATCCGTGTTGAAAAAGGCACGGGTAATTTCATTTATAAGGGAGATTTAAATACTAACGGCGTGGCGGATGAAAACGAATATGAACCGGCGCTTTACGATGGTGATTTTATTCAGGTTACAATTCCATCGGATAAACTTTTTCCGGTTATAGATTTAAAAACAAGTACGCGGTGGAAAATTGATTATGAGTCTTTTTTTGATGAAAATAGCCTGCCCGGAATTTTATTAAATCCACTTTCAACTGAAACTATCTGGCGGATTGAAGAAAACAGCCAGGAAGAGGATTATAAAAAAATCTATCTGTTAAACTTCAGCGCGTTTCAAAATCCCGATAAAACAATTCGCGGTTTTAATTATGTTCAGCATGATGTCTTTTTCTGGGAGAATGATCCCGGGTTGTCATTTCGTTTTCGCTACACACAAAGAAGAAGTTTAAATCAATTCAGCGGAGGAATTGAGCGTGCATATCAGCGCGAACGAAGTATGAGGATAAGATTTAAAATGGTTGAGGAGATAAGTAATCAGACTGATCTTATTAGTCAGACCGATAATGTGGGCGCGCCAATTTCATCAAACAGAAAAAGAATGATTACGAGCAACAATGTAGTTACAGATTTTTCATACAGACCGGAGAGGAATATCGAAGTAGGCTTTAAAATAAAAGCCGGCAGAAGTACTGATGAACTGCCGGAACAACCAACAATTATAGATATTAATTCGCTTACGTTTAGGTTCAATCTTTCATTTCTTGGCAAAGGAAGACTGCGAGCAGAAATTGAAAGAAACGAATTAACATCAAACACAACAGAGAATTTTCTTCCATTTGAATTAACATCCGGAAATGCTATAGGGAAAAATTATTTTTGGCGTTTAAATTTTGATTATAGAATATCGAACAATCTGCAGTCAACTTTAAACTATGATGGCAGAGTTCAGCAGGGAAGTCAAGTAATTCACAACGCGCGAGCGGAAGTGAGAGCCTATTTTTAGAAAGGTGATATGGAAATAAAATTGGAAATGGTTGAAGTACATCTTTTCAAAATTGTTGATGGCGATCTTAAATACTTAATTTTGAAAAGAAGTGAGAATGAAATATTCCCGGGATTGTGGCAAATGGTAACCGGGAAAATTGAGTGTGGAGAAAAAGCTTATGAAACTGCAATTAGGGAGATTAAAGAAGAAACAGGATTGCTTCCAAAGAAATTGTGGGTTGTTCCAAACATCAATTCCTTCTACTCGCAAGCGGAGGATTGTATTTCACTTCTGCCTGTATTTGCTGCCCAACTTAGCAGCAGTTGCTCCGTTAAAATAAGTGAAGAACATTGCGAGTATAAGTGGGTATCATCTAAGGAAGCAAAAAAACTATTTGCATGGGAAGGACAGAGAAAATCAGTAGATATAATCGAAAATTATTTTGTTAAAGAGAAAAACTTTTTAGATTTAGTTGAAGTTGTTTTGTGAATTTTTTTTAAAAAATGTGGCAGAGTTGCCGATAAGCCGTAGCTTGAGAGCTTGTGATAATATTCAATAAGAACCTTTAAAACGGTTACTAATTGTTCGTTTTCGATTTATTTTCCCATTACGCTTTGGCGGGATGGGCTAAGGATTTTCACACAGGCTCTTGACTGCTGCCTAAAGAATAGACGACATTCAAAATTAGACGTTATAGGAAGAACCGATCAATTTGGGAATAATTAAATTGCCTAACGTAAAAATGTAGGCGAACTCTGTTTCATTCAATAAATGTAAAAGCTAAATTGGATTTATTAAGCGATCCGCTACTGCGAATTGCTTCAAAATTCTTTTGCTTTTGTGAAGCTGAGTGATAAAAAAATACCTAACAGGCCAAATCTGCTGGCAACTTGATTTATTTATTGGTCGGGTTTTTAAATTTAACTTGACTTATTTAAAATATTTCTCATATTTGCGTATGGTTGTATAAGGCTGTCTAACATATTCGGAACTTCATAATGGAAAAATTTTATACTTTAAGCGAAGCGGCTGAAATTATTGGCGTAAATAAAGAAACTCTTAGGCGATGGGATAGAAGTGGAAAATTCAATTCAACAAGGCATCCCATAAATAAGTACAGAGTATATCCTTCATCAAAAGTTAATCAACTTGTAAAAGAACTTCAACTAGAATTTTATGCCGAAAAGAAAGCAAAGAAACTGCCTCAACCATTTTATCAAAATGATTTTGGTTCACTTTATAACATTGATGCGATACAATTTTTAAAATCATTGGAAAATGAATCCGTTGATTTAATTTTTGCAGACCCCCCATATAATATTAAAAAAGCTGAATGGGATACATTTCAGTCACAGAAACAATATGTTGAATGGAGTATCCTTTGGATTCAAGAAGCTCAAAGGGTTTTAAAACCTCACGGTTCCCTTTATGTTTGTGGATTTTCGGAAATTCTTGCTGATGTTAAATGGGCGGCGAGTTATTTGTTTTCAGGCTGCAAATGGCTTGTGTGGCATTATAGAAATAAAGCTAATCTTGGAAATGATTGGGGAAGGTCGCACGAAAGCATTCTTCATTTTAGAAAAAGCAAAAATTTTATTTTCAATATAGATGAAGCAAGAATACCTTATAATGCTCATACTCTTAAATATCCAACAAGACCACAAGCAGAAACTTCGCAATATAATAACGGAAATGGTAAAGAATATATTTGGGAACCCAATCCATTGGGTGCCAAACCCAAAGATGTTTTTGAAATACCCACTTTATCAAATGGATCTTGGGAAAGGACAGAACACACAACTCAAAAACCAGTTGAATTAATAAAAAGAATTGTACTCGCCTCATCTAATCCGGGACATCTTATTGTTGATCCTTTTGGAGGTTCTGGAACTACTTATGCAGTATCTGAAGCTTTCTATAGAAAATGGTTAGGAACCGAAAACAACCTTGAATATTGTCAAATTATCAAAGAAAGAATGACAAACAAGGAACATATTTTAAGGATAGCTTCAGGCAAAGATGAAATCGAAGCGATCCAGCGAAGACAAAAACTAAGGATTTAACATTTTCCAAACATCTTTCAGCAAGAATTTTGAAAATGTAAAGATGTGTTGATTAAATGGACGTTCTAATGCTTTTGATGGTAAATCGAGATAATAGTAACCCTCTAGTTGAGCCAAAAAACGAGTATAAACCATAAATAGATTTGAAACAAAAGTAGAGCTTATTTTAATTTCTCCAGTATCTTCTTTTCGTTGAATATCATTCTGTGATATGCCAACAACCCGAACAGGATGCCCTACAAAACGCTCCATTAGAACTTTGTCAATAAATATTTTTGGCATTCGGTCTTTTGTTGTTGTTTTGAGAGAAACAACTATTTCATTCTGATTTATACTGGTGGCATCTGACTTAACGCTTTCAAAAGGAGAAATTATGACATCAGTTTCACAACGATAATATTTATTACCTTCGTCTGTTTCATAAGGAATACTTAAAACAACTTTTTTTATTGAGATTTCTAAATTGCTCAATAAAGTTCTAATAAGTTCTTCGAATCGATTACCAACGTGTTTTCTTGCACTATTTGATTGCACCATTAAATCAAGACCAATTCCCATAGCTTGTTGAATTGTATGTACTACACTATCAACCAGGTGATATTCATCTTGGGTAAATTCTCTTTATTCATTTTTTAATCGATTAATAATTTCTTCAAAACTGCCGTATCTGTCATTAAATATATTTACACTTCGAATGAATAAATCATTTCTAAATGGACGGATAGATTTTCTTGTCCCGGCAATATTTGAAGAACATATTTGATAACCAATGAATTCTGTTTCTTCATCCAAAACATCCGGGATATAGTTTAATACACGTGAA
>Ga0210027_1001350_pt1 | contig 22963 bp, 23 predicted proteins | sample CryGeymeta201510_FD_183978 | JGI IMG/M metagenome (GOLD analysis project Ga0210027, IMG submission 183978) | Groundwater microbial communities from Crystal Geyser aquifers in Utah, USA - Crystal Geyser metaG 2015-10 (SPAdes) (version 2) | ecosystem: Environmental > Aquatic > Deep subsurface >...
CGCCTCCGGTTGCACTCACCATTTGGGTGGCGCCGCTACGCGCCCGATTGCACGGTTTTCGAGCCATCTAGCTGCGTTGCTCCTCCTTGCGGGCCCCGGCCCGCTGCGCGCATTGGCAACTGAGCGCGCCTTGCTAGACGACTCGGAAACCGCACACTCGGGCGCGTTCAACTGAGGAATCTAGGTTCAAGACCTATCCGCCTACGCTTTCTTGCCCTTTACCCGCTTCAACCCGGCTTCGATTCGCTCACACAGGGTTTTCAGCACCTGGATGCGGGCGTGGTATTTGTTGTTGGCGGGCACCAGGGTCCAGGGTGCGAGTTCGCTACTGGTACGGTCCACCATGTCGCACACGGCCTGTTCGTAGTCATCCCAGCGCTCGCGGTTACGCCAGTCTTCGTCGGTGATTTTGTAGTGTTTGAAGCCGGTCTTTTCTCGTTCCTTGAAGCGCTTGAGCTGTTCGTCGGCACTGATGGATAGCCAGAATTTCACGACCACGATGTTGTGATTGGCGAGCTGCGCTTCGAACTCGTTGATCTCGTTGTAGGCGCGCAGCCAGTCATATTCCGAGCAGTAGCCCTCTACCCGTTCCACCAGGACGCGGCCATACCAGGAGCGGTCGAAGATGGCGAGACGGCCGCGGCGGGGGGTGTGGCGCCAGAAGCGCCATAAATAGGGCTGCGCCTTCTCTTCATCGCTGGGCGCGGCGATGGGGATGATCTTGTACATGCGCGCATCGAGGGCGCTGGTGATGCGGCGAATGCTGCCGCCCTTGCCGGCCGCGTCGTTGCCTTCGAATACGCCAACTACCGAGAGCTTCTGGAAGCGTGGGTCGCGGGTGAGGACGTTGAGGCGGCCCTGATAGGCTTCCAGCTTTTTCTCGTAGCTCGCCTTGTCCAGCACCTGGTTCAGGTTCAGGGATTTCAGGATGTCCAGCTTGTCCACCTGCGGCAGGCTGGGCAGGGTAGGGATGGAGTGGGGTTGGCCATGCTCGGATGCCAGCCGCAGGCGCAGGGCTTCCAGCACGATCTTGCCCAGCATCAGGCCGCGATAGCGTTCGTCGCTGCCTTCGACGATGTACCAGGGAGCCTGCGCCGTGCTGGTGAGCCGCAGTGCCTGGGCGCTGGTCTTGCGAAAAATGTCATACAGGCTGAAGTGATGCCAGTCGCGTTCGGTCACCCGCCAGCGTGTGCGGGGATCTTTTTCCAGGGCCTTGAGCCGGGTTTCCTGGAAGGGTTTGGACAGGTGGAACCAGAACTTGAGGATCAAGGCGCCTTCGTCGCTGAGCATCTTCTCGAAGCGGACATTGCGTTCCATGGTTTCTTCCAGGTCGACATTGCGGGTCTTGCCATAGACCCGGTCGAGGATCGGCATGCTGTACCAGGAGCCCTGGAAGATGCCAATCTTGCCGCGTGGCGGCAGGGCGCGCCAGAAACGCCACATAGGCGGGCGGTCGAGTTCCTCGTCGGACGGCTCGCCCATGCCGTGGGTTTCGATGTGGCGGGGGTCCAGCCATTCATTGAGCAGGTGCACCGACTCGCGGCGGCCACCGCCATCGACGCCGCTGATGATGACGATGACCTGAAAACCACAAGTTCTCACCAGCTCGTCCTGGGCATCGAGCAGCGCCTCGCGCAGGGCGGGCAGTTCTCGTTCGTAGGTTTCCTTGTCGACCTTGTGGCCGATTTCCGCGGATTCGAACATGGTTTTCTCCTCGATAAGCCACCATGGCAATGGCTGCTTAACGGCGGAAGTGGTGGAGACTTTAGGCGCCGTGGTGCGGCGCGCCCGACAAGTACAGTCGGCATTCGCACGCCCTCATTTTCACGCGGTTGCGGCCACCGTTTTTTGCCCGGTATAGGGCGATGTCGGAACGTGCGAGAAGGCTACCCGCGCAGATTGCGCAGATGGTCGTGGTAGCGCGCGCGATAGAGCAGGCGACGGTGCTCCGGGCGGTCACTGAAGCCGGAGCGGGTATGCAGGATGTTGTTACAGATCACGCCCATACCGGGGGCGAGGCCGAGGCTGAACATGCCGGGCGGGTTGCTGCCCAGCAGTTCATCAAGCGCGTGAATGGCCGCCCGGGTGGCGGCATCCTGTTTCCAGGCGATGCTTTTGGTGCGGGCGGTGTAGCGCAGATGCAGGCTTCCGTCTTCCACGGTGAAGGCGGGGCCGGGTTCCTCGGGGCGCGCCACACCGTGCTCGTCGACACGCGCCGGGATGGCCATGGCGTCATCGGCCATCAAGGCGCGGATGTGCGCGGGATTGGCATCGCGCAGGGCGAGGTAGGCCAGTTCGTGGTCATACAGGTCGTTGATCCCGCCGGCGTCGGCGGCGCGCACACAATGCAGGGCCATCGCCCAGATGCGTCGCTGTGGCGGGTTGTAGTAGCCATCCGTGTGCCAGCGGATACGGTTGTGGGTGTAGGGGATGTATTCGCCGCGTTTCTGCCCATCTTCCTCATGCGGCGTCAGGCTGGTAATGCCGTCCTCGTCCGCCAGCCAGTTGGCATCCAGACGGGCCAGTCCGAACTGCGCCGCAAGCAGGCCGAGGGCTTCCTTGTCTTCGGCTTCGCCAAGATCGCTGGCGTAAATCGCCATGTTGCTCTTGGCGATGCGCTGCCAGATGTCCTGGTATTCAGCGTCGCTCAGGTTGGCGGGGTCGCGCACCCTGACAATGAGGTCTTCGCCTCGGGTCGGGGTGTCCGCCAGCTTGGCGGCGCGCCAGGCCTGGTAGCCGGTTTCGTTGTCGGGGTGGAAGGGGGAGTCTTCAGGGATCATGAATGTTTGCGGTTGATCACTGCCTACTGCTTAGGGATGAGGAAGCAACCAATAACCCATTTGTGGATGCACTAACAGGCGCATTGCGTCGTTGTTCCTCGCTTATGTGGCTCGCCACACGGCGCTCAGAACGCCTCGCACTGCATTCCGCCAGCACCTCCAAAAACGGGACATTAGTCATTTCTTCATCCCTTATCGCCAACTTGGACCGGGTAAAACCCCTCTACGCTCTTCTTCACCGTGCCCATCATTTCGGGCATTTCGATGTCCATGATCTGGTCTTGAATCCAGGTCTGGTCGGATTGCTCCATGACTTCGCGGATCTGCAGAGAGAGGAAGCGCAGAGCGGGAAAACTGGCCTTGTCTTCGGGGAAGTCGAATTCCGAGTAATCACCCATGCGCCGGTTGATCAGCTCGATAAAGCCGGCCTGATAGTCGTACTCCGGGTCTTTCTCACCGTCGCTGAAATCGAGAATGTTTTCTTCCATGATTTCAGCCAGGCGCAAGCCCACCGCGCTGACCACTTCCTGCCTTTGTTCGTCGTCCATGCGGTTAAAGGCTAGGCGGTCGACATAGTGAACGAGAAAGCAGGCCAGCTCGCCGATGATGCGAAAGCCGCGCTGTGGCGTGATGATGTCGAAATCCGCGTGGGATAGGTTGTCGATGGCGCGGTCACACAGGCGCCAGAGGGTGGATGCGATGACGGTGGCGACCTCAGTGGGGTCACGTTGCTCGCCTTCCTTCTTGAACCAGGTTGTCTTTACCCGCAATGCCATTTCATTGGCTCAGTTCGCGTTAAGTGTGGATGCACTGTGACCGCACCCTACAAAGCCAGTCGTGTCATGGCTTCCCGTGTAAACAGCCAAGGAGTCTGCCGGTAGTAGTGAATTTGAGCGAAATGCCCGTGGTGACAGGGATTGCGACCAGCTACCTAGTCTCATCACTACTTAATGCGAACTGAGCCATTTCATTCTCCGCTGGCGATTGGCCGTGAGGGATCGCGAATCCACTCGCTCCAGGAACCAGGATAGAGGCGCGAGCCGGGCAGGCCGGCAACTTCCATCGCCAGCAGGTTGTGGCAGGCGGTGACGCCGGAGCCGCAAGTATGGATAACCTGCCAGGGCGCGCGGCCTTTCAGCAGGGATTGATAGTTCTCGCGAAGAGCTTCGGGCGGCAGAAAAGTACCGTCGATATCGAGGTTCTCGTCGAACGACCAGTTGATCGCGCCGGGGATATGGCCGGCGACGGTGTCGAGCGGCTCGAATTCACCGCTGAAACGGCGTTCCGGACGGGCGTCGATGATCAGGGCATCGCCGGTTTGCGAGGCGCGCAATACCTCGTCGGCGTGGGCGATTTGGCTGGGTTCTGGCAGGCAGGCGCAATGGCCCTTATGGAGCTCCGGCAGATCGGCCGTGAGCGGCCGCTGTTCCTTACGCCATTTAGGAAAGCCGCCGTCGAGCAGGGCGACACCGGGATGGCCGAGCCAGCGCAGCATCCACCACAAACGGACGGCCATCGCGCCATAGCTGTCGTCATAAACCACAACTTGCTTGTTGATACCGACGCCCCAGCGGCAGAGCCTTTCCGCCAGTACCTTTACATCGGGCAGCGGGTGGCGACCGGTGGTTGCGGTGACCGGCGCGGACAGGTCTTCATCGAGATGAATATAGCGCGCGCCGGGAATGTGATTCTTGAGATAAGCCTGGCGCCCGGCTTCCGGGTCGGTCAGGGTGAAGCGGCAGTCGAATACGATCCAGTTGGGGTCATCGAGATGCGCGGCGAGATCCGCTGTGGTGACTAGGGTGTTGATGAACATGGTTTTAATACAGTCGGCAGTGCGTAGGGTGGGTTAGCGAAGCGTAACCCACCCTACAAATCAATAACCGCCCTTGCCGTAAGGCTTGGTCAGGCCGGACACACGAGCGGCCTGGCGCGCGGGCTGGCTGGGGAAAAGCTCATAAAGCTTCTTCTTCCAGTCGGTTTCGGGGTGCATCTCGTCCAGCTCGGCCACCATGGCGCGGAAGTTGGGGGTATGGCCATCTTCGCGGTACTTGTCGCGCAGGTAGTTGATGACTTGCCAATGCTCGTCGGTCAGGTTGATTTTCTCGGCGGCTGCGATGATCTCGACGATTTCATCGCTGAAGTTGGCTTCCAGCAGAAAGTCTTCTTCACCCGTTTCCAGCTCTTCGCCGTTAAGAATGTAGCCCACAGTTTCTCTCCTATTTCACAGGTTAAAAAACAGATGACCGACTGGTTCACTCAGACGGTCGACACTTCCTTGATTGACTTGTGCGGTATGAAGATGCCGCAACCCCAGACGCGGTGCAGCCCCAAGCCCTGCTCTTGCACGGCCAGTGAATGCACCAGGCTGAGGTCATGCAACATCAACGAATGACCACTGATCTCCCCGTCGGGGGCGAGCATTTTATGTCGCATCCCCGGTATCAGTCCGCACGGGATGCCCATTTTGTCCAGTTGCCGACGCACTTCCAACAAAATGGCCGCTTCATCCGCCGTCCCCAGGGTGACGAAATGGGAATACAGCGTACCAAATGGCGTCAGATTTTTCTCTTTCATGGCGCCGACAACCAAGGTGCCCGCGCCCGGGTCAATGTGCTTTCCGACCAGTGCGCGCGCTGCTTCCAGACGGGCAACCGGCAGGCGCAATACCAGTTTCACCCGTCGATTGACCACTAGGTTGGCATTGCGTCCACTAGGCGCGCCATGAACCGGATGCACGGCGGCACCGGGAGTGTCCGCCAGCCAGGGTAGGTGGCGTAGAAGCTCGGCGTAAAGCGCGGGGCCGTGGTCCGCGGGGATTTCACTGCCTGACAAGTCATAGTGAAGATCCAGCACGCTAGGGGTGAACTTCAGATTTTTCACCGCTTCCCATTCCGGGCTGTACATGCGCATCGGGTCAGTCCTCGGCAGGTGGGGGAGGGAGGTGGGGGGGCGGGTTGTCGGCGGCCAGCGGCGTGGCCCACTTCAGCATCGCTTCCGCCCAGAATTTCGCGGTCGCGGGATCGATGTCGAAAATCGTGAAGCGCGCCCCACGTTCACGTATCCGCAGGCGCAGCATTGGCGTGCCGCCGGCTTCATACACCGCCTGTTGCAACTCGATTTCCTGGTTGCCGTAGGGATTGCGGAATTTGATAAGTGAGGTGATCTGGTCCATAGATGGTTAGTATATTAAAATATGTTAATTGTTTAATATTTTCTGCCAGCAAGTGATGTGGGATTTGGGTGCTGGATACGCAGTCCTCAACCTACCCGTTCGGGTAGGTAAGTGCTACCCGATTGATATACCCGGTTACCCCATCGGAATAATGGCAAGCTCGATAAGCGCTCCCTAATATGACCTGACTCGTCCCGTACAAGCAGACTGCCAACGGGCTAGTGCGGTAAGTTTGTGACGACATGATGTTGTTCAAGATTTCAAGGAGAAAGACAGATGGCTAAGCAAATGATTGATACGCCGAACCTGGACCAACTCGAGACTGGCCCGTGGCCCTCGTTCGTTACGGGTCTGAAGCGCCTGGCTAAAGACAACGACATGATGGTCGACCTGATGGGCCAGCTGGAGACTTCCTACCAGACCAAGTCCGGTTACTGGAAGGGCGGTACCGTTGGCGTGATGGGTTACGGCGGTGGCGTGATTCCCCGTTTCACCGAACTAAAAAATGCTGATGGCACTCCAAAGTTTCCCGAGGCGGCCGAATTCCATACCCTGCGCATCATGCCGCCTGCGGGGATGCACTACACCTCCGACCTTCTGCGCCAGATGAGTGATGCCTGGGTAGAAAACGGGGGTTCCGGTCTGATCGCTTTCCACGGCCAGTCTGGTGACATCATGCTGCAAGGCTGCAAGACCGCCGACGTGCAACGCGTTTTCGACAAGTTTAACGAAATGGGCTTCGACCTTGGCGGCGCCGGCCCCGCTCTGCGCACCTCCATGTCGTGCGTGGGTGCCGCGCGTTGCGAAATGTCCTGTTATGACGAAGCGCGCGCTCTGCGCATCGTCATCAATAACAACCTGGACGATATGCATCGGCCGTCTCTACCGTACAAATTCAAGTTCAAGTTCTCCGGCTGCCCGAATGACTGCATGAACTCCATTCAGCGTTCCGACATGGCCACCATCGGCACCTGGCGCGACAACATCCGCGCCAACGAGAAGCTGGCGCGTGATTGGTACACCGCCCATAGCATGGAAGACACCATCAATATGGTTGTCAACCTTTGCCCGACCAAGGCCATCCAACTGAAGAAAAACGATGGCGCCGCGGTAGCTGAAGGCGTGACCAAAGTGGTGCTGTCTGACGCTAACTGTCTGGAAATCAACAACCACAACTGCGTCCGCTGCATGCACTGCCTGAACGTCATGCCGGGTGCTCTGCTGCCCGGCAAGGATAAGGGCGTGACCATTCTGGTTGGTGGCAAAAGCGTGCTCAAGATTGGCGCCAGCATGGGGACCGTGGTGATCCCATTCATGAAGCTTGAGTCCGACGAAGACTTCGAAAAACTGAACGATCTGTCCCGCACCATTCTCGATTTCTTCGCGGAAAATGCGCTGGAGCACGAGCGTACCGGCGAGATGATTGAGCGCATCGGTCTGGTTAACTTCCTGGAAGGCATCGGCCTGGAAATTGATCCCAACATGATCAGCCAGCCGCGCGCCAACCCCTATATCCGCATGGATGGTTGGGATGAGGAGGCCGCCAAGTGGTTCGAGCGCAAGCAGGCCGCTGCCTGAGTTAACGGTCTCTTTCGAGGGCGGCCCGGTGGGTCGCTCTCTTGATCCGCAGTGAAGATCAAATGAAGGTTTAACGATTTCACCCTTTGGAGATAGCAATGGCTGAAAGAACTCACGAAACCATTGAATCCGGTGCGCCGGATCCAATGCCCTACATGCACCCGGTGATGAAGGATAACTATGGGAAGTGGGTTTTCCACTCACATCCCAAGCCTGGCGTGCTCTACCACCGTGCCGAGAACGGTGCCGAGATATGGACCGTCAAGGCGGGTACTCAGCGCCAGATGGACTCACTTACGATCAAGAAGCTGGCTGATATTGCCGATCAGTTTGGTGACGGCTATGTGCGTTTCACCACGCGTTCCAATATTGAGTACATGGTGTCTGACCAGACCAAGGTTGATCCCCTGATCAAGGCTCTGAGTGGTAGCGGTTTCCCCGTCGGCGGTACCGCCAACTCGGTTTCCATGATCGCCCACACCCAGGGCTGGCTGCATTGCGACATCCCGGGTACCGATGCCTCTGGCGCCGTCAAGGCTCTGATGGATGAACTCTATGAAGAGTTCATCAAGTGCGAGATGCCCAACCGCGTCAAGTTGTCTACCTCCTGCTGCGAGATCAACTGCGGCGGCCAGGCTGACATCGCCATCGTCATCCAGCATACCAAGCCGCCGAAGATCAACCATGATCTGGTTGCCAACGTGTGTGAGCGGCCTTCCGTTGTCGCCCGCTGCCCGGTTGCCGCGATTCGTCCCGCACTGGTGAATGGCAAGCCGTCCCTGGAAGTGGACGAAAAGAAATGTATCTGTTGTGGCGCTTGCTTCCCCCCGTGCCCTCCGATGCAGATCAACGATCCTGTAAATTCCAAGTTCGCGATCTGGGTTGGCGGCAAGAACTCCAACGCTCGCTCCAAGCCGACCTTCCACAAACTGGTCGCCGCTGGCATTCCGAACAACCCGCCGCGTTGGCCCGAAGTCAGCCAGGTCGTCAAGACCATCCTGGCTGCCTACAAAGCCGATGGCCGTCCGTGGGAACGCATGAACGATTGGATCGACCGTATCGGTTGGCCCGCCTTCTTCGAGAAGACGGGTCTGCCATTTACCAAGTATCACATCGACAACTGGCGCGGTTCCCGGACCACGTTGAACGCTTCCACGCATATCCGCTTCTGATTGCGCAGTTGATTTGATCAGTAGCCCGGCCCCAGAGCAGCGGGGCCGGTGCGATTCGGATATTCGGAGATAGGGATATATAAATGAAGATCGGTGTATTAGTAAGCGAAGGGCCTTACACCCATCAGGCCTCTGATAGCGCCTACAACTTTGTCAAGGCCGCCATCGAAAAGGGACACGAGATCTATCGCGTGTTTTTCTATCACGACGGCGTGAACAACGCGACGCGTCTGACCGAACCCCCGCGCGACGATCGCAATATCGTCAATCGCTGGAGTGAGCTGTCCAAGCAGCACAACCTCGATCTGGTGGTGTGCATCGCCGCCGCGCAACGGCGCGGCATCATGGACGCAAACGAAGCGAAGCGGCAGGGCAAGGATGCCGACAACCTGGCTGAAGGCTTCCGCATTTCCGGCCTGGGTCAACTGGTCGAAGCCGGCATCCAGTGCGATCGTCTCGTGACTTTTGGCGATTAAGGGGAAAACGATGTTCACATCAAGCGAAAATATCGATCCAGACGACGAGGGCGGCGTCATCAAGAAATTTATGTTCGTAAACCGTAAGGCTCCTTACGGGACGATTTATGCGCTGGAAGGCCTGGAGGTCGTGCTGATCTCCGCCGCCTTTGAGCAGGATGTCAGCCTGGCCTTCGTCGACGATGGCGTTTACGAGCTGAAGAAGGGCCAGGACACCAAGGCGCTTGGCCAGAAGAATTTCTCGCCGACCTATCGCGCCCTGGAGGGTTACGACATCGAAAAGCTCTATGTCGAGCGCGAGTCGATGGAGTTCCGTGGCCTGACCGAGGATGACCTGCTGGTTGACGTGCAGATCGTTTCCGCGGCGGAAATGGCGGACCTCATGGTTGAGCAAGACGTTGTGATCAGCTTCTAAGGGGAGAAACGAGATGCTGCATATCGTTAACAAATCGCCGTTCGATCGCAACTCCTTGGAGAGTTGCCTTCGTTTGGCGAAAAAGGGTTCTGCGGTTCTGCTTATCGAGGATGGCGTATACGGCGCCACCAAGGGCAGCAGCGTAGAGGTGAAAGTCCAGGGCGCAATGGCCAATCTGAAGGTTTACGCTCTGGGCGCTGACCTCCAGGCGCGTGGCGTAGCCGATCGTGTACTGGATGGCGTCACTGTCGTGGATTACGGCGGTTTTGTGGATCTGGTTGCGGACCACAGCAATCTCCAGTCCTGGTTGTAAATTTTATTAAGGAGTAACGCTATGCCTATGGTTGAAGTTGCCGGCAAATCTTTTGAAGTTGACGAGGAAGGCTACCTGACCAATCTGGCCGATTGGAACCAGGACATTGCCGCGTATCTGGCGCAGGAAGAAAAAGTTGAACTGACTGATTCCCATTGGGAAGTGATCAATTTCCTGCGTGAGTACTACGAGGAGTATCAAATTGCTCCCGCCGTGCGCGTGCTGACCAAAGCTATCGCCAAGAAGCTGGGTGCAGACAAGGGCAACAACAAGTACCTGTACGAGTTGTTCCCTTACGGCCCCGCCAAGCAGGCCTGCAAGATTGCTGGCTTGCCCAAGCCAACTGGCTGTATTTGATGTGATGTCTGGCCAGGTTGGGGTTGTCTCCCTTCTGGCCTGGCTCACGGCTGTTGCTGCCTGATGTCGCAATAGCCGGGAGTCGAGAGCCGAAAGTGGAATTTCGACACTACTGATGGCTCTCGACTCTCGACTCACCACTCTCCACCGTAGGTAAGACGGATGACTTCGCTGACGCTTTTCTACACTGGCCTTTATTACTTCGCCGCGATTGTGCTGGTCGCGGGCGTGGCCTATCGCATTGCCGAATACAGCCGCACCCCAGCGCCGCTCAAGATTCCCACCACCCCCGCGCCGACCACCAATACTGGCGTGGTGCTGCGGATGGCACGCGAGGTTGTGCTGTTCGAATCCCTGTTCAAATCTAACAAGTGGATATGGGTCTTTGGCTGGATGTTTCATATCGGCTTGGCTCTGGTTCTGCTGCGCCATGTGCGGTATTTCCAGGAACCCCTGTGGTTCGTGGTCGAATTTATCCAGCCTTATGGCAAGTACGCCAGCTTCGCGATGGTCGCCGGCCTGCTTGGCCTGTGGGCGCGTCGCTTCCTGGTGGATCGTGTGCGTTACATTTCCACCCCCTCAGACCACCTGATGTTGGCCCTGCTGCTGGGCATTGGTGTCTCCGGCATGATGACAACGTTTGTATCTCATACCGACATTGTTGCGCTGAAGGCCTTTGCGCTAGGGCTGGTGACTTTCGACTGGCACCCCGTGCCCAGCGATGGGCCACTGCTGGTGCACCTGACTCTGGTCGCCTTGCTGATGATCATCTTTCCGGTCAGCAAGCTGCTGCACGCGCCGGGCATCTTCTTTAGCCCGACCCGCAACCAGGCTGACAATCCGCGCGAAACCCGCCATATCGCTCCCTGGGCGGCGGCGGCTGAGCGCAAGTAAATAGTTAAGTTCGGTTCGCCCGAGATACCCGAGACGCAAGGAGCTACTGTGGCTGGTCCTGAATTCGAAGTTCCCAAGCTGACGGAATACACCGATGTCCCCAAGATCATGGAAGGGGCGATGGCTCACTCCAAGAGCTTCCCGGCCCCACAGGCCAGCCAGACTAGCCTGGGTTATCCCTGGCAACTGACCGATGACTGGCATGACCGTGCGATTAACCGTATGGGTGAGTTGCTTGGCAAGTACCGCAGCTTGCGCGTTTTCATGGATGCCTGCGTGCATTGCGGCGCCTGCACCGACAAGTGCCATTACTTCCTCGGTACCGCGGACCCGAAGAACATGCCGGTCGCGCGCCAGGATCTGATGCGCAAGGTGTATCGCCGCTACTTCACTCTGCCAGGTAAGGTTGTCCCCTGGCTGGTGGGCGCGGAAGATCTCACCAAGGAAATCCTCGACGATTGGTACAACTACTACCATCAGTGTTCCGAGTGCCGTCGCTGTTCCGTGTACTGCCCCTATGGCATCGACACCGCTGAAATAACCATGGCCGGCCGCGAAATCCTCAATACGGTGGGCATGGGCCAGAAATATTCCAGCGAGATTATCGCCAAGGTTTTTAAAATTGGTAACAACCTCGGCCTGCCCGGCCCCGCCCTGGAAGACACCCTGCTGGGTTTGGAAGAAGACATTGAAGCGGATACCGGTGTCGCGGTGAAGATGCCGCTGGATGTAAAGGGCGCGGAAATCCTTCTGATTACCCCTTCGGCCGACTTTTTCTCCGAGCCGCATGTGGAATCGCTGATTGGTTATGCCAAGGTTTTTCATGCCGCCGGTGCTTCCTGGACCCTCTCTACCCATGCCTCCGAGGCGGGCAACTTCGGCTTGTTCAACGGCAATTACGAAACCATGAAGAAGGTCGCCATGCGTATTCGCGATGCCGCCCTCGAACTCGGCGTCAAACGCATCATCGTTGGCGAATGTGGCCATGCCTGGCGCGTCGCCTACAGCTTCTGGAATACCCTCACTGGCATCGGTTACGGTGGCAATGACCCCTTCTCGATCGAGTTGCAGAAACAGCTCGACCCACGTTTTCCTCAGCCCATGCACATATGTGAATACACATGGGATCTGATCCAGAAGGGCCAACTCAAGTTTGATAAGTCGTTGAACGATGACCGCGTCATCACCTTCCACGATTCCTGCAACGTGGCGCGTGGTTCGCGCATGGGTGACGAGCCCGGCGGCCAGTTCACCATTCCGCGCAACATCATCAAGGCGGTCGCCAACCACTACCATGACATGGCGGCGGAGACCATCGGCGAAGCCACGTTCTGCTGCGGTGGTGGCGCTGGCATTCTGACCGATGACCTGCTCGAAGTGCGCGTGAAAGGCGCGTTGCCGCGCATGAATGCGTTCAACAACGTGGTGCAGAACAATGGTGTGAACTTCCTGGCTTTGATCTGCGCGATTTGCAAGGCGCAGTTCACCAAGGTGGTCCCGTATTACGGATTTGATCGGAGCATGGTTGGTGGCGTGCATCAGCTCGTCAGCACGGCCATCAAGTTGGATTGAGGCGGTCCGGCCCGCGGGCCGGATGCGCATTTGTGTTAATTAGGCGTTGGACATGCGGTACTGCCGCACGATTCTTGAGATAGGAGAGCGAAGATGTCGGTCACTTCCAAAGATGTAAAGAAGACTGAGGGTGTCACATGGCGTCGTTACAAGGACGGCGAGACGGAGGCAGACTACCGTCGTTCCCAGGAGATGATTTTCCAGGCGAGCTGGACCCACAAGTGCCCAGAGTACGTGCATTCCACGCCGCCCTGCCAGGCCTCCTGCCCGGCCGGTGAGGACATTCGCGGCTACCTCAACATCGTGCGTGGTATTGAGAAGCCCACTGGTGGGCAGAGCTGGCAGGAATACGCCTTCCACCGCCTGACGTCCGCCAACCCCTTCCCCGCCGTCATGGGTCGTGTCTGCCCCGCCCCCTGCGAATCCGGCTGCAATCGTAACCAAGTGGAAGAGAACGTCGGTATCAACTCCGTCGAACACTTCCTCGGCAACTGGGCGTTGGCCAACAATATTGGTTTCGAGAAGCCAGCCAGGGAAAGCGGCAAGAAGGTCGCCATCCTCGGCGGCGGTCCCGCCGGTCTGGCCGCCGCCTATCAACTGCGTCGCATGGGCCATGGCTGCACGATTTTCGACAATCACGCCGAGCTCGGCGGCATGATGCGCTATGGCATTCCCGGCTTCCGTACCCCGCGTGATGTGCTTGACGGCGAGATCAAACGCATCGTCGACATGGGCGTGGAAACCCGCCTGAATATTCGCGTTGGCACAGATGTTCCGATGGAGCAGATCGAGCAGGAATTTGATGCAATCCTGATCGCCTTGGGCGCACAGGGCGGTCGTTCTCTGCCAGTGCCGGGCGCTGATGCCCCCAACTGCGTCCCGGCGACCGCTTTCCTGCGCGCCTTCAACGAAGGCCGCCTGCAACATGTCGGCAACAAGGTTGTGGTTATCGGCGGTGGTGATACCTCGATCGACGTGGCGACCGTCGCCCGTCGTCTCGGCAAGATCACCAATGCCTCGACTACCGACCTGCCCGAGATGGTGTTGGCCGGCCACGCTGCCCACGATGTCGCCAGCATCGCCGCGCGCCAGGGCGTCGATGTGGTGCTGATCTCGCGCGCCAGCATCGACAAGATGGCCGCGAACAAACACGAAGTCGAGCAGGCCAAGGCAGAAGGCATCGAGATCATCGGCGGCATTACGCCGGTCGCCGTGATCAAGGGCTCCGATGGCCGCGCCACCGCGCTACGCGTGGCCGAGTTTGAAGTGGTTGGCAAGGAAACGAAGATCAAGGAAGGCACCGAGTTCGACATTACCGGGGATCTGATCGTCTCCGCCATTGGCCAGGCCGTTGATTTCACCGGACTGGAGAGCTTCAACAACAACAATGGCCTGATCCGCGCCGACAAGAACTACCGTTTCCCCAACAAGCCCAACATCTTCGTGGCGGGCGACGTGATTCGTCCTCATCTGCTGACCACGGCCATCGGCCATGCCCGCATCTGCGCCGATGGCATCGACGCCTACCTTAAGGGTGAAGAGGCGGACAAGCGTCCCAAGGTCGACGTAGCGCATTGGGACGAGGTACGCAAGTGGGTGGAATCCGGCCACGAGTACAAAGAGCACCACGGCCCGGAGTGGGGTACTTCCGAATGGAAGGACGTTCTGCATAACTATGACGACCGTTCCGGCCGCTATGTGATTCCGTCCACCGAAATGTTTCTCGGCCACTTCATGAACACCCCGCGCAACCAGCGCGGTGTGACCGTGCTTAACGCTGATTCGGCGTTGGGTAACTTCGAAGACCGCCTGCACCCTCTGGATGAGAAACAAACCGTGGCCGAAGCCAAACGCTGCATGTCCTGCGGCCTCTGCTTCGAGTGCGACAACTGCGTGATTTACTGCCCGCAGACCGCCGTGTTCAAGGTCAAGAAAAAGGATGGCCCCACCACTGGCCGTTATGTGGACACCGACTACAGCAAGTGCATCGGTTGCCACATTTGTGCCGAAGTGTGCCCGACCGGCTACATCATCATGGGCATGGGCGAGTAAGAAAAAGGATGAATGGCATGGCAAGAGTGGTCAACCAGCCCGGTCTGGGCAAAGGGTTCCGCCTCGCCGCCTGCCTGGGCGCGATGGCCTTGTTGGCCATCCCGTCGATGCCGGTGGTGGCGGGAGTCGATCTGCCCAAGCTGGAACACGCCAAGGGCGACAAGTGTGTGGACGAGGGGGGCTATATCCGTCGTCACCACCCGGAACTGCTCAAGCACCATCGCGACGAAACGATGCGCAAAGGCATACGTACGACCAAGTACAGTCTGAAAAAGTGTGTCGAGTGCCATGCCGGCAGCAAGACCGGCAGTGTGGCTGCCTCCAAGGAGGATTTCTGCATTGCCTGCCACAGCTATGCTGGCGTCAAGCTGGATTGCTGGGATTGCCATGCCACGAAACCGGGCAAGCGCCCCTCACATCAGGCCGCGCAACCCGCGGTTCCTTCTCTCATGCCCTCCAATGGAGGCAGCCAATGAGTGAATCCATGAACTCCAAACTCGAAGATCGCCGCGACTTTCTCAAGGCAAGTGCGCTGGTTGCCGGCGTCGCTGTCGGCCCTGGTGTGCTGTTTTATGGCATCGCTCACAGCCGTAGTCCTGAAGAAGGCGCTTCCAGCAAACAACGCTGGGGCATGTTGATCGACACCACCAAATGTGCAGTTGGCTGCAACGACTGCGTCACGGCCTGCAATACAGAAAACGGCCTCTCCGGCAAAACCGGCGAGCAGGATTCGCAGTGGATACGCAAACTGAATATCAAGCACCTGCAGACCGGCGTGGAGCACAACCTTCCCATGCTCTGCCAGCATTGCGAGAATCCGCCCTGCGTGGATGTCTGCCCCACCGGTGCCTCCATGAAACGTGCCGACGGCATTGTGCTGGTCGATCGCCATATCTGCATTGGCTGCCGCTACTGCATGATGGCCTGCCCCTACAAAGCGCGCTCGTTCGTGCATGAACCCCTTACTGAGCAGAATCCGGAAGTCCCACGCGGCAAGGGCTGTGTCGAGTCCTGCACATTCTGTGTCCAGCGCGTGGATCGGGATGAAACGCCGGCCTGCGTCGAGGCCTGCACGGCCTCTGGCCATCAGGCCATGTTGTTCGGCGACCTGAATAATCCGGAAAGCGACATCGCCAAGGCCATGAAGACGGTCGCCACGACCGAAGTGCGTGCCGACCTCGGTCTGAACACCGGCGTGCGTTATCAAGGAATCTAGACCATGGCTAACAACATCTGCTTGAATCAGAAAGAATGCGGCAAGTCCACCGGGTTTTGGCTGTTGCTGACTCTCGGCGGCTTGGTGATGCTCGGTACTTTGTCGGCCTTCTTCTTCCTTGAACATCATGGCCACATCAAAACCGGGATGACCAATCAGATCGTCTGGGGCCTGCCCCACGTCTTCGCGGTGTTTCTCATCGTTGCCGCGTCCGGCGTGCTTAACGTAGCCTCAATCGGTTCGGTATTCGGCAAGAAGATGTACAAGGCGCGCGCGCGGCTGTCCGCCCTGCTGGCCCTCACCATACTGAGCGGCGGCCTGGCCGTGCTGGTGTTGGACCTGGGTCGTCCAGATCGTCTGATCGTGGCGATGACCTACTACAACTTCAAGTCCATCTTTGCGCTCAACATGATCTTCTACAACGGCTTCTTCGCCATTGTGGGGCTGTATCTGCTGACCATGATGGATAGGAAGTTGAAACCCTGGTACAAGCCGATCGGCATGCTGGCCTTTCTCTGGCGCCTGGCGTTGACTACCGCTACCGGCTCCATTTTCGGTTTTCTGGTGGCGCGGGCTGGCTACAATTCCGCCCTCTACGCCCCGATGTTCATCATCTACTCATTCGCTTACGGCCTGGCCTGCTTCATCGTCGTCCAGGCGGCGATGTACAAGTGGAATGACATTGAGATAGACGAGGCTGTTCTCTGCCGTCTGAAGAACCTGCTGGCCACTTTTGTCGCCGCGGCGCTTTACTTCACCGCTGTGCTGCACCTGACCAACCTGTATTTCGCCAAGCAGTGGGATTTCGAGCGTTTCCTTCTGTCCGACGGCGGCATCTACACCCTGCTGTTCTGGGGTGGCCAGGTCATGCTTGGCGGCTTTTTGCCCTTGCTCCTGATCTTCAGTCCTGGCGCCAGGAAACAACCGGCGATACTGTTGATCGCCGCGCTTCTGGTCATTATCGGTGGGCATGCCCAGATGTACGTCACCATCGTTGGTGGACAGGCTTTCCCACTCGATATGTTCCCGGGATACGCCGAGTCCAGCAGCTTCTTCGACGGTGTGGTGCACGCCTATTCGCCCTCCGTATGGGAAATGATGCTGGCGGTTGGCGGCATCGCCACCACTTTTCTGATTACCACCGTGGCCGTTCGCGTCCTCAAGTTCCTGCCGGAGGATGAAATAAAGGATCCCTCTTCGACAGTCGGTCAGCACTGACCCCAACCCGTCCAACGGGTAGGGCGAGGCGTAACGCAAAAAGCCGACTAAATTTGTCGGCTTTTGCGTTACGGCTGATAAACTATTCTAATGTCCACTCTCTACCTCTCCGCCGCCCACAAATCTTCGGGCAAGACCACGCTGACCCTGGGTTTGTGCCGTGCCTTGTCGAATCGCGGAATGAAGGTGCAGGCGTTCAAGAAGGGGCCGGACTACATCGATCCTATCTGGCATGGCCTGGCCGCCCAGCGGCCCAGCTACAATCTGGACTTCCACATGATGCGCGAGTCCGAGATCGAAAATCTTTTCGCGCGCCATGCCGGTGATTCGGATATTGCCTTGATCGAAGGCAATAAAGGTCTGTACGACGGGATGGACGTGGAAGGTTCCAACAGCAACGCCGCACTTGCCAAATTGTTGGGGGCACCGGTCGTGCTGGTACTGGATACCATCGGCATGACCCGTGGCATCGCGCCGCTGATCCTGGGTTATCAGGCTTTTGACCCGGCCGTGAACATTGCCGGCGTCATTCTCAACAAGGTGGGCGGGCCGCGCCATGAGGGCAAGTTGCGGGAGGTGATCGCCCGCTATACCGATGTGCCGGTGTTGGGTTCAGTCTATAAAAGCGAACGCATGGCCATCGCCGAGCGCCATCTAGGTCTGATGCCAGGCAACGAATCGTCCGATTCCGATGCACGCATCGAGGCCATCGCGGAAATCGTCGAGTCGCAGGTTGACATTGGCCACTTGCTGGAGATCGCCTCTGCCGCGCCCCCCCTTTTGGGAAAAATGGGGGGCGGGTACCGCGGGGTAGGGTCTTGGAAAAGGGGGAGTGGTTTGCGCATCGCTTACGCGCATGACCGCGCCTTTGGTTTCTACTACCAGGAAGACCTTGATACGCTGCTTGAAGCCGGTGTCGAACTGGTGCCTCTGAATACCCTGGAAGAGCCTCACTTGCCGCGGGTCGATGGCCTTCTGCTGGGTGGGGGTTTCCCTGAGATATTCATCGAGGGACTCGCCGCAAATGCCGGCCTGCGCCGCGACATCGCTTGCCAAGTCGCGTCAGGGTTGCCGGTCTATGCGGAATGTGGCGGCCTCATGTATCTGGCGCGCTCGCTTCGCTGGGGCGAGCGCCACGGCGAGATGGTTGGTGTGCTGCCCGGAGATGGGGTCATGGGCGAGCGTCCGGTTGGCCGTGGCTATGCCGAATTGCAGGAAACGCCTGATGCGCCCTGGATGCCCCAGGCTAACCTCATTCCCGCGCACGAATTTCACTACTCGCACTTGGAAAACCTGCCCAGCGGCCTCAGGTACGCCTACCGAGTGAAACGTGGCCACGGTATGGATGGCCAACGCGATGGCTACGTGTATCGAAATCTGCTCGCCGCCTACTGCCATCGACGCGGTTCTGGCGATCGCGGCTGGATTGCACCTTTCCTGGAGAAAGTGCGCGTGTATTCCAGATCGCTCAATCGACTTGCCGCTTAACGGCCTTTGGCCAGACGCTTACTTAACCTGGGGCACAGCCTCGCTACTGCAAGGAAACGAATCATGATTAGCTTGACCAAGGAAGCGGCCGAACAAGTTCGTGCTTCCGCACAACAAGCCGGCGCCGATAACCTGGCCTTGCGCATTGCCGCGCGCGTCAACCAGGCCGGGATGCTGGAATTCGGCATGGGTTTCGACGATGAGCGCAGCAACGACGCCATCGTCGATTCCTGGGGCGTGACCCTGTTGGTCAACGCCGAAAGCGCGCCGATGCTGGATGACGTCACCATTGACTTCTCCGAGGTTAATCCCGGCGAACACCGCTTCGTGTTCATGAAGGCCAGCGCTCAGGGGGAAGGCTGTTCCACCGGCGGCGGCAGCGGCGGGGGTTGCGGTGGCTGCGGCGGCGGCTGCGGTTCCTGATAGTAGGAGTCCCGCTAGCGGGCCGAACCACCCACACCTGGACGTGTAATTCGGCCCGCGAGTGGGCCTCCTACCGCACATGGGATGTATCGAAACATGGACTACTTACCGATTTTCCTCGACCTGCGCGGTCGCAAGGGCCTGGTGGTCGGCGGTAGCGACACCGCCGCGCGCAAGGCCTCTCTCATGCTCAATGCCGGCGCTTGGGTGCATGCGGTTTCGCCCACGCTGTCCGACGCTTTCAAGCTGCTGGCCAGCAGCGACCGTCTGATTCACCTCGCAACTGCCTTCGAGGAAACGCATCTAGACGGCATGGATGTGGTGTTTTCCGCCAGCGGCGATGTTGATCTGGATCGTGCCGTGCATGATGCCGCGCGTGCGCGGCATATTCCTGTGAATGTGGCGGACAAGCCCGAGGTGTGCTCCTTCATCATGCCTTCCATCATCGACCGCTCGCCGGTGATGGTGGCGGTTTCCAGCGGTGGCGAGGCGCCGGTGCTCTCGCGCCTGCTACGCGCCCGCCTGGAAACCCTGATTCCCGCCGGATACGGGCGGCTGGCCGCGCTTGCCGGCCGCTTCAAGAAGGCAGTGCGCGGCCGTTTTACCACGACCGAGCAACGGCGCAAGTTCTGGGAGAAGGCATTTCTGTCGCCGATCGCGGAAATGGTGTTTTCCGGGCGCGAACAGGAGGCCGAAGCCAGTCTTCAGGCCATGCTCGATGATACCGGTAGCGTGCCCGCGGTCGGCGAGGTGTATCTGGTTGGCGCCGGCCCGGGAAACCCGGATCTCTTGACCTTCCGCGCCTTGCGCCTGATGCAGCAGGCCGATGTGGTGGTTTACGACCGCTTGGTTTCGCCGCCCATCCTGGACATGTGCCGGCGTGACGCCGACCGCCTATACGTCGGCAAGGAACGCGACAACCACGCCGTGCCGCAGGATGAAATCAACCTGGTGCTGGTGCGCCTCGCGAAGGAAGGCAAGCGGGTGCTGCGCCTGAAAGGCGGCGACCCCTTCATCTTCGGGCGCGGTGGCGAGGAAATCGAAACGCTGCGCGAACACGGCGTCCCATTCCAGGTGGTGCCGGCGGTGACGGCGGCGGCGGGGGTGGCCGCTTACGCCGGCATTCCGCTCACCCACCGTGACCATGCTCAGGCGCTGATCCTGGTCACCGGCCATCTCAAGGACGGCAGCATGGACCTGGATTGGGACATGCTCTGCCGACCGCGCCAGACCATCGTCATCTACATGGGCCTGAAAGGCCTGGTGACGTTGTGCGAGCAGATGAAACTACACGGCATGCCCGGTGACACTCCCGCCGCCATCGTGCAGCAGGGCACCACGCTGAATCAGAAGACCGTCACCGGCACGCTGAACACCTTGCCAGCGCTCGCCGCCCAGGCCGAACTGAAGCCGCCAACCCTGATCATCGTCGGCAGCGTGGTCAGCCTGCACGCCAAGCTCAACTGGTTCAATCCAGAACCGGCGGCCGACGATCACTGGCATACCCTCCTGGATCGGCCGGCGAGTATGTGAGGGCTTGATTGGTAGGGTGTGCCGCGCGCACCGTCGCGCGTCGAATCGTGCGCGCGGCGCATCCCACCCATGCCTCGCCTAAATGGCCCGCGATCACGCCCGTTCCGATTCCATGACTCCACGCACCAGCGCCAGCCAATGGCGGGCGGCGTGGTCGCTGGCGCCTTACGTCTGGCAGTACAAAGGACGTGTCATCGCGGCGTTCGCGCTATTGCTGTGCGGCAAGATGGCGAATGTCTCGGTGCCCCTGGTGCTCAAGGAAATCGTCGACCGGGTGGGGAAGGTGGATTCGGCGACGCTGGCGCTGCCGATTTTCTTCATCGTTCTCTATGGCCTGCTGCGCTTCGGCAATACTGCGTTCAACGAATTGCGCGACGCGCTGTTCGCGCGCGTCCTGCAACGCGCCATGCGCGGCGCCATCCATGACGTGTTCAAGCACCTGCATGCGCAATCCCTGCGTTTCCACCTGGAGCGCCGTACCGGTGGCCTGGCGGTGGACATCGAGCGGGGCGCGCGGTCGATTCGTTTCCTGATCAACTTCACCCTGTTCAACATCGGCCCCACGCTGCTGGAAATCCTCATGGTCGCGGGGGTGTTGTTTGTCAAATACGACCCCTGGTTCGGCGCCATCACCCTGATCACCCTGGTGGTCTACGTCAGTTTCACGATCGCCATCACCCACTGGCGCCTGCAATACCGCCGTGCCATGAATGAGAGCGACGCCCGTGCCAATGCCCGCGCGGTAGACAGCCTGCTCAACTACGAGACGGTGAAGTATTTCAACAATGAGCAGTATGAGTCGGACCGTCTCAAGGCCGACCTGCGCTGTGCCGAGGACGCCACGGTGCAAAGTGAAATCACGCTGGCCTGGCTCAATGTCGGCCAGGCTTTCATCATCGCCGTGGGGGTCACCGCGATGATGGGGTTGGCCGCGAAGGGCGTGGCGGACAAGCGCATGACCCTGGGCGACTTGGTGCTGGTCAACGCCTACCTGATCCAGTTGTTCATTCCGCTCAACTTCCTCGGCACCATTTATCGAGAAATCCGCAATGCGCTGACTGACATGGAAAAACTGTTCGGCCTGTTGCACCAGCCGCCGGAAATCGTCGATGCGGCGGGTGCGCAAGAACTGGCGGTCAAACACGGTGAGGTGCGTTTCGAGCGGGTCGGCTTCGCCTATGATCCGCGCCGGCCGATTCTGCAAGACGTCAGTTTCACCATCCCCGCCGGCCGCAAGCTCGCCGTCGTCGGTGCCAGCGGCGCGGGCAAATCGACGCTGTCACGCCTGCTATTTCGCTTTTTTGAGGTGGCCTCCGGGCGCATCCTGATCGACGGCCAGGACATCCGCGTGGTGACCCAGGCGAGCCTGAGAAAACAGATCGGCATGGTTCCCCAGGACACCGTGCTGTTCAACGAAAGCCTCTATCACAACATCGCCTACGGCCGCCCCAATGCGAGCCGGGAAGAAGTGCTGGAAGCCGCCCGCGCGGCGCGCCTGGATCAGTTCATCGCCAGCCTGCCGGACGGCTACGACAGCGTGGTGGGCGAGCGCGGCCTGAAACTCTCGGGCGGAGAAAAACAGCGCGTCGCCATCGCCCGCGCCATCCTCAAGAATCCGCCCATCCTGGTGTTCGACGAAGCCACCTCCTCGCTGGATACCGCCACGGAACAGGCCATCGGCCAAGAACTCGCGCGCATCGCGGAAAACCGTACCACCCTGGTCATCGCCCATCGCCTCTCGACGGTGGTGGATGCCGACGAAATCCTGGTTCTGGAAGGTGGCCGTATCGTCGAGCGCGGCAACCATGCTGAGCTACTGGTGGCGGAGGGCCGCTATGCCGCAATGTGGCACTTGCAACTCAGGGAAAAGAAGGATGGCAGCGCGGAGTAGTCACCCACGCTCAAGAAATTCGTCCCCTTGAGGGGAGAACCGAGCGTAGCGAAGGTTTTCGGGGAGGCTCATCTGCGCCGGAACCAGCCGGTCAATGACAGGCGTTGGCGCTTGGCGGGTACTACTTCGTGCCAGAAGCGGTAGGAGAGAAAGACCACCAGAGTGCCACCCGCGGGCAAAAATTCCAGCGGCACGGTTTCCGGGTCCGGCCAGAAGCGCAACAGGCCACTATTGTGGACCCCGTTTTCAAGACACCAGATTAAGCTGCGCGATGGCATAAGGGATGAAAAGCGATGAGCGAAGCGAAGAAGCGGAAGGTGCATGTCCCCGAGTTCAAGGCGAAGGTAGGTCTGGAAGCCTTGCGCGGGGTCAAGACGATCAACGAGATCGGCCAGGAGTACGGCGTTCAC
>Ga0210027_1001354_pt1 | contig 22923 bp, 17 predicted proteins | sample CryGeymeta201510_FD_183978 | JGI IMG/M metagenome (GOLD analysis project Ga0210027, IMG submission 183978) | Groundwater microbial communities from Crystal Geyser aquifers in Utah, USA - Crystal Geyser metaG 2015-10 (SPAdes) (version 2) | ecosystem: Environmental > Aquatic > Deep subsurface >...
TATTACTTTCTGGCGCCGCTTCGGTATAAACACTACATGATATTTACAGTCCCACCGGGTATGACTCAAACTCTGATATTCTTTCATTGCGAATCTCCATTCTTTTAGTCGAGAAAGAAGATTCACAGCGATCGACGTATAGGTCAAACCTTGGTGAGTCCCCCGGCATAGCCGGGGGTTTACCTTGTTAAATTAGGGTATCGGATCATATCCGCCCGGATTCCGGGGGTGACAACGGCAAAGCCTTTTTATTCCAAGCCAGCCGCCTTTGAAAGCGCCGAACTTGGCTAATGCTTGGCAAGAGTATTCGGAACAAGTCGGAGTAAATCGGCAACGCGGCCCCAGCAAGGGGCTGATCGAATATTGATAAACCCGGATCAATCCAATAAACAAATGGTTCATTATCTTCGCACCAACCTTTTTTGCAGGTTATCCATTAGTCGCAAGAACTCTTCTTCTACCTGACGGAATGCATTCCCGGTAAAACTCCTGTGCGCCAAAACAACAATGTCCAAGCTGTCAAATAAATTCTGGTGTCGTCGGAAAATTTCTCGCAGACTGCGCTTGATGTAATTCCTGGTTGCTGCGTGAGTTGCCGTTTTTTTTCGGATAATACCGGTAAATCGTGGGTGATTCAGCGTGTTCGGTTTAGCTAATACACGTAAGTAATCACCATATACCTGACATTTAAACGAAAAAACGGATGAAATTTCATCCGTTTCTTTTAACCGTTTGCTTTTCTGAAAAGCATAGGTAGCAGGCACTGCTAAGCAACACTATACACTGAGTTTCGCCCGCCCCTTGGCGCGCCGTGCTCTAATCACGGCGCGACCGCCACTGGTTTTCATCCTCGCACGAAAACCATGAGTGCGTTTGCGTTTGACAACTGAAGGCTGATAAGTCCGTTTCATTATGTTACCCCAAAAACTTGTTTAGCTAAAACACGTAATTAGACTATCTTTAAGGTGTTTTTGTCAAACGATATTTATACTCTCATCCTGTGGATAAGTTTATCCAAAAAGTTTAGAATAACGACTTGTAGTTGGATTACCCTAACCTCTAATACTTAACCGAAACAATTCCAACGATATTTTATGGAAGCTTTTTGGATTACCCAATGGAAAGTTTTTGGCTTGATTGCGTAAATAAATTTAAAGAGGAGTTACCTCCCCAACAATTTAATACCTGGATCAAGCCGCTTAAGTTCGAATCATCGGACGGCATCCCTCGCCTGATCGCACCAAACCGCTTTATTCTGCAGTGGATTAAAGATAAGTTCCTGGTTCGCATTGAAGAAATGGCAGAAGCCCATTTTTCCGAACACTTGTCGCTGGTGCTTTCCCTACCTGACATCCCAGAAAATAACCCAATACCCCCCACAATAGTTGCAGCGGAAACACCCGTTCGAAAAAATTCAAAACCTGATCAATCCCGCCTCAACCCTCTCTTCACTTTTGCTAATTTTATCACCGGAAAAGCGAACCAACTTGCCCGAGCTGCCGCGATACAAATCGCTGAAAATCCAGGGACTGCTTACAACCCTTTGTTTGTCTACGGCGGGGTGGGGCTGGGTAAAACCCATTTAATACAAGCCATAGGCAATCTAGTCCAAGAACAAAATAGCAAGGCAAAAATCAGCTATCTACATGCGGAGCGCTATGTTTCTGACGTAGTACGCGCTTACCAGCATAAAGCTTTTGACGATTTCAAGCGATATTACCACTCTCTGGATCTGCTGTTAATTGACGATATTCAATTCTTTGCCGGCAAAAATCGTACCCAGGAAGAATTCTTTTACGCTTTTAATGCTCTGATTGAATCTCATAAACAGGTAATCATCACCTGCGATACCTTTCCAAGAGAAATCACGGGGATGGAAGATCGTCTTATATCTCGCTTCGGATGGGGGTTAACTGTTGCTATCGAGCCCCCTGAATTGGAAATGCGAGTAGCAATCTTGTTAAAGAAAGCCAGTGTCGAAGAAATAAAATTGCAAGAAGAAGTCGCTTTTTTTATTGCCAAACAGATCCGATCCAATGTCCGTGAACTGGAAGGCGCCCTAAAACGTGTTCTTGCTTATTCTCGATTCACCGGACATCCAGTCAACCTGGAATTAGCCAAAGAAGCGCTCAAGGATTTACTTGCTGTTCAAAATCGTCAGGTTTCCCTGGATAATATCCAAAAAACCGTTGCGGATTACTATAAAATAAAAATTTCTGAAATGTTTTCTCCAAAACGTTCCAGAAATGTGGCTCGGCCGCGACAAGTCGCAATGTCGCTCGCAAAAGAATTAACACAATTAAGCTATCCGGAAATTGGCGATGCATTCGGTGGACGGGACCACTCAACCGTTATACATGCTTGTCGAAAAATTATAGAGCTAAAAAAATCTGATCCCACAATTAACAGGGACTTTGAAATATTGTTGCAAATTTTACGCTGCTAATCATGTGGATTCAATGTGGATAAAGTCTGTTTTCTTCATGCGGAAAAAAATTAACACCATTTTATCCACAAACCTCAGCAATGTTGCCCACAACCTTACTGATACATTATCGTATTGATTAATAAAGTTAATTATAATTTATACAGATAATTAGTAAAGCTTACTATTATTCTTAGGGAATATATATGTTATTAATTCAAACAAACAGAGATGCCCTATTAAAACCACTTCAATCCGTAATTGGTATTGTAGAAAGACGACATACCATTCCCATTCTTTCCAATATTCTCATCGAAAAAACTGGGGAAAATCTATCAATTGTAGCCACAGACTTAGAAATACAGATTACAGCAACATCCATTTGTCAGGATGAACTTCCAGATTTTTCAATAACCACTTCAGCAAAAAAACTTCAAGATATCTGCCGTGCCTTTCCAGAGAGCTCCCAAATTTCACTGGAAAAAGATGATTCGAGACTGCAAATAAAAGTTGGGAAAAGCCAATTCAATCTTCAGACTTTGCCATCAAATGATTTTCCAAAATTAGTACCCTCCGGAGAAAATAGGTACTGTTTAAAAACAACTCAGAAAACCCTTAAATATCTACTAAATCTTGTTCAGTATGCAATGGCTCAGCAAGATATACGGTATTACCTGAATGGGTTATTACTAGTCGTAGAAAGCAAATTGCTGCGGGTTGTGGCGACAGACGGCCATCGTCTTGGTATGGCGTGTTCCCCACTGGAAAATATAGAGGATACTGAAGAAAGATCGCCCCAGGAGGTGATATTACCGCGAAAAACGGTTATAGAATTGATCAAGCTCCTTAGTGACAAGGATGAAGAAGTAACGATTGAAATTAGCCAAAACCAAACTCGTTTTTCTTTTGCCAATATAATTTTGGTATCAAAAATAGTAGAAGGGAGGTTTCCAGATTATAATCGAGTTATTCCTGCTGACTATCAGAACCACATTCAGATTGATCGTATACTCTTTTTACAATCTCTACAGCGTGCATCCATTCTTTCCAACGAAAAATTTCGCGGTGTTAGGCTAGTATTGACGCAAAATAGCCTGCGTACAATTTGTAATAACAGTGAGCAGGAAGAGGCGCAAGAGGAAATCGAAGTGAGCTATACTGGGGAACCGCTGGATATTGGTTTCAACGTTAATTATTTGCTAGATGTACTTACCAATCTAAACAATAATTCCATTACTCTCTCGTTTGGTGATGCCAACAGTAGCGGGCTATTTACTATCCCAGGTAATGAATATTTTAAATATGTTGTCATGCCAATGCGCATTTAGTTACCTGATTAGTCACATTCCTCAGCCAGCCCATCAATTGGGTATTTTGACCCCCAAAGAGGGCCGAACAAGATGGGTAAGCCCATCTTTTTGACTAGATTTCGTTTCAAAAGCTGGCCGGTTGCGCCTAGCTGAGGAATGTAAATAATCAGGTTTAGTTAAATTGTTTCACGTGGAACCTATAAATAATGTCTGAATATAATTCCGATAGCATCAAAATACTGAAGGGGTTGGAAGCTGTACGCAAACGACCCGGTATGTACATTGGAGATACTAGCGACGGTTCGGGATTGCATCACATGGTATTTGAGACCGTGGACAACTCTATAGATGAGGCGCTTGCCGGACATTGCAATGAGATAAAAGTAATTATTCATCCCGATAATTCTATCAGCGTCCACGACAATGGAAGGGGGATTCCCACCGGAATTAAGGAAGACGACGAATTTAAGCGGTCTGCAGCAGAAATTGTTATGACGGAATTACATGCTGGCGGAAAATTTGACAGTAATTCCTACAAGGTTTCCGGGGGCTTGCATGGTGTAGGGATATCCTGCGTCAACGCCCTTTCAAAATGGCTAAAATTAACTATTCGCCGTGATGGCCAAACGCATTTTATGGAGTTTCGCTGTGGCGCTCCGGTCGAACCACTAAAATTCATTGGTCAGACTGAAAAACATGGCACAGATGTACATTTCTTAGCAGATGCAGAAATATTTGGTTTAGTCGAATTTCACTATGAGATTCTAGCTAAACGACTGCGAGAACTGTCTTTCCTTAATAATGGCGTACACATTGAACTTGTTGACCAACGCACAGGAAAAAGCGATAACTTTGCTTTTAGTGGTGGAGTAAAGGGGTTTGTAGAATATGTAAACCGTAGTAAAGCCGTCCTGCACCCCAAGATTTTTTATGCAATGGGCGAGAAAGACGGCATGACCGTGGAAGTGGCAATGCAGTGGAATGATTCCTATCAGGAATCGGTGCAATGTTTTACTAACAATATTCCACAGCGCGATGGAGGAAGTCATTTAACTGGTCTGCGTAACGCGATGACGCGTACATTAAATACGTATATAGAACAAAGCGAGCAGGCAAAAAAAGCTAAGGTAGAAACTGCAGGCGATGATATGCGCGAGGGATTGACATGCGTTTTATCAGTAAAGATTCCGGACCCTAAATTTTCTTCACAGACAAAAGAAAAATTAGTTTCTTCTGAAGTGATGCCAATAGTACAAGAAATTGTTTCTGCGAAACTGTCAGAATATATGCTGGAAAATCCGAATGACGCCAAAATTATTTGCGGAAAAATTGTCGATGCTGCACGTGCTCGTGAAGCCGCTCGGAAAGCACGTGAAATAACGCGTCGTAAGGGAGTGCTGGATGGTATGGGGTTGCCAGGAAAACTAGCCGACTGTCAGGAAAAGAATCCAGCATTATCTGAGCTCTATCTGGTAGAAGGTGATTCTGCTGGGGGCTCGGCGAAACAGGGAAGGGATAGGAAATTTCAGGCGATTCTCCCCTTAAAGGGAAAAATTCTCAACGTCGAGCGAGCCCGTTTCGACCGGTTGGTGTCCTCCCAGGAAATCGCGACACTGATCATTGCTCTAGGTACAGGAATCGGCAAGGATGAGTACTCGGCAGAAAAACTGCGTTATCACCGCATTATCATCATGACCGACGCGGATGTGGATGGTTCCCATATCCGCACTTTGCTACTCACCTTCTTTTACAGGCAGATGCCGGAACTGGTAGAACGTGGCCACATCTACATAGCCCAACCCCCTTTGTACAAGGTCAAACATGGTAAGCAGGAACGCTACTTGAAGGACGACTATGAATTGAAGCAATATATGCTTCAAATGGCGTTGAGTGAGGCTGAACTGGTTACCGAGGGCGGCAAAGAACCGATAAGCAATGCCGCTCTTGAGGAAGTGGCCAAGGAATTTCTGCTGGCCGAAGCGATCGTCGAGCGCTTGAGCCGTATTATCGCAGAACCGATACTCTACGCCCTGCTTAAAAACATTGTGCTTGACCTAAGTGATCTTGCGTCTGCAAACGAAAGCGCTGAGCAACTTAAAAAAGCATTGGCTAACGAGCAATATACTGTTTCTGCTTACTATGATGAATCGACAGAAAACTGTCGACTGAAGGTCAGCAAGATGGTGCATGGCAATTTACAGATCAGCTATTTGGATCGGGACTTTCAGCAAAGCGGGGACTATGCACAGATATTGAAAACAGCTCAAATGCTGCATGGTTTGCTTAAAGAAGGGGCAAGCATCAAGCGTGGAGAACGATCCAAGCTTGTCAGCGAGTTTAAGGTTGCAATGGATTGGCTGCTGGAAGAAGTAAAACGCGGCTTGGGTATCCAGCGCTACAAGGGTTTGGGAGAAATGAACCCCGGACAACTTTGGGAAACAACTATGGATCCCCAGGTAAGACGGCTACTTAGGGTGCAGATTGAAGACGTAATAGCCGCAGACGAAATTTTTACCACTTTGATGGGCGACCAAGTTGAACCGCGACGTGCTTTTATCGAAAAAAACGCACTTGGAGCAAGAAACCTCGACATCTAATAACTCCCTGCCAAGCTGGGACATCTTCTGCGCCGTAGTTGATAATTACGGCGATATCGGCGTCTGTTGGCGGCTCGCCCGTCAACTGGTCGCCGAGCATGATCTCAAGGTTCGTCTCTGGACGGACGACCTGATCAGTTTTCAAAAGATTAACCCGGAAATTGACCCTCTCCTGCCGGTGCAAGTTTCCCGTGGCGTGGAAATTAAGCAATGGGCAGAATCCAACATGGCTGTTGAGCCGGCAGATGTGGTGATAGAAGCCTTCGCCTGCGAGCTGCCGGCTGCCTATGTGGCCGCGATGGCAAAGAACGGACGCAGACACGCCTGGGTAAATCTGGAATATCTCAGCGCCGAGGAGTGGGTCGACAGTCATCATGGCCTGCCCTCCCCTCACCCCCGGTTACCTCTCATCAAGCACTTTTTTTTCCCGGGGTTTTCCAAAAATACGGGGGGCTTGCTAGTCGAAAAAAACCGCTTGGAACAACGGGCTATTTTCCAGGCAGACATTAAACTACGCACCGCTTTCTGGCAGAAATTGGGTATCCCTGCCCCCGAAAAAAATGAAATCCGGGCTTCCTTGTTCTGCTACGGCAATAATTCAGCGTTAAGCCTGTTCACTGGCTGGGCGAAAGGTGCGACACCGGTCACGTGCCTGATTCCGGAAGGCGTGGCAACGACACAAATATCCGCTTTTTTTGGGGCGCCCCACCCGGAAGAGGGGAACCTTTTCAAAAAAGGGAGTCTTATTGTCAGGGTTTTACCTTTTCTGGAGCAGGATAACTATGACAAGCTCTTGTGGGCATGCGATTTTAATTTTGTACGGGGAGAAGATTCTTTTGTCCGCGCCCAGTGGGCTGCGCGACCCATGGCCTGGCAAATATATCCACAGGAATCCGGTGCACATTGGCCAAAACTGAAGGCTTTTCTGAGCCGGTATTGTTTTGATTTACCCCAGTCAACGGCAGCAGTACTGACGACATTTTTTGAAGCGTGGAACAGGGGTGAAGCGGGCGTTCCGGATTGGGAAAGCTTGTGGAGGCATCGCGCCACTTTGGAAAAGCATGTTCAGGAATGGGCAAACAGACTGATAAAAAAAGTAGATTTGACTACAAATCTAGTAAACTTTTGTAATAATAAGTTAAAATAATCGGCTTTTATCCGCCCAACTTTAATATTTCGCAGGAAGAACCATGAAAACCGCACAAGAAATCCGCCCAGGTAACGTAATCATGATTGGCAATGACCCGATGGTGGTACTTAAAGCCGACTACACCAAATCCGGTCGCAATGCGTCCGTGGTCAAGATGAAAATGAAGAATCTCCTGACCGACTCCCCCAGTGAAGCTATTTACCGAGCTGACGACAAGTTTGAAGTGGTGCAGCTCGAGCGTAAGGAAGTGACCTACTCATACTTCGCTGATCCGATGTATGTCTTTATGGATGCTGATTACAACCAGCACGAAGTCGAACATGAAAATCTGGGTGATGCCATTAATTACTTGGAAGATAGCATGCCTTGTGAAGTGATTTTTTACCAGGACAAAGCCATTTCCGTCGAATTGCCGACCACTGTGGTCCGTGAAATTATTTATACTGAGCCCGCTGTGCGCGGCGATTCTTCCGGTAAAGTTATGAAGCCGGCAAAGGTTGCTACTGGTTTTGAATTGCCGGTTGCTCTGTTTTGCGAGATTGGCGACAAAATTGAAATTGATACTCGAACCGGTGAGTTCAAACGCCGCGTTGCGGCCTGAAATCCAGAAAACACAAGTCGCGGAGAATAAAAAAGGGGCCGAAGGCCCCTTTTTTATCATTACGAATCCGTTAGTCATCGGCAGCAGCAACCGGTTCGATATACCCACATTCCTTCTGAGGACAAACTTTTTCGGTGCCGCGCCGCTTGGTCGTCTTGATGGTCAGTACAGGCCAGCCGCATTTTGGGCAGGGGTCGGCGACAGGAGGATTCCAGACCGCATATTTACAATCCGGATAAGTATTGCAGGAATAAAAAATTTTCCCATAGCGGCTTTTACGTTCGATCAAGCTGCCTTTTTTGCATTCTGGACAGATCACGCCGGTATCCCTGGGCTTCTCCAGAGGTTCGAGGAACTTGCACTTGGGATAAGCCGAGCAACCAATGAACTTGCCATATGCGCCGGATTTTACGTGAAGAGGGCTGTCGCATTTCGGGCATAGGCGCCCTTCCACCACGACCGGTTCGTCCGGCTTGACCTCGCCGTCCATGCTGCGGGTAAAGTCGCATTCAGGATAAGCACTGCAGCCAACAAATTTTCCTCGCTTGCCCAGCCTCACAGATAGCGGCTTGCCGCATTTTGGGCAGGTCTCATCGAGCTGCTCATGGGTAAGGTCCTTGCGCTCGATGTTTTTCTTTTCTTCGATTTGCTGGCTAAAACCCTTCCAGAAATCCGCCAGTACCGGGATCCACTCCTTATCTCCAGCGGCGATCATGTCAAGCTGATCTTCCAGCTTGGCGGTAAAATCATAATTGACATAGCGTGTGAAATGCTCGGTCAGAAATCTGTTGACCACCGAGCCCACGTCGGTGGGGAAAAACCGTTTTTTGTCGAGGTTTACGTATTCCCGGGCCTGTAGTGTAGAGATAATGCTGGCATAAGTAGACGGGCGGCCAATGCCATGCTCTTCCAGATCCTTCACCAGGCTGGCTTCAGTGTAGCGCGGTGGTGGCTGGGTAAAGTGCTGATCGCCATATAGTTTGTCCACTGGAAGCTGGTCGCCGGTTTCAAGTGGAGGCAACTTGCTTTCGCCTTCCTCCTCTTGGTCGTCCTCGCTTTCCAGGTAAACCGCGATGAAACCGGGAAAAACCAGTGTCTGGCCAGAAGCTCGAAATAGCGTGTCTTTATCCGCAACCGCCAGATCCAGACTGACAGTGTCGAATTTGGCCGGACTCATCTGGCAAGCCAGAGCACGCTTCCAGATCATTTCATAAAGCTTTGCTTGGTCTGCTGTAAGAAAGGTTCGAACGTCATCCGGTGTGCGCAGGATCGATGTTGGCCGAATGGCTTCGTGCGCTTCCTGGGCATTTTTGGATTTGTTTTTGAACTGTACCGGCGCTTTGGGCAAATAGTCAGGGTCGAACTTGGCGGAGATGTAATCGCGGATTTCCGCAACCGCCTCGTTGGCGAGGATAACCGAGTCGGTACGCATGTAGGTGATCAGACCAACGGCTCCGCCCCCGGTGTCCACCCCTTCGTAAAGCTGTTGCGCAACGCGCATGGCGCGGTCGGTGGTGAATCCTAGCTTGCGCACGGCTTCCTGCTGCAAGGTAGAGGTGGTAAATGGTGCAGAAGCTTGGCGTTGTTTGCGTTTTTTGTCGACCTGGACGACAGTTGCCTTGCCACCAGCGCGTTGTGAAATATAGTCAACGATCTCCGCCTGCGCGGTTTCCGTGCCGACGCTGAACTGGTTTAGCTTTTCGCCCTTGTACTGGAACAGCTTGGCTGAAAATTTCTGTTTGCCTTTGTGTGAATCAAAATGGATGCTCCAGTATTCCTGGGTCTTGAACGCCTCGATTTCAATTTCACGCTCGCAAATCATGCGCAGAGCCGGGCTTTGTACCCGGCCGGCAGAAAGCCCGCGACGAATTTTGCGCCATAGCAGCGGCGAAAGATTGAAACCGACCAGATAATCGAGCGCTCTCCTCGCCTGCTGGGCATTCACCAGGGGCATGAGGATCTCGCGTGGATTGGCAACTGCCGCCAGCACGGCGGACTGGGTGATCTCATGGAAAACCACGCGCTTGACATTCTTTTTAGCAAGCAGTTTCTTTGATTTCAAAATTTCAGAAAGATGCCACGCAATCGCTTCGCCCTCGCGATCCGGGTCAGTTGCCAGATAGATGTTGTCGGCAAGCTTGACCGCTTTGGTGATCACATCGACGTGCTTGGCATTGCGTTCAATCAACTGATACTTCATTTTGAAGTCGTGCTCGGTGTCCACCGCGCCCTGCTTCGGCACGAGATCGCGCACATGGCCGTAAGAGGCCACAATTTCAAAATCTTTGCCCAAGTACTTTTTCAGGGTTTTGGCTTTGGAGGGGGATTCGACGATAAGGAGACTGGAAGACATGCGCTCTCGCAAAAAATTAGTGGGTTTCGGCGCGGATGATATGAAGAACCGGCAGGGAAAGCAAGGACATGCTGCCCGGTCAGTGCATGGTGGGCTGTGTATCGCCAAACAGCAGGTCCTCGATGAACATGAAGTCGCTGGCCTGGCCTTGGCTCCAGAGCACAATCAGGACAGTCCATTTGACCTGTTCAAGCGAAACACCATGCTCGTTGATCGCCATGATCCGGTCGATAACCCATTCGCGTTGAACGGGATTAAGGATACCGGAAGTTTCGAGAAACAACAGGAAGCCGCGAGACTCTGTCCCGATCTTGGTTTCCTCTGTGTCGGAATATAATCGCTGCGCGCGGGAGTCAGCCAGGCTGGGCAAATAGCTTTGTTGAGCCAGCTTCTCCAAGCCATTGACCCACGCCATGGCTTGGTTAATCTCATCCCGGTCGAAGCCTGCCTCGCTGAGTTCACGGGTCAACGTACCCTCGTCGGGGTAAACATTGACCTCAAAATAATTTTCGAACAGATAAACTAAAATATCGAACATTGTATGGGCTTCAAGTGGTTTTAATGCTGAAATCTTTATTGTATTAGGTAATTAATTGGTAAAGCCCACCGGGCAGGCAGGCTATTCGTCCTTCCAATTCCAATTGTAGCAGCATGGCGCAAATGGTATCGCTCGTCAAGCCGCTGCGCACCGTTAGTGCGTCGATTCCGACGGGGTCAAACCCCAGCGCATCCAGCAGAGGATGACGGTCGTTCTCTGGGGCACCCTCCCCGCTCGCCGTGAGAGGATTCTGCGGTGATGCCCACTTTAGCTCATCGAGAATATCGCTGGCGCACTCGACCAGCTTTGCTCCTTGCTTAATCAAAGCGTGGCAGCCTTTTGAAACGGGTGAGTGAATGGAGCCGGGAATGGCGAAAACGTCCCTTCCCTGTTCAACCGCCAAACGGGCGGTGATCAACGAACCGCTTCGAATTGCTGCTTCAATCACCAGGCAGCCGAGAGACAGACCACAGATAATACGATTTCGGCGCGGGAAGTTGTGTGCCAAAGCGGTTGTGCCGAGGGGGAATTCGGAAACCAGCGTGCCATGCTGCGCCAGATCGTGAGCCAAGGCGTGGTTGCGAGAGGGGTAAACAATATCCAGCCCGGTTCCGACCACGGCGACACTGCTGGACGCGCCATCCAACCCGCCGCGGTGCGCGGCAGCGTCGATGCCCAGCGCCATTCCGCTGACGATGCACAGCCCGCTATCACTTAGATTTCTGGAAAATGATTCGGCGTTCATTTGCCCCTGTGGCGTTGCATTACGGCTGCCGACGACGGCCATGGCAGGCTGATTCAGGAGATCGAGGCGGCCTTTAACATAAAGCAGGGGTGGAGGATCGGGAATTTGCAGCAGGGCTTGAGGGTATTCGGCATCGGCCAAGGTAACGACATGGTTGTGCTCATTACCGAGCCAGGCGAAGAGAGGTGCAAGATTATCCGGGTCAATGCCGCGACGGATGCCCTCAGCCACGTTCTTGCCAACAATGCCTGATAGGGATGCGTAGGATGCGGCGTAAATCTCTTTCGGTTCGCCGAAGGCGCGCAGCAGTTTGCGGTACGACTCGTCACCCAGTCCCGGGATCAGGCTCAAGCCAACCCAGGAAGCAATATCGTCATCGGGCGCGAGCAAATCAGAATAAGCGCCTTTCACCATTGCCCCTTCTCCCAGAGGGAGAAGGTTGGGATGAGGGCAGCCCGCTGGGGGAGAGGTAGAAGAGAGCAAGCGGACATGGTGAGAAGTGATGTCGCCTGGAGGCGCCTACTTTTGGTCATCATTCGGGACGGCGACCCGTTACGGTGTACGCACATCGTCCAGCATTTGCACCGGGCGCTCGCTTTGCATTACCAGGGCATAGGACAGTTTTTCGAAGACGCGAAAGACGAACACCAGACCATAGCGTTCGTCAGGCAGTTTAACGATTTCCGGCGAGGTGTCGTCGTGTTCGCCACGCGCGATGTTTCGGCCATGTCGGTAAAGCGCCAGCACATGGCCGATTTCGAGACCATCCTGCCCACCTTTATTCAAAGTGACAATCGAGCCCTTCCCGACTTCTGCGACGCCGCCATAGGCAGAAACTATCCTGCCGAAAATCGTTTTTTCCGGGGAATGGGGAACATAAGAAATAGTCGCCCCTTCCTTCATTTCCACCAAACGGTCGCCATTATTGATTTCCTGGATGGATTTGGTGATATCTATCGTAGCCGGCGTACCAAACCGGGTGATTCTGGCGTCTCCCAGATAGACCGCTTCATATCCCAGTGTTTCATTGGAATCGGGATCGACCAGCGCCTTGCCTGGGCGGTAAATCTGCCAGTTTAGCGCCCCGCCTTCCATGACGGACTGTACATAGGCGGAATTGCCCGCGCCGAGGATGACCCGGTTCTCCTCGGTGCCGATAATGTAGGGCGCCTTTTTGAGCTCGCCTTCTGCAATGACTAGCGGCTTGCTGAGGAACGGCCCGATCGCCGCCAGCGGAATGCTGGGAATGGCGTTTGTTTCTGCGGGTTCAATCCGGACGCGCGGACTCAGCTTAATCGTTTCGAGACTCTTGACCAGGCGTAATTCTGGCGAACCGCTGGACATATCCAGTACAATCATGTCGCCTGGGTATATCCAGTGCGGGTTCTTGATCTGCTGCTTGTTCATTTTCCAGATTTCCGGCCAGCGCCAGGGCTCCTGGAGAAATTTTCCCGCAATACCCCAAAGCGTGTCGCCCTTGACCACGACGTAGCGATCGGGGTGGCGGTCTTGCAGCGCAATTTCGGTGGCTGTGGATAGCGAACTTAAGCCGAAAAGCAAAATCAGAGCTAAAATAGGCTTTTTCATAAGCGGGCCTCAAAGGGTGAATTATTCCTGGTCGGCATCAACGGGACACGACAATCCTTGACGAATTCAGGGGTTGGGTTAAATTTTGCAGGTAATTGATTAAACAAGCAAGCATTTATGGCCATATTAAATATCATTCATTATCCTGATGAGCGGTTGCATACCGTGGCGATTCCCGTGGTCGAAGTGAATGAGGGAATCCGCAGCCTGGCTGCCGATCTGGCGGAAACCATGTATGCTGCGCCCGGTATTGGCCTCGCCGCAACCCAGGTAAATGTGCACAAACAGGTTATTGTGGTGGATATTTCCGAGGAGCGGAACTGCCTGCAGGTGTTCATCAATCCCCAAATCATTGCCAGCGAGGGAAAAACGGAGCGCGAAGAGGGCTGTCTTTCCGTGCCGGGCATTTATGAAAAGGTCACTCGGGCAGAGAGAATTACTGTGAAAGCACTGGATGTCGAGGGAGAACTTTTTACATTAAAGGCGGAGGGGTTGCTGGCGACCTGCATTCAGCATGAAATCGATCATTTGAAAGGCAAGGTGTTCGTTGAATACCTGTCGCGGCTGAAGTTGAACCGCATTCGCCAGAAGATGGTAAAGCTGATGCGGGAGACCTTATAAGATGGGCGCCTCTAAAAATCCAGATTTCATCCCAACTGCTGCGTTGCGAAAAAGAATTTCTTGCTTACATATCAACCATATGCTGCGCTGCGAAATGCTGCGCTGCGAAATTTTTTCCGCGCCTTGCATTTGGGCGAACTCTGAATTTTTAGAGGCACCTAAATGCGGTTGATTTTCGCTGGCACGCCGGAATTTGCGGCCGCAGCTCTGGCTGCGCTGATTGAAGCAGGGCATGATGTCGCCTTGGTGCTGACTCAGCCGGACCGCCCGTCCGGGCGCGGCATGAGGCTGACGCCCAGCCCGGTCAAGCAATTGGCGTTGCAGCACGGGCTGAGCGTGCTGCAACCCGTGGCTCTGAAGGACGTTGAAGTTCAAGCGCAGCTCGCGGCGGCCAATGCCGACGTGATGATCGTTGCGGCATACGGCTTGTTGCTGCCATCGGCGGTGCTGACCATTCCCCGTCTCGGTTGTCTGAATGTCCACGCCTCGCTATTGCCGCGTTGGCGCGGCGCGGCGCCGATCCAGAGAGCGATCCTGGCGGGCGATCCGGAAACCGGCATTACCATTATGCAAATGGATCGTGGGCTGGATACCGGCGGCATGCTGCTGCGCGCCGCGCTACCGATTGCGGACCATGATACGGCGCAAACCCTGCATGACAAGTTGGCGATCCTGGGCGCATCGAGCATCGTTTCCGCGCTACGGCAACTGGAGCTCGGGACGTTGCAAGTCCAACCCCAGGACGACAGCGCGGCAACCTATGCCGCGAAACTATCCAAAGCGGAGGGTAGTATCGACTGGCGCAAAAGCGCCACCGATCTTGCCCGTGCAGTGCGTGCTTACAATCCTTTCCCGGTGGCGCAGGCCCGGCTTCAGGCTGAAACCTGGCGCATCTGGCAGGCGCAGGCGGCGCAGCGGAGCGAGGGTGTTCCCGGAGAGATATTGCAAGCGAACAAGGGGGGTATTCTGGTCGGGTGCGGTGAAGGCGCCTTGTTGCTGAAAGAGCTTCAGAAAGCCGGCGGCAAGCGGTTGCCGGCGTCGAGTTTTCTGGTGGGAAACCCGGTGAAGCCGGGCGACCGGTTTGAAACTTGAATTTATCCTATAAAAAGCAGCGCGTAGGATGGGTTGAGGCGCTTGCGCCGATACCCTCGCTTTGCGGTGACGATTGATGGGTATCGCTACGCTCCACCCATCCTACCCATACTGAATTTAAGCGGATAAACCCTTTTGATCGAATCACAATGCCTCGCCAGCACGGCGGTTTCCCTGGTTCTGGCTGGCCGAAATCTCAACCAGGCTTTGCGCGGCCTGCTGCTCCGCCATCCATCGCTCTCCCCGCAACAGCGAGCCGCAGCTCAGGATATGAGCTACGGCACGCTGCGCTTCTACGGCCAGTTGCGCGCCATTCTCGACCTTCTGTTGCAAAAGCCGGTACAGGATGTGGCGGTGCGCTCTCTCCTGCTGGTGGCGCTTTACCAGCTGCAATACAGCCGGTCGGCGGAGCACGCCGTGGTGTACCATGCCGTCAGGGCTGCCGAGGCCCTGAAAAAGCTTTGGGCCAAGGGGTTGGTCAACGCCGTGTTGCGCAATTTCCTGCGCCAGCGCGCCAGCTTGCTGGAACAGGCCGCAGCCAGCGAGGAAGGGCGTTACTCTCACCCGCAATGGTGGATAGAGAAGTTGCGTCGGCAGTATCCGAAAGACTGGGCAATACTCCTGGAAACCAACAACCAGCACCCGCCGATGACGTTGCGGGTGAACTCCCTGGCGACATCGACCGAAGCCTATCTCGACTTGCTGCATCAGCAGGGCATCGAAGGGCGGCAAGTCGGAGAAAGTGCGATATTGCTGGAGCAACCGGTTGCTGTCGACAAGTTGCCGGGTTTTGGTGAGGGGGTGGCGTCGGTGCAGGATGCCGGAGCGCAGTTCGCGGCCCGGTTGCTCGACGTCACCGACGGGATGCGGGTGCTGGATGCTTGCGCCGCGCCGGGAGGAAAGGCGGCGCACCTGCTGGAACTGGCCAGGATCGAATTGACCGCACTGGATTCGGATCCGGAGCGGCTGAAAAAAATTGAACAGAACTTGCGGCGGCTCAAGCTAGGAGTCTGTCGGACTTATGGGAATGGTCGTTCTATTGACCAAAAAAACGGTGAAATATGGACCGCCCAGGCGGATTTGCAGCCGATTCATCATGAGCCCGACAGACGCCTAAAAGCGCATTGTCTGGCGGGGAATGCAGCCCGACCGGAGGAGTGGTGGGACGGCAAGCCGTTTCAACGGATTCTGGCGGATGTGCCATGTAGCGCGTCGGGTGTGGTGCGGCGCCACCCGGACATCAAGTGGCTGCGACGCGAAGCGGACATTGCGGCGTTTGCCGCTCAGCAGGCGGAAATACTCGATGCCTTGTGGCGTGTCCTGGGCAGGGGTGGTAAATTGCTATATGCCACCTGTTCGGTGTTTGCCGAGGAAAACCAACAACAAATCGCCCAGTTTCTGGTGCGGCACAAGGATGCCCAATGTTTGCCTCTTCCCCTGTCGACAGCGAAGGACGGGCAGTTAACGCCCAACCTTCAGCATGATGGGTTTTATTATGCGCTATTATTCAAAATCTAAGCTTTTTACCGCCGCCAGAGTTTTCCTTCTGGCCGTGCTCCTGGCGTCATCCTCGATCGCCAAGGCGGATGGCATCGAGGTTAAATCTGCCGAGCTGGAGGTGGTGGACGAAATCCTGGTGCTGAAAGCGGACCTGGAAATCGGCCTCAGCCCAGCACTTGAAGAGGCTTTGAACAAAGGTGTTCCGCTCAATTTTGTCGCCGAATTTGAGCTCAAGAAGCCGCGCTGGTACTGGTTGGACGAGTCCATCACCGTAGCGCAACGACACTATCGCCTCAGCTACTATGCCCTGACCCGTCAATACCAGCTCAGCCTCAACGATCAATATCAGAATTTTTCCTCTTTGAACGATGCCCTGCACGAACTTGGACACCTTCAAGAATGGCATGTAGCCGAGAAAGCGCTGGTTGCGGAGAAGCTGCGGACAGCCAGCAAGCCTCTGGTGGTGGACAAGGCGCTGGTGGTCGGCAAGCCTGATGGCAAAACGACGCGGCCTGATAAATCACCGCTAGTGAAAAAACGGGATGAATATCTGGCTGGCTTGCGCATGAAGTTGGACTTGGCGCAGTTGCCTAAACCGTTGCAGGTGAATGCGCTGACGTCAAAAGACTGGAGTCTGGATTCGGGATGGCACCGCTGGAACGTGACTCCTTGATATCGGCTGCGGCTGGAGGAGAACAATGAAGGTCGTTCTCGCCCTGTGTATCAGCCTTGGCGCTGTCGCGCTGTACTTGTTGTCCAACGCCAGTGGCAACGCCGCCGCATTTTCCCAATATTACACGTTGCTACTGGGCCTCAACGGAGCGCTGGCGGCTTGTTTGCTGGCCCTGGTTCTCTACCAGCTGTGGAATCTGCGGCGCAAGCTCAAGGCGCGTGTTTTTGGCTCGAAGCTGACGTTAAGGTTGCTCCTGATGTTTGCTTTGATGGCGGTGTTGCCCGGCGTATTGGTGTATGGGGTTTCGGTGCAGTTTTTGAGCAAGAGCATCGAGACCTGGTTCGACGTGCGCGTGGACAACGCTCTGGAAGGAGGGTTGAGCCTGGGCCGCAGCGCGCTCGACAACCTGCTGCGCGACCTCGATAAAAAAGGGGAATACATGGCGTTGGTCTTGGTGGATCAGCCGATCGACGAGCCCTTGAAGATGCTTAACAATCTGCGTGAACAGGCCGGAGTGCAAGAGGTGGCGCTATTCAGTTCACGCGGCGCACTCATTGCCTATTCCGGCAGCGAGCGCGCTGGCCTGCAACCTGATCGCCCCGCGCCTTCGTTGTTGCGCCAGGTGCGTCAGCAGCAACCCTATGCGGCAATCGAGTCGATTCCTGGAAAAGGCCTGTACTTGCGAGTGGTTGTTCCGGTCAACGTGCTCGGCCTGAATGAAAATATTCAGGTATTACAGCTGTTCCAGCCTGTTCCAGAACGGCTGGCCAAGGATGCGGAGACGGTACAGGCGGTGTACCGCGATTACCAGGAGCTGTCCGTATCGCGGCTGGGAATGAAACGGATTTACGGTCTGACCTTGACGCTGGCCCTGCTGTTGGCATTGCTTTCCTCGATCGCGCTGGCTTTCCTTTTTAGCGCGCGCCTTTCCGCTCCGCTTGGTCTGCTGGCGAAGGGAACGCAGGCCGTCGCCTCGGGGGATTTCAGCATCATGCCGGCGGCGTATAGCCGGGACGAGCTGGGTTCATTGATGCAGTCATTCAACGACATGACCCGGCAGTTGGCGGAGGCGCGCGCGGTGGTCGAGCTCAACCAGCGCACGCTTGCGACGGCGAAAGCTTACCTGGAAAGCATCCTGGCCCACTTGTCGAGTGGGGTGCTGGCGTTTGACGAAAATCTCAGCCTTAAGACCATGAACCCTGCCGCCGCAGAAATTCTGGGTGTGGATGTGTCCGTTCTGAGCAAGCTCCGGTTCTATAAGTGGGCGCTTAATGACGAAGCCTTGAAGACGCTCGCTGTGGCAGTTGAAGAACTCTTCCGCCACAATGAAGGAAAAGAATGGCAAAGTCAGATGGACTATGCCGGCAAGAATGGAAATCAGGTACTGCTGGTGCGCGGCACACGATTGCCGGCGGCGGTGGGTAACGACTTTATCGTGGTCTTCGACGATATCACTCATTTGCTCCAGGCTCAGCGTGATGCGGCTTGGGGCGAGGTGGCGCGTCGCCTGGCGCACGAAATCAAAAATCCGCTCACCCCGATCCAGCTCTCGGCCGAGCGGCTCGAGCACAAACTTGCGGACAAACTCAGCGCGCCGGATGCGGAGGTGCTGAGGCGGGCGACTCAAACCATCGTCAACCAAGTGACGGCGTTGAAGAGCATGGTGAACGCTTTTGGCGAATATGCCCGCACCCCCAGCCTGAATATGGAGAGGGTGGATCTCAATCAGCTGGTGGTTGAAATCCTGGCGTTGTACGAGCACTCCGGCGCTCAAATCTCGACCCGGCTTGCGCCAGCGTTGCCACGGGTGACCGGTGACCCGACCCTGCTGCGCCAAGTGGTGCATAATTTGCTGAAAAATGCCCAGGATGCCCTGGCCGGAACGGAAGATCCGCAAATCACGGTGGAAACCGCCGCAGAAGAAAATGGGGTCAGGTTGACCGTGCGGGATAACGGTTGCGGTTTTCCCGAAGCGCTCATGGCGCGATTATTTGAGCCTTATGTCACGACCAAGCCGAAAGGCACCGGGCTGGGCTTGGCGGTCGTCAAAAAAATCATCGAGGAGCATCATGGCAGAATGAAAATCGAGAATAGTCAGCCCCACGGGGCAAGCGTCAGCATTTATTTACCCTGCGAGGACGCGGCTTAAATGGCAGCCCATGAAATCCTGGTGGTGGACGATGAGGTCGGCATCCGCGAGCTGTTGAGGGAAATTCTGCATGACGAGGGCTATATTGTCGCGCTGGCGGAGAATGCCGGTGCGGCACGCGCTTATCGCAGCCAGAAACGTCCTGACCTGGTGCTGCTCGACATCTGGATGCCGGACACCGACGGCATCACCTTGCTTAAGGAGTGGGAAAGCAATGGCTTGTTGACCATGCCGGTGGTCATGATGTCTGGCCACGGCACCATAGACACGGCGGTGGAGGCGACGCGCATCGGCGCCGCAGACTTTCTGGAAAAGCCCATCGCCCTGCAAAAGCTGCTGAGCACTATAGAGCGCGCACTCAAGAAGGGCGAGCCGATTCCGCACAATGGAGAGGCGCTGGCCGGCTTGGGCACGGGCGCCGCCGTCAGCGAATTGAAGATGCGCCTGGCGCAGGTGGCCAATCAGATCGCTCCCCTGCTGTTGACCGGCGAAGCAGGCTCCGGTATGGAATTGTGCGCGCGCGCCCTGCATCGGTCGAACACCCCTTGGGTTGAGCCGGAAAACATGGCCATTTTGGCGGACGACCCGATGAGCCTGCTGGAGCAGGCGCGCGATGGCCTGCTCTACCTGGATGAGATCGGAAATTTAAGCAAGCTGGAACAGAAAGGCTTGGCGCTGATCCTGAACAAGCTGGAAAAGCAGGGTGTGCGCCTGGTGTGCGCCACGTCCCTGCCACTGCCCCAGCTGGTCGAGGAAGGTGTGTTCGACGCCCGGCTGTTTCAGGCCATCAATGGCTTGGCGCTGGCGGTGCCCAGCCTGCGTGAACATAGCGAGGATATTCCCGATCTCGCCAGGCAGGTGCTGGCGCGGCTGATTGAAACCGGGCAGTCGCCCCAGCGCCATTTCAGCAACGCTGCGCTGAATCTTTTGCGCGATGAAAGTTGGCCCGGCAATTTGCCGCAGCTCGACAACGCAGTGAAAACACTGGCGCTGACCGCCCTGTCCAAAGAGATTACCGATGAGGATGTCAGCCGGGTGCTGGGACAATTCGCCCCCCCGGTTCCGCCATCGACGGCCCAGTATGCGCTGCCCCTCGATCAGCCGTTACGCGAGGCGCGCGACGAGTTCGAGCGGATTTATTTCGAGCATCAGCTCAAGAAGGTCGGTGGCAACATGAGCCGCCTGGCGGAAAGCGTCGGGCTGGAGCGTACCCATCTTTACCGCAAACTGAAACAATTGGGTATATCCATAGGCAAGGAATAGCAAGCTGCGTAGGTCGGGCGCCCCGTGCCCGACAAACCCAAAATCATTTGTTGGGCACAGCGTGCCCAACCTACGCTGCAGGGCCTATCCACAGGCAAGGAATAAACAGGTAGGATGGACACGCTTTGTGACCACGCGGAACCAAAAACAAGGAATAGCAGCAATGAGCACAACCCATTCCGTCCATGCTTCAACGGGCGCAAGCGGCAAGAGCAAATCCCCCGGCCTGATGCTCGCCGCAATCGGCGTGGTGTTCGGGGACATTGGCACCAGCCCGCTTTACACCTTGAAAGAAGTGTTTCACGGCGTTCACGGTATTGCACCCAGCCTCAACAATGTGCTCGGGGCGCTGTCGCTGGTGCTGTGGGCGTTGCTGATCGTAGTTTCGCTCAAGTACGTGATTTTCATCATGCGCGCCAACAACAATGGCGAGGGCGGCATTATGGCGCTGCTGGCGCTGACGCTTAAAAGCTCGCCCGGCGACACGCGCAGCCGTTGGTTGCTGATGTCTATGGGGATTTTCGGCGCCGCGCTGTTTTACGGTGACGGCGTGATCACCCCGGCGATTTCGGTGCTGTCCGCCGTGGAGGGATTGAAGATCGCCACTCCTGCGTTTGAATCTTACGTCATCCCGATCACCCTGATGGTGCTGGCGGGTTTGTTTTTTTTTCAGCGCAAGGGAACTGCCAGCGTGGGGGCGCTGTTCGGGCCGGTGATGATCGTCTGGTTCGCTACCCTGGCCCTGCTCGGCATCATCAATATTTTCGATGAACCGACCGTATTGCAGGCGGTGAACCCGCTCTACGGCTTCCAGTTCTTTGTGAAACATCAATGGTATGGTTTTCTGGCCTTGGGCGCGGTGGTGCTGGCAGTGACCGGGGGCGAGGCGCTTTACGCCGACATGGGCCATTTTGGCCGAACGCCGATCAAGACGGCATGGTTTTTCTTCGTGCTGCCCGCGCTGCTGCTCAATTATTTTGGTCAGGGCGCGCTGATGATCCATGATCCTGCTGCCGTGGAAAATCCATTTTATCTGCTTGCACCGCCATGGGCGCTCTACCCGATGGTCGCCCTGGCTACCCTGGCCACCGTGATCGCTTCTCAGGCCGTGATTTCAGGCGCCTTTTCCGTCACCCGTCAGGCGATGCAGCTGGGCTACTGTCCACGGCTGGAGGTGAGGCACACTTCGGAGCTGGAGATCGGCCAGGTTTATCTGCCAGCGATCAATTGGACTCTGTTCGTTGCAATCATTGCGCTGGTGCTGGGTTTTCGCTCCTCCAGCAACCTCGCCGCCGCTTATGGCATCGCGGTCACCGGCACCATGGCGATCGACACTATTCTGGCGGTGGTGGTGGCGCGCGCGCTATGGGGCTGGGGCTGGTTGACCTGTGGGGCGGTAGCCGCCTTTTTCCTGTTCATCGACCTGTCGTTTTTCAGCGCCAACGCCATGAAGATTCCGCAGGGGGGCTGGTTCCCCCTGGTTGTCGGAGTTGCGGTATTCACCCTGCTTTCTACCTGGAAGAGGGGGCGGGCATTGCTGTTTGACCGGCTGCGGGATGGCGCGATTGCGCTGGAGCCTTTTCTTGCCGGAATTGCTGCTCACCCGCCGGTGCGTGTGCCGGGCACTTCGGTTTTCCTTACCGCCAATCTCGACGGCGTGCCTCATGCCATGCTCCATAATCTGATCCACAATAAAGTGTTGCACGAACGGGTGGCGCTGTTGACGGTCATTACCGAAGACGTGCCTCATGTGCCGGAAATTGATCATGCCGAGGTGCGGTCGCTAGGTAATAATTTTTATCGGGTTATCGTGCGTTACGGCTTCAAGGACGAGCCGGACATCCCTAAAACACTGATGCAATGCAAGGAATGCGGATTGGAATTCCAGATGATGGAAACCTCCTTTTTCCTCAGCCGGGAAACCCTGATCGCGACGATAGCGCCGGGCATGGCGCTGTGGCGCGAAAAGTTGTTCATCAGCATGGCGCGCAACGCCGGCAGCGTTTCCACCTACTTCAAGATTCCGTCCAACCGGGTGGTGGAGCTGGGAACGCAGATCGAGCTGTGATTGGAAAAGAAGCTGTGTGGCTAGAGATCAGAAGCTTACCGCCTCTCCCGCCTGCTCACTCGCCTGCTTGCTTAGCGCCGCAAACAGTTCCATTCCATCCCGCGTGTCATGCCACGCCGCCCCCTTCCGCGAAAAATGATAGCCGCCCGATTTCGCTGCCACCCAAATTTCACGTGTCGCAGTTTGCCGGTTGACGATAATTTTGCTGCCATTCTCGAAGCTCAGCTCCAGAACTCCGCCGTTCATTTCGT
>Ga0210027_1001360_pt1 | contig 22861 bp, 22 predicted proteins | sample CryGeymeta201510_FD_183978 | JGI IMG/M metagenome (GOLD analysis project Ga0210027, IMG submission 183978) | Groundwater microbial communities from Crystal Geyser aquifers in Utah, USA - Crystal Geyser metaG 2015-10 (SPAdes) (version 2) | ecosystem: Environmental > Aquatic > Deep subsurface >...
GCGTGGTTAATTCGGGAATTAATATGAGCAACTTCAACTGGTATAAATACTCCTCACCGGCGACCTTCTACGGCCTGGCCGGAAAGATGATTCCCTGGTTTTACGGCGTGGCGGCCCTGCTTTGCGTGGCGGGCCTGTACCTTGGGCTGTTCCTCGCGCCCACCGATTTCCAGCAGAGCGACGCCTACCGTATCATCTTCATCCACGTGCCCGCCGCCTGGATGGCCATGGTCATCTACGTGGTGATGGCGTGCTGGGCGGCGCTCGGGCTGGCCTTCAACACGCGCCTGTCGTTCATGATGGCGAGCGCCCTCGCGCCCACCGGCGCCCTGATGACTTTCATCTCGCTGTGGACAGGCGCGCTGTGGGGCAAACCGACCTGGGGCGCATGGTGGGTGTGGGATGCGCGCCTGACTTCCGAGCTCATCCTGTTCTTCCTGTACCTCGGCTTCATGGCGCTGCAAGCGGCGATCGACGACCCCCGCCGCGCCGACCGCGCCGGCGCGCTGATCGCCCTGGTGGGCGTGGTCAACGTGCCGATCATCTATTTTTCTGTCAGATGGTGGAACACCCTGCATCAGGGCGCCTCGGTGAGCGTGACGAAATCGCCGAGCATGGCCGCCATCATGCTCGCCGGCATGCTGGTGATGGCCCTGGCCGCATGGATGTACGCCATCGCAGCGGCCTTGTCGCGGGCGCGCAGCATCATCCTGGAGCGCGAGAAGAACAGCCAGTGGGTGGCGCAAATGGTGGAGGGCGAAGCGTGAACTGGAATAGCTGGCCGGAATTTTTTAACATGGGGGGCTACGCCTTCTACGTGTGGGGATCCTATGGCGTGACCGCCGTCCTGATTGTCGGCGAACTCCTGCTGTTGAGATCGCACCGGCAAAAGGCGTTGACGCTGGCAAAACGCACGGTGAAATATGGCAAGGTCGAAAAGGATGAATCTTAAAACTCAACCCGCATAAGACGTAGGGCGCAAAGCTGCGCGCATTGCGCCGTATTCAGGCAACATGCGGCGCAATGCCCGTTGGTTATTGCGCCCTACGCCCCAATGTTTTGTTTTTCCTCAGTGTCCTCCGCGTCCTCTGCGGTGAACCGTTTTTTTATGGAATGAAGGCAACAATGAAACTGCGGCATAAGAAACTGATATTGGTCGCCCTCGCGGTGATCGCCTTGGGCGTGGTGGCGGCGCTGGTGCTCAACGCCTTCCGCAGCAACCTGGTGTTCTTCTTCAGCCCGACCCAGGTGGTCAAGGGCGAAGCGCCTCGCGACCGCTCTTTCCGGGTCGGCGGGCTGGTCGAGAAAGGCAGCCTGGTCCGCGAGAAGGACGGCGTGACCGCGCATTTCCGCGTCACCGACACGCTGCAAACCATCGCGGTGGATTACACCGGCCTGCTGCCCGACCTGTTCAAGGAAGGCAAAGGCGTGGTGACGGAAGGCCGTTTGAACGACCGCGGCGTGTTTGTCGCCACGCAGGTTCTGGCCAAGCACGACGAGAATTACATGCCGCCCGAAGCCGCCAGCGCGCTGGAACAGGCGCAAAAAGCCCAGAAAACCCTAGTCGCACCCAAATAATTTAGTTTCACGGCCAGAAAGTAAACGATGATTCCAGAACTCGGTAATTTCGCATTGATGCTGGCGCTGCTGCTGGCGCTTGTCCAAAGCATCCTGCCGCTGGCGGGCGCCGCGCGCAACAACCCGGCATGGATGTCGGTCGCCCGACCGGCCGCGCGCGCCCAGTTCCTCTTCGTCGCCATCGCCTTCGCTTGCCTGGCCTATTCCTTCCTGACCAACGACTTCTCGGTTTTGAATGTCGCGCAGCACTCCTTTTCCAAGCTGCCGCCGGTTTACCGCTTCACCGCCACCTGGGGCTCGCACGAAGGCTCGCTGCTGCTGTGGACCTTCATCCTCGCCCTGTGGACGCTGGCGGTGACCGTGTTCAGCCGCCACCTGCCGGATGACATGGTGGCGCGGGTGATCGGCGTGATGGGCCTGGTCAGCTGCGGCCTGCTGCTGTTCATGCTCCTCACCTCCAACCCGTTCATCCGCCTGCTGCCTGCCGCCCTGGACGGCTCCGACCTGAACCCGCTGCTGCAGGACCCGGGCATGGTCGTTCATCCGCCGATCCTGTACATGGGCTATGTCGGGTTCTCCGTCGCTTTCGCTTTCGCGCTGGCCGCCCTGATTTCCGGCAAGCTGGACGCCAGCTGGGCGCGCTGGTCCCGCCCCTGGACCACCGCAGCCTGGTCGTTCCTCACCCTGGGCATCATGATGGGCAGCTGGTGGGCCTATTACGAGCTGGGCTGGGGCGGGTGGTGGTTCTGGGACCCCACCGAGAACGCTTCGCTGATGCCCTGGCTGGTGGGTACGGCGCTGATCCATTCCCTGGCGGTGACAGAAAAGCGCGGCACCTTCAAGGCGTGGACGGTATTCCTCGCCATCGGCGCCTTCTCCCTGAGTTTGCTCGGCACCTTCCTGGTGCGTTCCGGCGTGCTGTCCTCGGTACACTCCTTCGCCACCGACCCGGCGCGCGGGCTGTTCATTCTCGCCTTCCTCGCCGTGGTGATCGGCGGCTCGCTGCTGCTGTTCGCCTTCCGCGCTTCCCAGGTCGGGCTGGGCGGACGTTTCGGGCTGGTGTCGCGCGAATCCTTCCTGATGACCAACAACATCCTGCTCCTGACGGTGACCGGCGCGGTGCTGCTGGGCACGCTTTACCCGCTGTTTCTCGATGCGCTCGGCCTGGGCAAGATCTCGGTCGGGCCACCTTATTTCAACTCCGTGTTCGTGCCCCTGGTCACCCCCTTGCTGCTGCTGATCGGGGTCGGCCCCATGGCGCGATGGAAACAGGCCAGCGTGCCCGACCTGGCCGCCCGCCTGAAATGGGGTTTCGGCGCCAGCGTCGCGGTCGCGCTGCTGCTGCCCTTCACCCTGGACGCCTGGAAACCGACAGTCTCCATGGGCATCCTGCTGGCCCTGTGGATCGTCGTCAGCATCACCATCAACGTGCAAGGCCGTCTGCGCCGTAGCACCCGCTGGTCGGCAAACTTTTACGGCATGAATCTGGCCCACTTCGGCGTGGCGGTCGCCGTTCTCGGCGTCACCATGGTGTCGGCCTACGAGACCGAGCGCAACGTGCGCATGAACGTGGGCGACACCGTGACCCTGAAGGGCTACACCTTCCTCTTCAAGGGCGCACAAGACCTCGACGGCCCCAATTACAAGGCCGCGCGCGGCACCCTGGAAGTGAGCCGCAACGGCAAGCCGTTCACCACGCTTTACCCGGAAAAGCGCACCTATCTCGCCTCCGGCATGCCCTTCACCGAATCGGCGATCGACTACGGCTTCACGCGCGACCTGTATACCGCGATGGGCGAGCGCCTGGACGGCGGCGCCTGGAGCGTGCGGCTGTTCCACAAGCCGTTCGTGGTCTGGATCTGGATCGGCGCCGTGCTGATGGCCCTGGGCGGCGCGATGTCGATCACCGACCGGCGCTATCGCGCCTCGCGCGGGAAGAAAGGGGCCTCGGCATGAAGCGCTTCCTGATTCCTCTGGGCATTTTTATCGTGCTGGTGGGCTTTCTCGCCATCGGCCTCAAGCTCGACCCGCGCGAAGTGCCTTCGCCGCTGATCGGCAAGCCGGCGCCCGATTTCAGGCTATCCCTGCTGTCCGACCCCGCCAAACCGCTGAGCCCGGCTGACCTGCGCGGCCAGGTCTGGCTGTTCAACGTGTGGGCCTCATGGTGCGTTTCCTGCCGGGAAGAGCACCCGGTATTGCTCGATTTGTCGAAGCGGGGCATCGTGCCGATCTACGGCATGGACTACAAGGATCAGCCCGGCGATGCGCAGGCCGTGCTGGACCGCTTCGGGAACCCCTACGTCGAGACCGTGGTCGATCTCGATGGCCGGACCGGCATCGACTACGGGGTGTACGGCGTTCCCGAGACCTACGTCATCGACAAGAACGGCATCATCCGCTACAAGCACACTGGCCCCCTGACCCCCGCCGTTCTGGACAATAAAATTCTTCCCCTGGTGAAGGAGTTGCAGCGATGAAACCGTGGATGATCGTCCTCGCCCTGTGGCTTCCCCTCGCCGCCATGGCCGATGAGGCCAAGCCGCTGGCCGAAGACCCCGTGACGGAGCAGCGCATGATCGGCCTTTCCGAGAATTTGCGCTGCCTGGTGTGCCAGAACGAATCGCTGGCGGGTTCCCGCGCCGATCTGGCGCAAGACCTGCGCCAGGAAATCCGCGAACAGATACGCGCCGGCAAGAGCGACAAAGAGGTCGTCGACTACCTCACCCAGCGCTATGGCGACTTCGTTCTTTACAAGCCGCCGGTCAAACCGCTGACCTGGCTGCTGTGGTTCGGCCCGTTCGCGCTGCTGATCGGCGCGGTGGCGGGTCTCTACGCCTATATCAAGCGGCGCGGCAACCGCCCTGTCGACGCTCCCTTATCCGCAGAGGAGAAGAAACGCGTGGAGGCTCTTCTGGGTAACAATGGAAATAAATCATGAGTAATTTCTGGACGATTTCGCTGTTCTGGGCGCTTTTTCTCCTTTTTATCCTCGTGGCCATGGCCTTTGTCCTGCCGCCATTGCTGCTGCGCCGCGCCGTCAAGCCCGGGGCCCAGGTGGACAGAAAAGAGGTCAACCTCGCCATCTACGACGACCAGCTCGCCGAATTGAAGGCGGATCTCGATAGCGGCGATCTGGATACCGCGCAATACGAGGATGCCCGGCAGGAAATCGAAAAACGTCTGAGCGAGGAGGTGCCGCGGGAATCCGCCCCTGTCGTCGTCGCCCAGGCTGGCCGCTGGCCGGGGGTGGTGCTGGCCGTGGCGATTCCGCTGCTGGCGGTCGCCCTGTACGTGAGCCTGGGCAATACCGAAGCCCTGCTCACCTCGCGCGTCGAGGCCCCCGAAGCCCACACGGCGGCGCAGCAGGGCCAGCACGCCACGGCGCCCATGATCGCCGCCCTGGAGGCCAAGCTGGAAGCGAATCCGGATGATGCCAAAGGCTGGTACATGCTGGCGCGCAGCTATAATGCGACCGGCCAATACGGCAAGGCGGCAAGCGCTTATGCCAAAGCCAGCGAGCTGGCGCCCGACGACCCGCGCCTGCTCGCGGACTACGCCGATGCGCTCGCCATGGTGCAGGGACAGAATCTGCAGGGGAAACCGCTGGAGCTGATCGACCGGGCGCTCAAGCTGAATCCGAACGATGAGAAGTCGCTGCATCTTGCCGCATCCGCCGCCTACCAGCGCAAGGATTTCGCTCAGGCCGCCCTGTATTGGCGGCAGCTGCTCAAGGTCCTCCCGCCGGATGCGGGTATCACCAAGGATATCGTGGCAGCGGTCGAAGAGGCCGAAAAGCTGGCGGGCATCCCCGGCAGTTCGGATAGCAGGGGCAAGCCGGGCGAGAAAGTCGGCACCGGCGGACAAGCGCCGCAGGGCGCGACCGCTATTTCCGGCACGGTGACGCTGAGCAAGGAACTCGTCGCCAAAGTGAGCCCCGCCGATCGGGTGTTCATTTTTGCGCAGGCGCCACAAGGCCCCAGAATGCCCATCGCCAGCTTGAAGATCGACGCCGGACAGCTTCCCTACCGCTTCACGCTGGACGATTCCGTGTCCATGTCGCCAAACGACAAGCTTTCGAATCATGCCGAAGTGATGATTAGCGCGCGCGTGTCAAAGTCGGGCCAGCCGATGGCGCAAAGCGGCGACTTGCAGGGGAAAACCGGTCCGGTCAAGCCCGGGCAGCAAGGCGTGGCGATCGTCATTGATACCGTCGTGCCCTAGCAGCCTGTCTGACTTGAAGGAAATCGGCTGCAAATCCGCCTGGCCGGTCCATATTTCGCCGCTTTTTTGGTCAATAGAACGACTATTGACCTGCAAAACCGGCAAAATCTGTCCTCGCCCAGCCGAATTTTCGCTTCGATTCTTCAAGTCAGACAGGCTGCTAGGAAGCCCCGATTAACCTCAAGTAGGGTGGGCACGAAGACGTGCCCACGCGGTCAGCGGAGGTTTCCCCGCGTAGGCACGAAGACGTGCCCACCCTACCCGCTATCTGTTTTCGGGGTTCTTGTCGAATAGCTTGCGGTATTCACTCCCGTTCCATGCCATTGCCTGCCCTCCCAATATCCTCCCGACCACAAACTACATCGCGCGTTTCAATTTCATCTTGCCCTCTCTGGGGCCGAAAGGCGGCTAGGCTTCCATGAAAATTTCGAGAGTGCTACGGTTATCCCAACGAAAAACACCTGTTTTCCGTTGGTTTTGATGTTACAATTTTGTAACATGAATATGCAATGCCGAATTCTGATTTTTGCAAAGTCGTCGACAAGATAACCTGGAAGCGGGGTAGCTCGGATCGTTGGGCCGTTACTGGGGAGGAATAAGCCAAGTCGGGTGGTTACCCGCCCACTGGCTCGCTCATAGCGCAAAGGCGGGGATCGGAAGTCGCCAACTTCCCACGAATACACATAGCGACGCTCCATTCGCTTTCCCTGCGCCGTCACCGTGCCGCACATCATGGCGCAGTTATTGCTTGTAGAGATTCACTTCAGCTTGAATGCTCTGGAAATATGCCAGAAACTTTCCCGGAGCTTTGCATTTTGAGAAGAAAGGCTGTGGCCCTACAGATTTCGCCATGCCAGGAATTTTAGCCATTATTGCTAGCGGAAACAGAAGTGTTACTTATTTGTAACACTTAAAAATCATGAAACAAGAAAAGTTACCTTTTTGTAACACTGCTAACCGGTTCCTCTGGGCACGCTGTCTGCTCGCCAGTATTTTGCTGTTCTCCGCCAGCGCCTGGGCTGATGGAAACTTGCGACCGTTGCGCATTGCCCTGCCGATGAAAGCGACTTTCACTCAGTTCTCGCTGATTGCCGACTGGCAACAATATCTCCAGAACAAACTGCATCGCCCGGTGGAATTCGTCAACAACAGAAAATTCCCTGACTCTATCGTGCAACTACACGTAGGAAAACTGGATTTTGCCTGGGTCACGGATTATCCCAATGCCTCGATCGGGTACCCGGTACGCCTGCTTGCCGTTCCGCTATACAAAGGGAGGCCCTTCTTCACTTCCTATCTGGTTGTCCCTGTCGGCGATACGCAGACCACTACGCTCCTACAATTGAAGGGAAAAGTATTGGTCTTTGCCGACCCGACTTCGAACAGCCACATCGAACACCGTTACACGTTGATGAAAGCCGGAGAAGACCCGAGGCGATTCTTTCGCAAGGTATTTTTCACCCAAGTGCATCGCGAGAGCGTCGAAGCCGTGATATTGGGGCTCGCCAATGCCGCTGAAGTCGACAATTTCGCCTGGGATGCCATGGTGAGAGATCATCCAGAACTGACCCTGCAAACACATATCGTCTCCATGTCGCAGGAATTTGGCGCCCCGCCTCTGGTCGCCAATCATTTCGTCAGCAAAGAAGAATTCGCCGACATGCAAAAAGTGCTGGTCGGCATGGCGCAAGATCCCGAAGGCTTGAAATTGCTTAAACGGATGAACCTCGATGGATTTATTTCTGGGGAAGAGAAGAATTACGAGAGCCTGGTTCAAATGAAAAAGGCATTGGGCGAAGAATGAAACGCGTTCTGGACCTAAGTTTCCGCTACAAGATACCCTTATGGGGAAGCGTTCTCATTGTCACAACCACGCTGGTCGTCTCGGGCTCGCTAATGCTTCGGGCCTACGAGGATTTTAGTGCGGACTTGCTGGTCAGTTCTACCAACCTGAGTCACAGATTGGCCGACGTCTTGTATCTGCCCCTGCTGGAAGACGATGTCTGGCAAGCCTTTGGAATTATCAATGCGCCTCTCGTTGATTCGAATATCAAGGAAGTTCTAGTGCCGAAGACTATTTTCGTCCTCGACAACAAGCTTCGAGTTTTCGTGTCCACCCGACCCAAAGCGATTCCGATTCAAGCGAGTATCGAGCAGCTCCCACCGGAGTATGCCGTCTTGGCCAAACGCATCTCCTCATCGCAAAACACCAATGCCAAAAGCTTTAATATGCAGGATGAGAATAATATCTTCGTCGCAGCGCCCATTGTCAATGAAGGGCGCCGTTATGGCACGCTGGTCGTCATCCACTCCAAGGATGTACTGGTGCCGCGTTTCCTGGGCATTGCCCAGCGTGGAGGCATGGTGGGACTCTTGGTGCTGGCGCTTCTGTTACCGATCAACTGGTATTGGGGGCAGCGCCTGTCACGTCCGCTAATAATGATTGCCGAGTGGATGAAAGAGATTGGCCAAGGCCCCGCCCACGATCCGCAACTGCATATCTATGCTTATGATGATGAGGTGGGACAACTTTTCACGGCTTATCGGCGCAGGCTGCAGGAACAGGATGCCAAGGAAGCGCTGGAACAGCAGATCATCCATTCGGAACGCCTGGCAGCCGTCGGTCGCCTGGCGGCCGGAGTGGCCCACGAGATCAACAATCCGCTTGGCGGGATGCTCACCGCCATCGACACCTTGAAGAGTCATGGCAAAAACGGCAATCGCGAATTCGACATTCGAACTGCCAAGACGATCTCCCTGATTGAGCGCGGCCTCTCGCAGATCAAGGAAACCGTGGGAGCACTGCTGGTCGAGTCACGCATCAAGAGCCGCGATCTCGACCCACAGGATTTCGAAGACATCCGCAGTCTGGTGATCCATCAGGCGCAGAAAAAGGGGATCAACTTCGACTGGGGATCGAGTATTGCCAAGCCCTTGCCTCTTCAGGCCAATCCTGTGCGTCAGTTACTGATCAATCTGCTTCTCAACGCCATCCAGGCCGCCCAGCACAAGGGAATGGTCGGTTGTTACATCGATGCGACTGGCGACGAATTGCTATTGAGCGTTGAAAATGATGGCAAGCAGATAACTGCCGAACAGGCCGCACATCTCTATGAGCCTTTTTCGCCAATGACTGAGAACGGTCATGGCCTGGGCCTCTGGGTCACCTATCAGATCGTTCAACAACTTGGCGGTCACATCAACCTGGACCGAAACAGCGACCGTATGCGTTTTTTCGTCACCCTTCCATTCGGTGAAAGTGCTTCAGCATGAAATCCTATCGCATTTGCCTGATCGAGGATGACGAAATCATGGGCGAAGCGGTCTCTGACCGATTTGGCCTCGAAGGATTCGAATGTATCTGGTTCAAAACCGGGGAGGCCGCACGTAAGTCACTGATACAGGACAAATATAACATCGTTATCAGCGACATTATGCTGCCGGACTGCGATGGCGAGCATTTGTTCGAGGAATTGCGCGCTACCGGTCTTGAATTGCCGCCCTACATTTTCATCACCGGTTATGGCGCTATCGATCGCGCCGTCCGCCTGCTCAAACTGGGCGCCGAAGACTACATGACCAAGCCGCTCGACATCCGCGTGCTGATCGAAAAAATCAGAACGATCTGCGCGCAGGCGCGCCCGGACATCACCGGTCTGGACGGCAAGCACACCCTCGGCATATCCAGCGCGATGCGCAACATCGAAGCGATCCTGCAGCGTCTGGCTCTGGACAATACCTCTGTGCTGGTCACCGGTGAATCCGGCGTCGGCAAGGAAGAAGTCGCGCGCGCACTGCACCGCCAGCGCGATCCGGAATGGCGGCTGCCATTCATCGCCGTCAATTGCGGCGCGATCTCCGAGACCCTGATCGAGGCGGAACTTTTCGGCTACGTCAAAGGTGCCTACACGGGCGCCATCCGCGACAAAAAAGGCTATTTCGAGCAAGCCGATGGGGGCACCCTGTTCCTCGACGAAATTGGCGACATGCCGCTTTCCATGCAGGTGAAATTATTGCGAGCAATTCAGGAGCGCAAGGTTGTGCGTATCGGCAGCGAAACGTCGATTCCCGTCGACATTCATCTGATCTGCGCGACCAACAAGAATCTCAAGAAAATGGTCGAGATCGGTGAGTTTCGCGAGGACTTGTACTATCGCATCAATGTCATCGAAATCAATGTCCTGCCACTACGCGAGCGCAAGGAGGATATCCTGTGGCTGACAGGGATACTGCTTGATGCCGAGGCCGTTCAGCATGGCCGGGCGCGACGATCCCTCACCATTGCCGCCGAACATGCGCTGCTCGACCATCCCTGGCTAGGTAATATTCGCGAACTGAAGCACTGCCTGGAACGGGCCTGTGTCCTTTCGAGCCAGGCGGTGCTGACACCGGAAGCCTTATTCAACAAGCCGCAAGAATTGGCGAAACCGGACGAGCTCTCTTCGCTCAACGAATATCTCGATGGTTACGAACGCAGCTATATCCAACAAGTTCTAAAAACCAAGGACGGCCGTATCGCCGAAACGGCTGCGGCGCTCGGCATCAGCCGCAAGACCCTTTGGGAAAAAATGAAGAAACTGGAACCAGAAAAATAGTTTGCCCAATTAGCCCGGTTAATGGATAGCCAAAGATAAACACTCGAACATGGATAATCTACACTTTTTGTCACCTACCGCGTTCGGCACAGGTTTGCCGCAAGCGGTATATCGATTCAAAATCCACTCCATCTGCGGCCCACCTTACGGAAAGGTTGTAGGTTTACCATCGTAACTTAACGTTTCATATTACATACAGGACTAATAAAATGAACAAAATGAAATTGACGCTTCTTGCTTTTACCACGCTCGCCCTGACTTCCTCTGCCGCATTTGCGCTCGACGATGCCGGCAGGGAAGCCTTGATGAAGGATAGCAAATGCCTCAAATGCCATGCCGTTGATAAAGATAAAGACGGCCCTTCGTTCAAGAAAACCGCCGCAAAATACAAGGGCAAGGCGGATGCCGAGCAGAAGCTTTACACTCACGTCACGACAGGCCCCAAGATCAAGGTCGACGGCGAGGAAGAAGAACACGTCAAGATCAAGACCACGAATGAAGCCGATATCAAGGCTGTAGTTACCTGGATTTTGGCGCAGTAACGATAAAGCCCGCTATTCTTCTGCATCAGGATAGCGGGCTTTTCTTGTCATTGAAATTGGATATTATGCAGTCAGGGTTGGACACGATTTCGCGCACCTGCCAAAAATTACTATTCGTTGAAAACCCTATGGGTGATCGTATTCTCTGGCTATGCGGCGCATGAGTCTCCTGAATATGGACACTTTCTGCATCAAGAACCCTGAAGGAATCTCATGAAATATCTCGTTCGACTGATCTGCGGAGTCGTCCTCTCCGGCACCTTGATATCTGCGGCTATTGCAGCCGAAGGCACAGTCATCAGTTCTCTCAATACCGATGCTTACACTTATGTCGAAATATTCAGAAACAACCAGAATGCCTGGATTGTCGGCCCTGTGGTCGCCGTCAAGCCCGGCAATCAGGTCAAGTTTGAAGAGGGCGCAATAATGAAGAACTTCTACAGCCAGCAACTCTTACGTACCTTCCCCGAAGTGATGTTTGTCGGAGAGATTACCGTAGCAGCAGAGAAATAATGGTTAATGCCGTGCGACACTCATCTCGCAGGTGTCCCATTGATCGGTGTCGTTGCCGTCTGTGGTAAAAGCTCATCCAAAGATTTTAGCACTTCACGCAGGGCATGTTCATCGTTTGCCGCCAGCATTTCGGGTTCCAGGCATGATAGCTGGTTACGAATTGCAGTGAGCCGAGTTCTGTCCTGATCTCTCTGGGTTTCAGCCAGGTCGAGGATCTGATGCTGATCGCTGATTTCCGGGTCGACCGTAAAGTCCAGATGATAGGTTTTGCCCATTAACTGCATGAAAAGGCGCAATATCGAATATACATAGCGCCGCCAGATGAAATCAACCACCACCAAGGCAATCAGGTTCGCCGCACCAAATATGCCCAGCAGAATTAATGCTTCATGCATTAACTGGGCCAGCATGGGAACGGTATCGGCCAAGTGCACTCGATACAGGTTTTCTTCGATGATCTGGTTCAGGTGCCGGAACATCATCCAGGCCAATCCTGCCGCAAGCACCGCTTCGAGAACCACAAGCCCGATCAGCAGGAATTTCTGAAGGGTTTCATCGACGTAGTAAAGTTTGCGTCGATGATGGATTTTACTGATTATTGGCAGTGGTTTCATAGATCGTGGCATTGCATGCACAGGGATGAGCGATCATTGGGCATGACGAGCTGTCCATGCTCCTTCTTGTAGGGCTGATGGCAAGACACACAACTCAACTTGCCATCGGGTAGCCAGATCGCCTTCGGAAGCATGCTCTTGGGGCGAAATTCACGGTTTCTGGAAATGACAGGATAAGGAATTCCAATAGGATGGTTCGCTCCGCCGCTGCTGTGGCGGACAATTCCGGTTCGGCCAACCCTGATGCCGCCGGCATCGGTTTGACTGTTGTGGCAACCCATGCATTGCAGCGACAGGGCATCGATTCCGGTGTTCATGTTTCCCTGCGCCATATTGGGAATGACATGCCCTGATTGCTGCAGAGAAACCCCTGCATCCTTCATACTATTAAAGAATGCGGTGTCGTGACAGGCCAGGCACAGATCCTTGCCGCGCCTCTCGCCACGGATCAAGCCGGGCTTCGTTCCATGAATATCATGGCAGGTACTGCACGTCATGTCGTTCTTCCAGTCCAGGGGAAACCCCGCCGGCAACTTGCCCTTCGGCGCGAAGCCGGTAGGATGACTCATCCGCTTGACATTCTTGTGACAGACGCCGCACAACATCTCCTGAGAAGCGATCAACCTGCTGGCTTGGGCCGGATCCACATCCTTGCCTGACAAATGGCAGTTGCTGCAAACCTGATCCGACAGATGCGCTTTGCCACCAAAGCCGGCATATATCCAGGTGACGGCACACAGGAGAATTGCGCTGGCGAACCAGGCGAATAGCGCTCTATAGCTGAACACGGCGTTCGACCTCCTGTAGCCTGGCAAGCGCCTGACGCAAGGAAGCCGTGTCGAGCTCGGCCCCCGGTTGCAAGGTTTGTTCGCACTGATCGAGCGCTTCACGCAGATTACCATAATGTTCGCGCAGCTTGGCCTGGCTTGCGTCAAACTCTCTCCACTCAAGCTGGAGCATATCGGTTTGCCGTATCGCCATGGGTACCGCGAAGGCGTTTTCGATGATACTTTTCAGGTTTTGAGAAAATCTGAAGAGAGGCCCGGCGATGCGAAAACTACTGTAGAGCGCGATAAACCAGGTGGCGATAGAGGCAATGACCACCATCACCAGGCCAAAAACAAGAATGGCCGGTCCCAGGTTCTGTCTGGTCAGGCTGTGGTTGGAGATAATGTGGGCATAATCGGTGCCATTCTCATCCGTGACCAGGAATATTGCCAGCAGCAGCCCTACCCAGGCGATAGCGCCTACGCTCAAGGCGATTTTCGCCACCCATTTGACATGAAACAAAACGAGCGGTTCGTTTCGGACGGGATGCATATTTTGGGCCATTCTCAAAATTATTCAGACCTTATATTTGAAATTATTCCACTAGGAGCCTGTCGGGCTTATGGGGATCGAAGCGAGAATTCGCCTGGGCGAGGACAGATTTTGCCGGTTTTGCAGGTCAATAGTCGTTCTATTGACCAAAAAAACGGTGAAATATGGACCGCCCCGGCGGATTCGCAGCCGATTCATCATAAGTCCGACAGGCTCCTAGAGAGTTTCTCTTTGCTGCTGAGGGGCGGATTCTTTTTCTCAACCCTCACGCGCAACGGGCGAAAAATGTCTATTTTCCCATACCATTGATCGACGAAATAGATTCTGCCGTCTTCGTCAATATCAATTCCTGTTGGCATCATGTATTTCACGGCACCGCCATCTTCTCCATGAGTGCCGATAAAAAACAGGAATTTGCCATCCGGATCGTATATCTGGACGTTGCAGAACGCGCCATCCACGACATACAAGTTACCTTCGGCATCGGCGGCGATTTCCTTGGGCCGCGTAAACTGACCCGGCTGCTTGCCGGCAGAGCCAAAGCTTCTCAGATACTTTCCATCGTGGTCGAATATCTGCACGCGAAAGTTACCGCTGTCCACAACGTTCAGCCTGCCATCCTTGCCCACCGCAAGATCGTAGGGCATATTGAATTCGCCGGGGCCATGGCCTCGCGTGCCGAAATCGAACAGATGCCGGCCGTCGAGCGAATCGAAGACACGCACTCGATGGCCTGCGTCGCTCACGTCGATGGCATAGACGCGATTGACTTTCGGATCCGCCGTCACGTTCGTCAGGTGCGAGAACCACTTCGGGCCGCCGATGCGGTGGAGATAATGCCCTTCCTTGTCGAATACCAATATGGCATTTGCCTTGGCGTCAGCGACAAACAGATTGCCGGCACGGTCGGCACTCAGACCGGATGGCATTTGCAAGACCCCTGGGCGATTCTCGCCAACTCTGAAAAATTTCTTGTTGGGAATATCGAAAACGCTGATTGGACTATCCAGCGAATTTACAAGGAATACGCGGCCATGATGGACGGCGAGCGCCTGCGGTCTGGCCATGCCCTCGCCAATATCTTCCTGGCCATTGTTTTTTCTGGCCAGCAGGGTCAGCAAACTGCTTTCCCTGGATTTCTCTACCAAGTCGCTACTGCCATACAGACTGCGCTCGAAAATATATCTTGGCTCAGCCGGCGGCGGCGGGAATACCTGCTGAACTGCTGGCTCCACACTCTTCGTCGGCGTCGCAACGCAAGCGGTCATAGCGAGGATCATGCCTGCCATCAGGAAGCGCGGCAGGGCGTTCATGGGTACGGGTAAGTCGAAGGCTCGTGGTTCACCCCGTGACACATCAGATAGCATTGCCCGTTGTTGTATTCCAGACGGTGCTGCACAGTCGAAGGGGTGACGACGGGAGTACCATTCCGATCGTAAAGCATGAAATTGATCAGGTGGGGATATTGGCGCGAGCCATGCGCATCGTGACAGGCGGCGCAAGATTCCTTATTCGTCACCACATGTAATGCATGAGGAAATTTTCCGGGCACATCTGCCAGATAGGGGGCGCTAGCGTGACACTTGAAGCAAAGCGCGTAAGCCAGCAACGGGGGGTCGTTCACGGTTTGATCGGTAAGGTATTGGCCCTTGATGATCGGTTGAAAGCTTGATCCGTGCGTACCCGCCGGACCGCCCGAAGTGTCATTGTTGTGACAACTCGAGCAGGCGATCCGGCTTGATGCGGTGTATCCCGGCATGAAATTCTGGATGGACGCATTTTTTCCTACTGCCGCCACCGGATGGTAGGACGGGTTGACCGGATCAAACAGCAGCCGTGCGTTACGAATATTGTCCTTACGCGTAAGACCGGCAGTCGCCGCCGAACTCAAGCCATGGCACTTGTAGCAGACCTCATATTCGAAGGCCGCCGATGGCACCGTTAAACCAGCTTGACTAATGCCCCGCGATCCCAGCAGGGGGCCGGGAACATTCGGCGCGCTGGCGGGACTGGCATTGGCGGCATGAGCGTTGTGACAGTCTGCGCAGGTGACGTGGCGCGGTGGGGCCAGCGTCATATCTTCCTTCGGCGTATGAGTCCAATCGGCGAAGTTTTCGATCGGATGGTAATATATTTTGCCGAATTCGGCCTGGATATTCTTCGTGGCAACGGTGCCACTGTGGCAGACGGTGCAATTCGCCACCTCGCCGCTTTGCGCCAGGAGCGACTTGCCCTGGCCGGCCGTATGGGGACGGTGGCAGCTATCGCAAGCATTATCGGCGACTGTCGATGTCGGAGAGGCGCTGGCCGGCCATGGACTGGTGCCCACGCCGTTCCAGGTGGCCAGAGAAGTGGCATGGGTGGTGCCGCTCCACCCGGTCGGCGTGTGACAGCTCAGGCACAGCGCGCCGTAGCGCGTATCCATGCGCATGAAGTTCGGATGCCGGTCTTCGTGCGCGTCGTGGCAACTGGTGCACTGCATCTGATTGTTCTGGTCGAGTTTAACCGTATTGGGCAAACTCGATGGGTTCGCCAGTTCGCCACGGCTCGCGACCAGCGCGCTATCATAGAGGAAAGAGATCGGATGATCGTCGGAGAGATTGGTGCCGAGCAGGGCTGTTCCGGTCAGCACGCCGAGTGTTGGCTGAACGCCATTGTTCGCGTTCCTCAGTGTACCCATCGCCAGCGTGCCATCGTGGCAGGAAAGGCACAGACGCGAACTGCCGGTGGGCTGGTCGAGCGTCGCTTTGAGGGTAGTGCTTGTATAAAGTGTGTAAGTCGCGCCGGACAGCGCCCGGTTCCACAAAGCGCGCGTCGGGCTGGCGTTATGCGGCGTGTGGCAAAACACGCACAGCCCCGTTGTTTCAGGCGCTTTGAAGGTGCCCGGACCAGACGGCGTGAGATTATGCTTCGTATTGGCAATGGTAGTTCCTGCCGTGGCGGGAATCGCAGCGGCCAGGATTGCCGCGACAAGAGCAACAAAATGCAGCCCGGCTCTCCCACCGTTTGCGAGGCCAGGTAACGCCCTGCGCGAGAATTCGTGGCTCATTTCCCTTTTTCCTTTACTGTTTCAGCCGTTGCAATGGCCCCCAGAAAAATTTGCACACGCCGGTTGTAGGCATCGGCTACATACACTTTGTCTTCGGTCGAGATGTAAATACCCCTGGGCAGCGTGAACTGGCCGCGTCCGGCGCCATGTTCGCCGAATGCCAGCAACAGTTGACCTTGCCGATCAAATATCTGCACCGCATCAAACAAGGCATCGACGACATACACATGGCCGGCGCTATCGCTAGCGATGCCCTTGGGCGCGGCAAAGTCTCCGGCACCGTTGCCGACCTGGCCGAACTTCCAGAGAAAGCGGCCCTTCGGGTCGATCGCCTGGACGCGGAAGTTCAGCGCATCGTTGACCAGCAGTGTCCCGCTCGCGTCGAGCGCAAGGTGGGTCGGATGATTGAACTGCCCGTTCTGGCTACCGCTTTCGCCGAGATTGTGCAGCAAGGCGCCGTTGGCATCGAACACCGCGACCCGGTGTCTCAGCGAATCGAGCACGAAGAGCCGCTGTGCCGCTTCGTCCCAGGCAAGTCCCGCCGGACGCTCCAACCCCTGCGTGGCGAATGAGCGGATCAAGATGCCTTCGCGATCGAGCAAAAATACTTTTTTCAACACCGTGTCGGCAACGAACACCGTGCCACCCGATCCCAGCGCCAGCGCCACCGGCGAGACCAGCCCCTGCTCGCCGATTCTCGTGATTCGGGCATAGCGATCACGCTGCGCATCGAGAATCCACAAGGCCTGTGCGCCCGGATCGGCCACATACAGAACGCCATCGCGCTCTGCCACGGCGCTCGGCCGCATGAAAAGCTCCTTGCCGTTGCCGCTCAAGGCATCCACCAGGCGGCGCCAGAACGACCGGCTGATCCCCCAGTCTTGCGGCCCGGACACGCTGCGCAGATAGCGAATGCGTTCTTGTGCCGGAGGCTTTGGCCATACCAATGGGGCTGCTGCGGTTTCGTCGCTATCTGGGCTCGGGCGAGGAGCCTGTTCGGCACAAGCCGTTGCCAGCAGCAGCGTCGCGGCCAAGGCAAGTCCTACGCCAAACCGGGATATTCGTCTCATCTGAATTGCCTCACGACGCTGATATTGAAGCTCCGGTTCGTTGAGCGGCTACCTAGGCGCTGCCACTCGCCCAAAGCCACATTGGCGGTCAGCGATAGTTTGCCGCGCCTGATGCTGCTCTGTGCGATCGCCTGCACGAGTGTCTCGGTGGGTATTGTGCTGCCCTTGTAGCTGCTCCAGTTAACGGAAGCCGAGTTGTTCCAGCCATCGGCTGGAACCCAGTCAAATGAACCTCGTGCCGAGATCGATGAATTCGTACGCTGAACGGGCAAGGTGTATTTTGTTTCGCTCGCATTCAGGCCAAAAACCATGCGCATATTGGATTGAATTACCCAGGCCAAGGAACCGCCAAGCCTACCCCGATCATAGGCGATATCGGCTGATTTGTTACTCCCAGTTGATTTGCTATTTCCGGTTGTTTTGCTATTTTCAAGGGACATGTTAGCATTCGCGGCCATCCCCAGCAAGGTGCCTTGCAGGCCGATCTGTACAGAATCCTCCCGAGAGTTTTGCAGAAACAAACTGCTGGTCTGGCTCAGCGGCGTCTGGGTTGTCTGATTATGTCTGAATGAAATCGAAATCCAGCGGTAATTGACCCCCGCGCCAAACCCCGACGATGTCGTGGCTGATTTGAGGTTCGCATCGACCTGATAGTTGTAGCTAACCACCAGAGGGTCTCCGGGGCTAATCAGCAGACTCCCGGCCAACGGAACAATCGTGATCTGATTGTTCTCGTTAATGACCGTGTAATCGACGCCGGTGGTGAGCGGGACTCTCCCGCCACCCCGCACATTAAACACCTCGATGCTGGCCGCCACGGCAAAGTTGTGACTGAGCGGGAAGCCCACGCCCGCAGCGAACGGCGTCGGGGCAGTGTGTGCCTCATCGATGACGCTGATGCTCGAACTGCTCAGATTGTTGCTGAGCAACTGATAGCTACCCGACCAATTTGCGGAAAAGTTCCCTTTTCCTGGCAAGCTGTGATTATAACCCTGGCCGAGCTGGCCGCCGTAGGTAGTGATTGAGCCGTTCGGCATCGTGGTTTGGCCACCATTCACGCCCGCCGAGGTGCTCAGGTTATAGAACTGATGCGACACCGTGAAACCGCTATTTTGCCCCAGGGTACTGAAACCGCCGGACGTCTGGTAATCGAAGCCATACTGGTAATCGGTGCTCAGGTTCTGGTAATGATCGATATGTACACGTTCGCTGTTGCTGATCGCCGTTGAAGGCGAGACGCTATTGCGCGCTGTATAGTACAGCGTTGAATCGAGACGACGGTTCAGGGTGGGGCCGAAGTCGAGGTTGTAGGTCAAGGCGGCCGCGTTCGACTGGAAGTTGCTCTGGCTGAAAGCCGCATTGCCCTGGTCATTGAACCGATAGTTGAGCCACAGATCGGCGGTCTCGAAGCCCTTGCTGGCAGTGAAGTCGAGCGTTCGGCTCTGCTCGTCGGTGGACAGGCTATGGCCGAAGCTTGTCGTGATGTTCTGGTTTTTTTCCTCGCGGATGCCTAGATTGGCCTCGACCCAAGGATAGCCCCAGTCCTTGAGGATGCTGTCCTGGCGCAGGGAAAACCTGGCCCCGCGGCTCTCGTGGATGCCCGCCACGCTTCCTCCGAAAGGCTGTAGCGTCTGGTTCTGGCTGCGATTGGCAAACACCGAAGCGGTATACGGTTTTTCTTCCAGGAACGTCCCGCCGATGTCGTAGCCGATGGCTTCGCCCTGAACGGCGGTGCTGTCTCCAGAACCGCTGTTCTTATTCTGATTGAGTTGCAGATCGAGTGACGCGTAGCCTGTGAACAGACGCGGACTGAGGATATAGAAACCCGAGTTGGTGATCCTCACCGACTCGCGAAAAGCATTGGTCGTGCTGGTCGATGCGCTCCCGTTGGGGGAACTTAGCGAGGTCTGGCCGTTCATGTAGTTGAGCCCCACCTCGCCCGACCAGTATCCGAGTCTGGTATTGAAGCCATCGTACCAGGAGGGGGATGGGGAGGGTGACAGAGACGGTGATTGAGCCCTGGCCGCGTCGATCGGCATGATGGATAGGATCACGGACAAGGTTGTCACGGTGCGTATCGGGTTCCGCTTACGCTTCTGCTTCTGGATCATTTGCGATGACACCGAGTGCAGGTTTCAAAACTCACCCCAAAAGCCGGTTTGCCCTTGTGACATACGCCGCAATATTTACCCTCGTCAATCATCTCCATGGTAATGGCGGTACTCCCCGCCTTCATCGGGAAGCCGACGGTTTTGTTGTGACAGACATAGCATTTGAAATTCACCCGATGCACCCAGTGTGGAAAAACCGCCGGGGCGAAGCTTTCGGAGCCCGCGACCTTGGCGTTGCGCTTGAGATGGATATCCCCGACGACGACGGGAGCGGCGGCGACGGGAGCGGCGACAGCCGGCGATGTCAGCACGGCCAGCAACAGGCCCACCCCGATAAAATATCCCGTGTGCTTCATGATTTTTTCTTTTTGACCCTGTGGCAACCCTTGCAACCGGAGGGCTGGGCGATCGCCACCTTGTCGTGACAGACACCGCAATACTTGCCGTTATCAATCGCATCCATGGTGATCTTGGCGCTGCCGGCATCTTTCTTGAAAATCGCCGGGTGGCAGTTCGTGCAAGTCAGCCATTGGGTATGTACCGCGTGAGAAAATATCACCATGCGTGCCGGCTTGCCCGAGGTGGACAGTTTAATATCATCATCCGTTGTCTTGCCCTCGTCGGGCGTTTTCGGATCGATCGCCCCTCTGGGCGTGATGATCTTGTCCTTCAGGGCAGCCATCCAGTCGATGTTGGCATCGTCGTCTTTCGGCAGTTTCTTGTAAATTTCAGTCCAGTTGGCTGGCGGGGGCGCCTTGGCGCGTTCCTGCAGCCTGGCGAGATACGCCTTCGCCTCCTCAATCGCGGGGTCGACAAAGACGGTTCGGCGCGGACCACGTATGACTGGGTCATGGCTTTTATCCTGCCCGGGCGGGGGGATGTCGAAGAACATCGCCATAACGGAGGGTTGCGAACTGCAGGCGGCGAGCAGGCAGGCAGACATGAGGAGGAATATCTGCAGGACAGGGCGCAATCGAAGGCTGGAGCGTAAGGCAAGCCTGATGCCTGTTGCACAGGTATTCGGGTTACGCCGTTTCACGGTGTTTTCTTTGGGTTCGAGAACAACTGAACACGGCGAACCTGCTGAAAGAGGCGCAGGGTCAGTGGCGGGATGATGAGAGCGAAGGCTGGGCGCGACGTTTCTTCGAAAACGGGAAAGTAAGTCTGAAGTGGCAATCCCTGAAACCTTACGAGAAATTTGCCGAGATGATGATCGAACGTCATTGGGATGGAATCGCTGTGTATTGGAAGGTTCCACTCAAGCAAGATTCAAGCCATACAACGCCGAGCATACCTCTGCGCGACTGAAAATTACTCGCACGATGCTCGCGAAACACGAGTAGACAGCCAAATGAAAAAGAAGTGCGTAAGAGCGACCTCCGGGTCGCGAACCACCGAATTCTCGACCCGGAGGTCGCTCCTAACTACACCACTCATATTCAACGTGGCTATACTACTTGCTACTTGAAACATGAAATTCACCCGCTCGATAAACTATTTTTTCTCATTTTAACATGACCCAGATCAATTTTGGCGTTTTGATGGCCCTTGTTTCAGCCTGTAGAAACGGTTAACTCCAGAGGGGAGGCGCCAAAGATCAAAATGGGTGCTGGCAATGTTATTTTATTCGAGGAACTTGCAAAACAAAACCAGGCAGACAAGTGAAATTGTTTGCCTCTTAGGGCAAAAAAATAAGGATAGTGGGTGAGAATTGAAGAATTTGTGCGACCTATCTGGCGTGGGATCGGTCGCCCGCCGCATGACAGGCAGATGCTGGCGAGTGCTTTTGTTGCCAAAACAAATTTACCCTGTATTTCCAACAGAATAAAATTGACTATTGCACTGTATAATGCAAAATAGTCATGACTATTTAACTGGACAATATAAATTGGACGTTAAACGCTACCTCGCCGTGCGCATTCGCGCTGACCTCTCGCGCAAGCTGGTTATCCTCACCGGCGCACGACAGGCGGGCAAGACCACGCTCGCACGCCAGTTGTTGGCCGATTACCCGCGCGCACAGTATTTGAACTGGGACGTGCCTGCCGATCGCGAAGTCATCGCGTCCGGTGCGTGGTCGCCGCGCGCCGGATTGGTGGTTTTCGATGAAATCCACAAGATGCGCGACTGGAAAGCCTTCCTCAAAGGGGCATGGGACGGTCGCAGCGCCAACCAGGCCATGCTGGTTACCGGTAGCGCGCGCATGGAAACCTTCCGCCAGGGAGGCGAATCGCTGGCCGGGCGCTATTTCGCCTGGCGGTTGCACCCCTTTTCGGTGCGCGAGGCGGTGGATTCGCTGGGGATGCGCCCTGCGGAAGCGCTTGACCGGTTGTTGGAAAGGGGCGGCTTCCCCGAGCCGTTCCTCGCCGCCGACAATGTGGCGGCAAAGCGCTGGCGCAGTCAGTATGCCATCGACCTGATCCGGGAAGACGTGCTCGAATTTTCCCGCGTCCACGAAATCCGCAATCTGCAATTATTCGTGGACCTGTTGCGCGAGCGGGTCGGCTCACCCATCAAGATTTCATCCCTGGCGCAGATGCTGCAGATATCGCCAAACACCGCCACGCGCTACCTTGAAATTCTCGAAGCACTTTACATTGTGTTTCGTGTCTCCCCTTGGCATCGGGACATCGCACGTTCCCTTCTCAAGGAAAGCAAGGTGTATTTCTTCGATACCGGCCTGGTCAGGGGCGATGCGGGTGCGCGTCTGGAAAACGCCGTGGCGGCCATGCTGCTCAAACATGTGCATTACCGGCAGGATACCGAAGGCAAGGCGATAGCGCTGCACACCATTCGCGACAAGGAACATCACGAAATCGATTTCGTTCTCGCGGAAGAAAACGTCCTCACCGACCTGATCGAGGTCAAGCTGGCTGCCGCAGCAGTGTCGCCTTACTTTCACCGGATGGCAGAGCACTTCCCCCAAGTGCGATCGGTGCAGGTCGTGGCGGAATTGCGCCAGGAAACCCAGCGCGGGAAAGTGGAAGTAACCTCTGCGGCGGAATGGCTTGCCGGGCTGCAAGCCTGACCACAAGCTTGTCGTCGCTGACCGGATGGGGATGGTGCCATTCTCGCACCGGAGGCCAAATATGCCCCTTCCTTTTTTTAAACGGGTTGTTTTGTTTGGCTCTTTTCGCAAACCGTGTTGGTGGCTCACGTAGTGAGCCACCTGTAGTGGATACTGGATGTTATGGCGCGGTTGCGTCGAATCATCCAGGAGCGAGAAATGAGGAAGCCAGAGTTGAATA
>Ga0210027_1001379_pt1 | contig 22692 bp, 20 predicted proteins | sample CryGeymeta201510_FD_183978 | JGI IMG/M metagenome (GOLD analysis project Ga0210027, IMG submission 183978) | Groundwater microbial communities from Crystal Geyser aquifers in Utah, USA - Crystal Geyser metaG 2015-10 (SPAdes) (version 2) | ecosystem: Environmental > Aquatic > Deep subsurface >...
GCTATTACCAGGATCAGTTCGCCAACAACCTCGGCGAGCCGCCGCCACTCCGCCAGCCTTCGGTCGATGACCCACCTGGCTGATTCGTTGTCACTCTACACATCAACGCCGTCGGTATCCCTCGCTGGCGGCGTTTTGACTTGTATCTCTTGCCCCCAACATCCATCACCATTCGTGAAAAATTGAACATCAAATCAGGTGACCACACTCATTGAAAGCGCAGTTGCGCTGGATGAGGTGTTGGAAGGAGCCCGGAGGGTGACTGGAAACACCTCATCCAGCGCGCGCCCCGATCCTGAGGTGGTCGCCGTCGCGCAACGGCGCCAGTTCAGCAGCAGCGAAAAGCGCCGCATCCTCGCGTTGGCTGATGCCTGCACGGAACCCGGAGAGATCGGCGCGTTGCTGCGCCGCGAAGGCATCTACTCCTCGCATCTATGCACCTGGCGCAAACAGCGCGCCGCAGCGGAACAAGCGGCATTGGAACCGCAAAAGCGTGGCCGCAAGGTCGACCCCGCGTTGGCCGAGGCGCGACGCATCGAGACGCTGACCCGCGAGAACGAACGCCTGCGCCGCCAACTGGCCCAGGCCGAGCTCATCATCGACGTCCAAAAAAAAGTGGCGTCCTTGCTGGGCATGTCGATAGCGCAGATGCCCAGCGGCGCATTCTGATGGATGCCGTCAATCTCCTCGCCCCCGAGGTCGGCTTGGCCCGTGCCTGCGAAGCCATGCTCATCCCGCGCAGCAGCGTTTACCGCGCGGATGCCCGCCAGCGCCATCTGCAAACCCCAATGCCGGCCCCCGTGCCCAGGCCGGCGCCGCCACTGGCGCTCAGCCAGGCGGAACGCGACATTTTGCTCGATACCCTCAACAGCGAGCGCTTCGCGAACTGCGCGCCGCCCACCGTCTACGCCACCTTGCTCGACGAGGGCATCTATCTCGGCTCGGTGCGCACCATGTACCGCCTGCTCGCCGAGGTGGGCCAAACCGCCGAACGGCGTGCCCAACGCGTGCATCCGGCCTATGCCAAACCCGAACTGCTGGCCACCGACCCGAACCAGGTCTGGAGCTGGGACATCACCAAACTCAAGGGACCCTGCAAGTGGACCTGCTTTCACCTGTACGTGATCCTCGACATCTTCAGCCGCTATGTCGTGGGCTGGATGATCGCGCCGCAGGAGAGCGCCGAACTGGCCAAGCAGCTGATTGCCGACAGCGTGGCCAAGCAGGCCATCACGCCGGGCACGCTGACGCTGCACGCCGATCGTGGCAGCAGCATGCGCTCGAAACCGGTGGCGGCCTTGCTGATTGATCTTGAAGTCGCCAAGAGCCACAGTCGGCCTTATGTGTCAGATGACAATCCGTTCTCTGAGGCGCAGTTCAAAACCTTGAAGTACCGACCCGAGTTTCCGGCGCGATTTGGCTGTATCGAGGATGCAAGAACCCATTGCCAGCAGTTCTTCGCTTGGTACAACGGCGAACATCGCCATTCCGGCATTGGCTTCATGACGCCCGAGGCGGTCCACTACGGCCAGGCAAAAGCCTTGCTACGCCAGCGCGCCGAAACCTTGAATGCCGCTTTCCAGGCCAACCCGATGCGATTCAAGGGTATTGCTCCAAAACCGCCCAAGCTGCCTGATGCCGCTTGGATCAATCCGCCCAAAAAGGAAAACGTCGCCGAAAACACCGATCATTCATCGACACTAAATTAATTCCGCTGGTGTCTCAAAATCATTGACACGTTCCGGCTTCGCTCGCAATGACAGCACCCGTCATTGCGAGGAGGCGCCAGCCGACGCGGCAATCCAGAAGCCACACGCTGAGCGCAGCGAACAAACACTAGATCGCTACCGCTCACCCCCTACGCTTCTGGATTGCCGCGCTTCGCTCGCAATGACAGCACCCGTCATTGCGAGAAGGCGACAGCCGACGCGGCAATCCAGAAGCCACACGCTGAGCGCAGCGAACAAACACTAGATCGCTACCGCTCACCCCCTACGCTTCTGGTTTGCCGCGCTTCGCTCGCAATGACAGCACCCGTCATTGCGAGGAGGCGCCAGCCGACGCGGCAATCCAGAAGCCACACGCTGAGCGCAGCGAACAAACACTAGATCGCTACCGCTCACCCCCCAACGCTTCTGGTTTGCCGCGCTTCGCTCGCAATGGCAGCCACCGTCATTGCGAGGCGGCGCCAGCCGACGTGGCAATCCAGAAGCCACAAACCGAGAGAAGCGAACAAACAATAGATCGCTACCGCTCACCCCCTACGCTTCTGGATTGCCGCGCTTCGCTCGCAATGACAGCACCCGTCATTGCGAGGAGGCGCCAGCCGACGCGGCAATCCAGAAGCCACACGCTGAGCGCAGCGAACAAACAATAGATCGCTACCGCTCACCCCCTACGCTTCTGGATTGCCGCGCTGGGCTCGCAGCCGTCTCAGTTCACAGAGACTCCAGCTTGTGCATCATCAGCGGCACATCGTCCAGCCGCCAAACGTCCACGTCACTGCGTTGCTGCTGTTCCAAACCGCCATAAACCAGGGCAGCAGCTTTGGGTGGGGACGCGAGTCTTGCCGAGAATGTGCGCAGGCCCTTGAAGAAATCCCCATTGATGGTTGCGCCTGCCTTGATTTCCACCGGAATGACATCCGGCCCCGTTTCAATGAGTAGATCGACCTCGTTGCCCTTGCCGTCGCGCCAGAAATACAGGTTGTTACGCTTGCCGCGGTGGAGGCGGTATTTCAGCGCCTCGATCACCACCAAGTTCTCGATCAGGTTGCCACGCAAGGGGTGGCGGTTGATGTGCAACTCGTTCTCGGCGCCCAACAGGTAGGCCGCCAAACCCACGTCATAGAAATAAAGCTTGGGTGACTTGATCTGCCTTTTGGAAATATTGGTATGCCAAGGTTGCAGCAGAAAAACGATATAGCTCGCCTCCAGCAGCGTAAGCCAGCTACGGGCGGTCGTGTGGGAAACCCCGACATCATTGCCCAGGCTTTGTAAATTGAGTAACTGGCCAACGCGCCCGGCGCACAGGCGCACGAATTTTTCGAAGAGCGCCAGGTCCTTCACCGTGATCAGTTGCCGGATATCCCTTTCCACATAAGTTTCCACATAATCCCCCAGCGCCTGAGTGGGGTTGATGCCGACATCGTGGATACGTGGATAAAAGCCGACAAGCAACAGACGATCCGCAGGGAGGTTGATGCCAGCGCCCGCGAGCTCCTCCATGCTCAGGGGCAACAGCTTGAGCAAGGCCGTACGGCCGGCGAGGGATTGATTGATGCTGGTCATCACCTCGAACTGCTGGCTGCCCGTCAGAATGAACAACCCCGGCGTCTTGCGCTCGTCGATGAGGGGTTGCAAGTAGGAAACCAACTGGGGAGCCCGCTGAATCTCATCCAGGATGGCGCCATCGGGATAGTTGGCCAGAAAGCCGCGCGGATCATCGCGCGCAAATTCCCGGATGTCCGGACTTTCCAAGTTGACATAGGGCTTGCCGGGAAAAGCAGCGCGGCAGAGTGTGGTTTTGCCGCTCTGGCGAGGGCCGGTCACCGTCACTACTGGATATTGCCCGGCCAAAGAGATGAGCACAGCGCTCAACGTGCGTGGAATCATGCGGCAAGCTTAATAGCATGCGGTGCAATGTGAAAGTGAAAAATGCACATTGCGCCGTATGCCGGTTTTGCTGCGTCACTGCGAGGGGGCGAAAGCCGATGCGGCAATCCAGCAGCTACACACCGAGCGAAGCGAACAAACACTAGATCGCTGCCGCTCACACCCCACGCATCTGGATTGCCGCGCTATCGCTCGCAATGACCAGCACCCGTCATTGCGAGGAGGCGCCAGCCGTCGCGGCAATCCAGAAGCCAAACACTAGATCGCTACCGCTCACATCCCACGCTTCTGGATTGCCGTGCTATCGCTCGCAATGACCAGCACCCGTCATTGCGAGGAGGCGCCAGCCGACGCGGCAATCCAGAAGCCAAACTCTGAGCGAAGCGAACAAACAATAGATCGCTACCGCTCACCCCCACACTTCTGGATTACCACGCTGCCGCTCGCAATGACAGCCCCGTCATTGCGAGGAGGCGCGAGCCGACGTGGCAATCCAGCAGCCAAACTCTGAGCGAAGCGAACAAACGATAGGTTGCTGCTGTTCTCCCCACTCGATTTCACGAAAAGCATGTACACAGTCACACTACACTCGAAATAGCGTCCTCGTACGATTACACTTGCACCATGTACACCATCAAACACATGCCCGAATTCGATGGTTGGCTCAATAGTCTGCGGGATCGCCAGACTCGATTCCGTCTGCTACGTCGGCTTGAAAAGGCACAACGAGGCCTGTTGGGTGATGTGGCGACGGTAGGCGATGGTGTGTTCGAAATGCGAGAGTTCTTTGGACCCGGTTGGCGCATGTACTACGTGCAACAAGGCCAAGTGCTCATCGTGATGCTAGGTGGCGGGGACAAAAGCAGCCAGGCTTCGGATATCGCTGAAGCCAAGGCCCTGGCAGCCACCCTAACTGAGGATTGAGCCATGAGTAAAACAGTCAAGACCAGCGACCTGCCCGAATTCGATATGGCGCGATATCTCAAGACCGATGCCGATGTGGCCGAGTATTTACGGCAAGTGTTGGAAGAAGGCGAACCTGGTGAACTCGCCGCCGCGCTCGGCCACATTGCCAAAGCACGTGGAATGACCGAAATCGCCAAGGCAAGTGGAATCAAGCGCGAGGCGCTCTACAAAGCGCTTCGTCCGAACGCCCAGCCGCGCTTGGAGACCGTGCAACGGGTTTGCAAAGCATTGGGGGTGAAATTGACTGCAACAGTGGCACAGTAAATGACGCCGTCATTGCGAGGAGGCGCCAGCCGACGCGGCAACCCAGAAGACACGTTCTGAGCGAAGCGAACACCCCGTCATTGCGAGCGCAGCGCGGCAATCCAGCAGCCACCCTCAGAGCGAAGCGAACACCCCGTCATTGCGAGCGCAGCGCGGCAATCCAGCAGCCACCCTCTGAGCGAGGCGAACAAACAATAGATCGCTATCGCTCACCCCCCACGCCCTGGATTGCCACGCTATCGCTCGCAATGACCCGCACCGTCATTGCGAGGAGGCGCCCGCCGACGCGGCAATCCAGAAGCCTCACTCTGAGCGAGGCGAACACCCCGTCATTGCGAGCGCAGCGCGGCAATCCAGAAGCCTCACTCTGAGCGAGGCGAACAAACAATAGAACGCTATCGCTCACCCCCCACGCCCTGGATTGCCACGCTATCGCTCGCAATGACAAACACCGACCGCGTTTAAAACACCTTCTCGCTCAACATTCCCAGCAAATACTGCCCATACGCATTCTTCTTCAACGGCTCCGCCAACCGCGCCACCTGCAACCGCATGCCGAGAATGCCGATGGCACCGAGCGTGAGCTGGATCAGGGCGATGGCATAGACGATGTCTTGTACGCGGAAACCGGCTCGGATGAACAAGTGATGCAGGTGATGCCGATCCGGTCGAAACGGAGACTTGCCCAGCCAGATCCGACGCAACATCACCCCCAAGGTATCCATCAGGGGAATCGACAACAACCACAGCGCGGTAACCGGGGTGATCACCCGGCCCGGCCCCTGCGAAAGCGCAATCAGCAGCCAGGCGAACAGAAAACCCAGCAACATGCTGCCGTTATCGCCAAGAAACACGCGGGCACGACGTTGCGACAGAAAACGCAGATTGAAGAACAGGAACCCGGCCACCCCGCCAAGCAACCCCAACGCCAGCAACGCATAGTCGGAAGCGCCGCCGGTGAAAGCGACCACGGCAAGCAGGAACAGGGTGACCAGAGAAACACTACCGGAAAGCCCATCAATGCCATCGATCATATTCAGCGCATTGATAACCCCGATGGTGGCGAACAACGTGAACGGGATGGCCAGAAAACCAAGTTCCAGGGGCGCCCCGAAAGCCAACTCGCCCAGATCGTCAAGCGCAACCCCACCCCAGAACACCATCATCAACGCCACACAGGCCTGAACCACAAAGCGCAAACGAAAGCTGAGATGGAAGATGTCGTCGAGCAGCCCGGTAACGAACATCACCAGCCCCGCCAAACCGATCACAAGCCATTGCACCGAGCCCGGCGACGTAGCGAAGCCATGGACCAGAGACAACGTAGCCAGAAGCGCCGCGAAAACCCCGACACCTCCAACAAACGGCGTCACCCGATCATGCAGCTTGTGCCCCCCCCGGTCGATCCACCACACCAAAGCGATGCGCCAATGGCATAGCGATACGAATCGCAATACCCGACACAAACAGGCTGAACAAGAAAAGTACAACCGGGGAAATCAACGGCTACCTCACATAGAACCAAAAAAAGTGAATGAGCCGTGCTAGATGCCACTCAACTCAGGCGGGGGTTTTGGTAAATCAGGCAAAGTGGACCAGACAATTCGACTCCTTGGAAAGAGCACCACCCAGACGGTCAGAAAAATGAGCAAAAAATAATTCATAAGGCCTTGATTGCGTATGTACCACTTCTCAACCTCTCCTTTATATGGCGCAATCACATTATCGTAAAATCCAACTTGGTCTCTCGCACCATGAAGCAAGTTCTCTTCATCCCTGAAAACAATCGAACCGATCCCAGAGAGTCCAGGCCGGACTTTGATGATTTCCCCTTGAACATCCGTCGAAAAAGCATCAAAGCAACGCTGTGCTTGCGGCCTGGGCCCAATGACGCTCATATCGCCTTTGAGAATATTCAGAAGCTGAGGCAGTTCGTTGATCTTGGTTTTACGTAAAAAATGGCCCATAGGAAGAATACGTGGATCATGCTTTACGGTCACCGTCCCCGTACCCATATTTGGGCTGTTCTTGAGCATGGTGGCAAACTTCAAAAGGCCAAACTTCTTGCCATCCTTGCCCACGCGTTGCTGAACAAAAAAGATTTCACCCTCGCCTGAAAAACGAAGAAGAATAACGATGGGAATCAACAACGGGGACAATACCAATAGAGCAAACCCCGAGAAGATAATATCGAAAAGTCGCTGCATGGTCACATCCTTCCATCAAGAAACTTGCCAGTTTCTTTGTGGCCGAATTCTGGAATCATTTCATTGAATAACCGAACCAGCTCCGTCCTTTCCCAATGTCCACGCCGCTTCAAATCAGCAATTGTTGACAAAAACAAAGCCAATCGCCGTTCGTCATAATTCGCCTCATTCTTGATTACGCCAATACCTTCAAAGCGAGAAAAATCAAGCACTTCCTTGTCGGTAAAAAATTCCTCAAAATCCTTTTCGCCGGTGGTATCGCTATCAAAGAAGTAGCAGGGCCATTTCTTTGCGGCAATCAATTCGCTTGCTTGATCCCGTGCTTCATCTTCACTGGCACACTGGTATGCCTCATAGCCCAGGGCTGCAAGATACTTTATTGCAATATCAGAGAAAGTGATAAGGTGCAGTTTTTCACTCAGCTTAGGAAAGAAAATGTCCCGGTTTTCTCCCAACAAACAGGACATCAAACATAACTCGCCTGATTCCTGTGGCGTCACAAAATAGCGCCGGACGTCCCGAGGCGCCGAAATCGGCTGACGCTTGGCAAAGCGCTGATTGAAGCCATGCAGCAAACTCCCATCGGAAAACGCCACATTGGCAAACCGCGCCGTGGAAATAGGCATCTCCAGGCTGGCGCGCATCAAAAACATTTCCATGATCCGCTTGCTGGCACCCATCATATTGGCCGGATTGGCGGCCTTGTCAGTGGAGACGCAGAAATACTTGGTCGCGCCTAATTCACGCGCAAGCTCTATTGTCTTGTTGGTGTTGAGTATATTGACATCCACCATCCGCATCAGGGTAAAGGGGTCCTTCTCGCTACGAACATGCTTCAAGGCAGAAAGATTCAGAACGTAATCGTAGCCCCCACTCCACTTCATCAATGCCTCGAACTCCAGGGAGCCACAGTCGATGGCGAATGTGCTGAAGTCCCCATCTATGTAGCCTAGAGTGCTGCGAATATCGCGCACAAGTTCAACCATGTTGTTTTCACTGATGTCTACAACATGCAGTACTTTAGGCTTGCGCTTGAATATTTCTCGTGTAACTGCCTGTCCGATTGAACCGGCACCCCCGATCACAAGAAAACGGCTCCCAGCAACCAGATGTGTTAGCGCCTGTTCATGATGCTGAATATCCGCATCAAAAAGCGCCTCATTACGGCCAATAAGCTGAAGAATGTCCATCAGTTTCTCCCCAACGTAATAGATTTACGAAATGCGGCAATGACGATCTCAACGTCCTCGTCAGTCATTGTTGGATACAAAGGCAGCGTAATCTCCCGTCGAGATATCTCACTAGCAATCGGCGTTACATCAAGATGCATATCCTTGTAGGCTGTGAATTCCTGAAATGCAGGATAATGTATGCTTGATTGCACGCCCTCTGATTTAAGAATCTCTATAACTTTCAGACGGTCACACGCCTCCGGCAACATTACAGGGAATATGTGGTAAACAGGTTCTGCATCATCAACCTTGACAAAGGGTATTGTCAGACCTTCGATATCTTTAAAGGCATCAATATATCTCGCGACAACGCTTTGTCGCTGCTTGTGCGCATTTGCAAGCTTATCAAGCTGCACACAACCCAATGCAGCGCGCATTTCATCAATCCGATAATTCAAACCGGGCCGAATAACATCATAAGAAATTGCCCTACCCTGATGCCTATCCAGTGTCAACGTAGTCATGCCATGTGAGCGCAAGTATCGAATCTGTTGGGCAATATCAGCAGACTGTGTTGTGATCATGCCACCCTCACCAACAGAAAGATTCTTGTTGGTAAAGAAACTGAAGCAATTGACTTCGCCAAATGTTCCAACACTCCGGCCCTTGTATTTGGCACCAGGAGCATGAGCACAATCCTCGATCAACTTCAACCCATGTTTACTACAGATCGTTGAAATAGCATCCATATCACAAGGATACCCCGCATAATGAACAATCATCACCGCCTTCGTCTTGGGAGTAATCTTGCGTTCAATGTCAGCAGGATCAATATTCCAATCATTGAAAGAGGTGCAATCTGCGAGTACCGGAGTGGCACCTACCAGCATCACCGTGTTGATATCTGCAACAAACGTCAAAGACGGGATAATAACCTCATCACCCGGACCAACCCCCAATGCCAGCAATGCCATATGAAGTGCTGCCGTACCATTGGAAACGGCGGTCGCTTTGACATCACTTCCAAGAAGCGTTGCGAATCTAGCTTCGAACTCCTTGGTCTTCTCGCCCATAGTAATCCAGCCGCTGCGGACAACATCTGAAACTGCGGACACCTCATTTTCATCATAATTTAGCTTGAAAAGCTGAACTTTCCACATTTGTATATACCCTCACTATAAATAAATGAAAATAATTCAGTCTGACAGATAAGTAATTACGCAAAACCGTTTTGGATCCGTCATTTTGGGCTTGACCCGGAATCCAGTGCGTTCACCTGATTGCCGTTCAAACCCAAGTTGGACGAACAAACTGGATTCCCGCCTTCGCGGGAATAACGATCAAAAATGCTTACGCTGTTCCACCCACTTAGTTGCAGCAATATTTCATAATTATCACTTCAGCCTCGCAATCAAAGCCAGCAAAGATAGTACGGGGGTTTCGATTAAATTAGTCGCGAATAAACGTCAACATAAGATTGCAAAACTGACGATAATAAGAACCCCTTTTCCACTTGCGACTTTGCATGCGCCCCCATAATAACTCGCAACTCAGGATCAGACGCCAATTTGATAATAGCCTTGGCCAAGGCACTCGAATCCCTGGGTGGGACCAACAAACCATCGTAACCATCTATGACAACATCACGACAACCAGGCATGTCAGTCGTTATAAGAGGCATCGACTTAAGACCTGCCTCTAACAGAACACGAGGCACACCTTCACGATAATAAGATGGAAGAACAAATATATCGCAAAGCGAAAGAATTGCCGGGACATCGTTACGTGACCCTAGCCAGTCTACACAATCACTATATTTCTGAATGACGTTCAAAGAAACAGCTTGGCTACCTTCGCTTGATTGAGGGCCAATTAACAAGAAATGGCATTGGGGCAACGACTGTTTAACGATCCTTGCGGCCTCTAAGTAATTTAGCACCCCTTTGTCCTTGACAAGCCTGCTTACCATTACAATGGCAATCGCACGCTCAATATGAAGACTTATGCGCAACTCATTAAGTTCATCAGAATCAGGGGCCTTGAAGTTAAAATCATCTGGGTCAACCCCAGAGCCCCGAACCAGAACTGATCTTTTCGGGTCAACCAAATCATGGCTCTCGAAATACTGCTTGTCATCCTGGTTTTGAAAAATAGTTACGTCCGATTTACGTGAAGCTTCCATCTGTATTTTTCGGTAAACTGGTCTGAGCAGTAGAGCGAGCGGTGAGTTAGATGAAAACACCCATCCCATGCCAGTAACAGTTCTTACCACACCTTTAATTTTTGCTTTTCTTGCCGCATAAGGAACCAGCATCGCAGGTTTGGTATCGAAAGCATGCACAACATCCGGTTGGTGCTGTTTAAATAATTCAACCAACTGCTGCACAGAACGCCTGTCCGACGTAGGCGAAAAGCCTCGATTCAGGTCATAGCGGTGATATGTGATGCCTTCCCGCGCGAAAGGCTCCGGTGGTTCCGAACCTACTGCTGCAACAGAAAATCCCTTTGCAGATAACTTCTTAAGTATTGGAATTCGCATGCGAACATCTTCGCCACCTATATACCAAATAATAGCCATGCTCGTTACCTGCTAAGTGTCAATTCCAGCTTGTTTGTATATGCGCCAGATGAACTAATCTGGTTTTCTTTTACTATTTCATGAGCGAGTAATCGTGTCATCAGAGGCATCTGACCAGCAGTACCCTAACTTAGTTGAAATCCAGCCAGGCCTGAAACATCAGCACAGACCACAACCGATTGCCATAGGCTGCTTGCCCCGCCAAGTGAGCCCGCCATGCAGCACGGATCGGCAAAGGGTTGAGATAACCCTCGCGGCGTAGCCGGTCCTCGGCAAGCAGGTTCTCCGCCCAATCCTTCAGAGGGCCACGGAGCCAGGAATCCAGTGGAATACTAAAGCCCGTTTTAGGTCTCTCTACCAGTTCTCGCGGCACATAGCGGTCCAGCAGGCGACGCAGCAACCACTTGCTCTGTCCGTTTCTGATCTTCATGTGCATAGGCAATGACCAAGCGAACTCAATCACATCAAGATCAAGAAAAGGCGCCCGTGTTTCCAGCGACACCGCCATCGCGGCACGATCAACTTTGACAAGAATGTCATCCGGTAGATAGGTCAGGCCATCCAGCGCCATCATGCGCGCCACAGGATCGGCCAGCCTGGGCCAGCGCGTCCGGTCATCCAACAGGTTGGGTGGCATGAACCCACCTGCCACCATGCTCTCGGCCTGCGGCCATTCGGACACTAGCGAAACATACAGATCGTCCATGCTGCGCATCTCACACAGGCGCAGCCCCAGCTTGTGCGCCTTGTCCCCGGGCTGAGCAATGCCTGCACGCCGTGCCAGTGGGCCGGCCAGGCGATTGATCGTATCGCCCGGCAGCGCAGTCAGGCCCGCCCCCAGTGCACGCCTCAAAGGTTGAGGCATCCAACCCATACGCTGCCAGAGCCTGGGCACATGAACATAGCGGTTGTAACCGCCAAACAGCTCATCGCCCGCATCTCCGGAAAGCGCAACGGTCACATGCTGGCGGGCCAACTTCATCACCAAGTACGTCGGCAACTGGGACGAGTCGGCAAATGGTTCGTCATACATTTCTGGCATGTGTGGCACCAAGGCCAGCGCGTCATTGCCACTTAGGCGAAGCTCAGTGTGATCAGTGCCCAAGTGCGCAGCCACAGCGCTCGCATGGGTGGCCTCGTCATATTCGTGTTCATCGAAACCAATGGTGAAGGTGCGTACCTGTTGCGAGCTATTGGCCTGCATCAGCGCGGCAATAGTGGTCGAGTCGAGCCCGCCGGAGAGTAGTACGCCCAGCGGAACATCCGCCACTATCTGGCTGCGCACTGCCGCGCCTAGATGATGCTCCAGCGCATCCAATGCCTCTTCATCGGAGCCCGCAAACGGGTTGGTCATACCGTGTTCGGCCACCCCGAGCAACGACCAGTAGGCAACCGGTTCGGCATCGACCTGACCCGGTCGCAGTTGCAAAAAACATCCCGCAGGCAGCTTGCGGATACCCTCATAAATTGAATATGGCGCCGGAACATAGTTATGTCGCAGCAGCAGAGCAAGCGCCCCTCGGTCGATATCGGCATGGAAAACCGGATTTGCCCGCAATGCCTTTAGCTCGGAGCCGAAAAGAAAAATACCGCCTTGCCAGCCGTAATACAGGGGCTTCTCGCCCATACGGTCGCGCGCAAGCGTAAGCACACGGTCACGACGATCCCATAGGGCTATTGCAAACATCCCCACTGCCCGACTCAGCGTCTTCTCCACCCCCCACAGCATAAAACTGGCAAGCAGTGTCTCGGTATCAGAATGCCCACGCCAGTTATGTGTCTGGCCACTGTCATCCTGAATCCTCTTCCTTAATGACAGATGGTTATAAACCTCCCCATTAAACGCAATTACATAGCGCTCACATACCGAAAGCATGGGCTGGTGCCCAGCCTGAGACAAATCCAGAATCGAAAGCCGCCTATGGCCAAGCGCAACCCCAACCGCCTCATCCGCCCACACCCCGCCATCATCCGGGCCTCGATGATGCAGCATCTCAGCCATCTGCCGAACGGACTGCTCAACATCATGATTTGCCACTCTCCCCAATAAGCCTGCAATACCGCACATACCCTAAGCCTTTTAATAATTTCGAAGCAACACAAGTACACTTGCCAATCCAGACAGTTTCAGTATCCGTGTTTCTATAACGTATAAAACCGCCGATGCTGTGGATACCGTCAGTAATCTTGTCGATCAGATTTTTCCTAACTAGAACACCTGAATATTCAAACTTGTTTCAGAGGTGCTTCCACATGGCTAGATCAATACCTAGCATTCCCTCAAGCTCAACAACCTCAGGCGTGAATATCTGTTCCAGCCAGAGTCGATCTTCATCAGACAATTTAGGCAAAGTTTTTGTGTTTGGGCGCCCAAAAAACAACTCTTTAAATCCCAAGTTTTTTGCAGCATTGATCACTTGATACATACCAACAACACGGAGCGCATCAGCAACCATTTGCCCAATCGCGGCCAGTTTTGGACTAGATGGCAATGCTGCTTCATTTACCCGCTCACTCAATTCTGTTGCCGGGGGAATGAAGCTGATACCAAGATGGATACACAATTTACTCACGAACCCCAAGGGGTCATTTTCAAGATGATGCTGGAAGAGCACAAGAACCTTGTTCTGTCCAAATACGTTAATCCAGTTCTTCAACTGGCTTGCATATTTGCTTGCCTCGACTATTTCAGGATACGACTCGACACTCTGCCGCAACCCTGCCGTGGTGAAACCATACCTGAGTAAATGCATGTAATGCGAATAAGCACGGGACACAGGGTCTCGGAGAACAGTCACAAGCTGCACATCTCCTAGGGTCTGGTGGATTCGATCAGGCGCCTCCTGGCAATGAAAATAACTTGGCGCCACCTCGGCAATCAGCCCATGCCTAGCCTTATCCACAGAAAAATGCTTAACATACCAGCCCAAACCTCGGCCATAGTTCCTGTCAAAGAAAAAAGTCTCTTTTACGTGAGCGGGGACGCATATATCACCACGAATTCGAAAATAGCGATCAACCCATGTAGTACCAGACTTCATGGGGCCTATGACCAAGGCACTAGGTCGGTTTCCGGCGTCATCGCGCATATCAGTTAGCAACCCTCAATTCATGTAATTCCTTACGTAACATCTCGACATGAGCCCTAATATCGTAACGGGATGTTACCCATTCACGCCCTCTATCACCCATAATAGCCATGCGTACACGATCTCTCTCAAGTAAGCGTATTGCATCGGCCAACGCCTTGGGTGACTCGGCAGGAACTACGATACCTACATCAGGCGGCACAGTCTCTCGTACCCCTCCCACATCAGTAGCAATGACAGGACGTCCGGCAGCCATAGCCTCGATAAGACTACGAGGAACCCCTTCACTCCTTGATGGCAGAATCACGACATGGGACCAAGTCAGTTCTTCTACCACTTCGTTGGTCCAACCACAGAATTCTACCTTGACGTTATTTAGCCTGGCCGCCCGGTCTCTCAGCGATCTGTCAAAATCTTCTTGCCCAGGCGGTACAGCACCAATGATGCGCACCAGTAGGTGGCTTGAATGTAGATCAAGTAATTCAAGGGCTTCCATAAACTCATCAAAACCCTTCATCGGTGTAATTGCAGCCATGACAAGCAGTCTAAGCGGCATTTCTTCAGTAGCGACCTTATCAACTTTAGTAAATTGATCCAGAGGAATGCCTATAGGCATCAATTTAGTCTTCTTCCTGGTAAGCCACTGAAACAGTTTACCTTTCCTTGCCGGCAAAGAAGCCGAAATAGTCAAAATCCTGTCTGAGATCAACGCTCCAATAATGTCTGTTGGAAAAAAAACAAAAGCATTCTTGATATACCAGACATACTTGGCACCCAACCAGAATGAGGCAAACCAAGCCACAAGCAAAGAGCGTTCGTTATTACATACAATAACATCTGGACGATAAGACTTAATAATATTTGCAAGATGTTTAACAAAATATAATGGGAACCTTGTTGCCGCAGTATCAACGGTATATGTCTGCATCAAGCATGATGCCATATCACTCAGCGCACCAGAACCTCCAGTTGCCAGCCTCAACTCCATATCTGTTTGTGGCAAATACTGAGCCAACAGAATAATATATCGCTGGTTACCATGTATAGCGCCTCCGTACCCTTCATAAACCAGTACACGCAACTTATTGCCCTCTGTGTAAGACTTTATATCTGTTTGTATTCAATAGAATAAATATTATTAATTGGTATATCAATGCCACTAAAAACAGGGGACATAATTACCAATCCCTCAGAGACACCCCTGGCAATACTAATGCCAGTCACCTTTCCATCATAGTCTTTGCCTTTATGCATAAAACAATTAGAAATACGCAACCCCTTGTAATTATACAAGGCAATACAGGCCACATTGCCAGCTCTTTCTGTAGGGTTTATAAAGTGGCAAGCGTCAATTACATATGAATTAACAGTATTAGCAGACCCTATTGAAACATGCGCTTTAGCAAGTCCATTGTTCTCGAAACCGCAACCCCAGAATCCACCACCGCGCTGGCCAGGAGATGCCTCACTTCCACTCACTTCGACTGCTGCACCCGGCTTGTTTCTGGTTCCACCAAAGTAACCTCCAAACACATTAATATACGCGCCATCAATTCTCAATTCACCAACATTATTTTGCCAAGAACAATTATAGAAATTAATTGAATTGCCATACATGACATCTACACCAAACCCATTATTTTCATTAAACCAGCAATCATAAAATGAAACCATAAAATTAAAGTCCGGATTTCTTTTCAGCAAGACCCCGCCTGCTGGGTTACGCACAACCACCACATTATTTAATACTAAACGCCCTGGGTTGTATACACTTAAACCATACGCGCCAGAATTTTTCGCACTAGTAATGGTTATATCTGAAATAGAAATCTCCCTTGCTACACGATCAGAATCATTGGAAATGATAGAAACTGCATCCCCTTTGCCATAATTAATTATCTTGCAATGCCTATGATGCAGTCCCTGTATATTGAGATAACCACTAATTATTATCGTTTTTGATATTCTATAAACCCCGTGCGGGAATAACAGTATGCCACTGGCAATCAAAGACTCATTGATGGCACGCTGTATTGATTCTGTATCATCAGTTACGCCATCTCCTTTTGCACCAAAATCCGTTACTATATGCATAAATGAAGCCCGTGGCAATTGTTTGTCAATGCCACTCTTAATTGGCGAAGCAATTGCATTCAAATCACTCTGACCTGCCAGTCCAAGAGAATCAATAGAAGCCATTACCGGAACTGTCATGAGCTTAATAAACCTACGTCTTTCCATATTTCACCTCAAAACACCACTCATCCAATGATTCATTTAGGCTCTGTCATCGTTAGTTGTTGGCGACCTGTAAGTGATACCGCCTTACCGGTGTGGAAGACAAAAACCGCCTTCATCCCAGGAGTCCTGCAGCATTACCAGCGGCAATAATTTCACTCTTCCACGGCGGTTGAGCGACATTACTTAACCTATTGAATATATTCGCAAACACTGTTGTGGCCTTCGTTGCAGCTTTTTAAGTTTGAATTTCAAATTGCTTCTTGGGTTCAACAATTAATGGTGACAGAGTCTTCGTTTAAGTAATTGCGCTTAACTATCGAAATGTAAAAGCATAGCCACCAAGAATTCCATGGGAGGCTGTTTAAATCTTGCACGTCTGTTTGACTTCATTACTTCTTATACTTATGTAACCTAACTCGCACCCTAAATTGCGTTATAATTAAAACTGTAAAGTATAACATAAATATTTTGATGACGATCTCCATAAAAGCAGATTCCATGCCTCCCTTAAACCCCCTTAACACCAAAGACGACATCAACAAAAAATACATGATAACCTTCATAGGGTCCTGGCTATTTCTTATTACGTATTTGTACAACAGTCCCAGCAAAAAGCCATATAATAAGCCGCCAACGACAACTCCATATGCCCCAAAATTCCACCAGAACTCCCCTACCAATCCATATGTAAATACTGAGTCATCGACCCCGAAAACTGTTTGAGTAAACACTTCTTTACCCCAAGCAGGCTTATCAGGCCAGATAACTCTTGGAATAAAGCCCAATATGGCGAAAAAATATCCCGCACCATATGAATAGTCCATCTCTGATGGTACTCGCTCAATAACAGCCACAAAACCATCGAACATAAGAAAATTTCGTAACAGGCTATCCATTAGCTCAAAATCAAGCCCTTCGTCTCCTATACTACCAGATACATAATATCGGCGGTAAAAAAGCATGGCAGTTAGAATGGTGATAACAATTACACCAATAATCGCACCTTTTGACAAACTAAGTCTTTTGATATTGTAATGATAAACAACAATCATGCCTAGTATCATTTCTAATATCCGTAACCTCTCTCCTGTAGACAGTAATAATGCCAAAGAAATTATAGTCGTAACTGTAAAAAAATATAGCGAACCTACTCGGTTGTATAACCAAAGCACAAACAACACAAGGCCGCCAATCAAGCCAAGATATAGCATTGCTACTAATGGACCTGCGCCACGATACACTGTCGCACGGTTTTCCATTACGTAAGATACGCCACCATGAGTTGCAACCAAACCTATTGCTATTGACAAAAATATCAACACAACCAACAATGTCATGGCATTTGCATTACCCCGCCTCTCGCCGCTGATAATATATACACCGACCATTGAAGACCGCCAGATATTAAATTTACTTTTTATTGCAAAATAATAACCACACAAAAAAAACAAGTAAAAAAACACTCCATACCATATACCCAGCAACAGTACTTCTCTAGAAACGTTTTTGAGATAACCTGTAAGTCCGTATGTCAAGCCAATAGGTCTCGATACAAATGTAAGTATGCACAATAGTGACACTATAAGAAATGGATCCAGTGGATCTATTTTTTTAACAGACCGAATCCTAAATACAATACCCAGCAAAAATATTGTCGTCGCAAATAGTGGATTATACCCCAAGTCAATCATAGATAATAACCAAATAATATAAGCATTGTAAATCCGAAGTCGATTCGTGTATCTCAAGCCATTGAGCGCACAATAAATAACATGCCGTATTGTTATCAAATAACATTAATGCCTCGAATTAAACAAACCAAGCATCCGAATAACCGCACAGCCCCGAATTAATGTGATCACAAACGCAGTAACTATTACACCATAACCCAAGCCAAGCATCCCGTACTTTATAGAAAGCCACCATTGCGCACTTCCGCCCACCAGTATCGCAATAGTGTCTGATAGCAAGTAGATGCGTGATCTTCCGGCCGCTAGAAGGATGACACCAGTTGCGCCACATACAGTCAGAAGAAAGGAGGCTGTGGCCAATATCTCAACGATAGGCACTTCGGCAGCGTACTTATTCCCAAAAAGCAGAGCCAACCACTTGGAACCGCCTATCCACAGCGCGCCAGCCGGCACAATTCCAAAGATGCAGAGCATAGCCGTGGTACGCATGAACAATACACGTACCTGCTGCTGTTCATTCTCTTTAAAAAGACGTGCCGCGTGAGGTAGCAAGGTAAATGTGAACACCCCTGGCAACATAGCCAGAAGCTGGGGTAGAACAAGTGCGGCACCATACACGCCTAGATCCTTGGCCGACAGGTTATGCGCGGCAATAAAAACATCCAGCCGGCCATTGATTTGCATGAGTACGGTGGACAGCACCAGCGGAACGGCAAAGCTCAATATCCCTCTAAGCGGCAGATCATTGGCTGGCACATTGATTATGTGCAACATACCACGTCCTCCAAAGTAGATCGAGCCTATCAAGCCCAGACCAATCGCCAGCAGCACCGCTTCCAGGCTTCTGATTTCCGGTATGAGAAAAGCCATCAGAACAGGCAGCAGCGGAATCCCTCGGCGAATTACCTCTCTTTGCGCCATTGCGCGGCGGGTCTGGTGCAAACCCCGGTTGATAGCGTAGATCAGTTCCGACACGACAAACAGAGGAATGAGCAGGCTAATCAGCCATAGTGCCTGGCCGGGTGGCCAACCAATACCCTCATGTGCAGCAAGCAGGCCTACCCCGGCCAATACGCCACTGACCACGGCGATACGGAATGACAGGGACAGAAATCTTTTCCACTTCTCCCCTGCTTCTTTTACAAAGATGGGCAGATAGCGTGGAACAATATTTCCAAGCCCCAGTGTGGCGATAGTCCCGGTTACAAGTAACAGTGTCGAGAGCAAGGTGAGCTGACCAAAATCGGCTGGACCTAACAAGCGGGCTGACGCAGCCCTAAATGACAACTCCAGTATCGCTCCAAGGATTAGGCCAGAGGCAACCCAAAAGGGGTTGCTGGTTGTTAGCCGGCGGAACAGCCGAACCAATTGGATTCCCTGGAATTTATGACGAGCGCGCATCGGGGCTTGATCGACAAGTAGTCATCGCATTGCTGTCACTCACCAATTGGACGATTAAGAAAGCTCCTCACTGTTTCTTCTAATCCCCTATCCAAACTCATGTGCACCTGCCAGCCGAGCATCGCCTGGGCCTTGCTGGTATCCGAGTAGTTGCGCATCACGTCCCCCAGTCGCTTCTCGCTGTAGATAATAGAAGGCACCTTGATGTTGTTTTTTTCCAGTGCTGGCGCCAGTATTTCCAGCATTTCCCTCACACTGGTTTCCGCATTGGTAGCAATCTGGAAGGTTTCACCTCCCACACCGGACATGGTGGCCGCACGCCACACCGCATCGATCAGGTCGTCGATATAAATAAAATCCCGTGTCTGAGACCCGTCACCGTAGATTTCCAGGGGCTGACCCTCCAGCGCTTGGCGAATGAACTTGGCTACCACACTGGATTTATGCCCAGAGCCCGGTCCATAGACATTGCCAAAGCGCAGGGCGACAGTTTCCACCCTGTAGCTTCGAAAGTAGGCCGAGCAGTAACCTTCGCCCGCCAGTTTGCTGGCTCCATAAGGTGATACCGGATGGGGCGCCATTTCCTCGTGAATGGGTGGTTCCACCTCCCCTGCCGGAGCACCACTGGAGGCGAATATAAAGCGGCGCACCTTGTTGTTTCGCGCGGCCTCAAGAAAGTTGAATGTGCCTACGACATTATTCATGCAGTCGGCGCGCGGATCTTCCACTGATTTTGGTACGCCGGTGTTCGCCGCCAAGTGAACGATCACGTCAGCCCCCTGACAGCAGGCCATCGCCAACCGCTCGTCCAGAATATCACCCACCACCAATTCACAGTACAGGCCAGTAGCAGGTTGTGGAATTGGCCCTATATCCGTGGCTTTAATTTCGCAAAAGGTAGTCACGGAATTCAGGTCTTCACGCGTACCAACGCTCAAGTTGTCCAGTACACGCACACTGTGACCACCCTCCGCTGCAAGCTGGCGTATCAAACTTGTACCGATAAAACCACAGCCACCTGTAATCACCCATTTCATGCCCATTTTGTGCCCCGAAAAATCTTGTGTTTTGAAATGTTTTCTTTGTGCCTCGCTACATGCTCCATCATTTTCGCGAGGACATCATCGGTAAGGAAGTTGGGTTGTAAACCCATTTCCAGCAACCCCGTGTGTTTCGGGTTGTAGTAATGCTCTTCCAGTTCCTTGCGCGGGTTTTCGATATGGTCAACCTGGACTGGAATGCCTATCTGTTTGCCAATGTTCTGAACCTTGCCTGCCAAATCGTTGACGCTGAAGGTTTCGGTGAACTGGTTGAAGATACGCAGTTCGCCCTTGGCAGCGGGGTTCTCAAGTGATAGCCGAACACAGTTGAGGGTGTCCTTGATATTGAGATACCCCCGCGTTTGCCCGCCCTTGCCATAGACAGTAAGGGGATAGCCAGCAACTGCCTGGACAATGAATCGGTTGAGCACCGTGCCGAACAACTCGTCGTAGCTGAAGAAAGTTCGCAGGTTGTTACCTTGCTCGGACTCATCGGTGAATATGCCGTAAACGGGGCCTTGCATCAGGTCCGTAACTCGCAGACCCCACATGCGAACATAGTACCAAAGCAGGTCGGTATCCATGACTTTGGTGGTGTGGTAAAGGCTGCCGGCCTGCCGGGGATAGAGGAATTTATCCTTACGGCCTTTGTGTTCTATTTCTATCCAGCCTTCTTCAATATCAATTTTCGGTGTGCCGTATTCCCCCATGGTGCCCAGCTTGACGATATGGGCATCTGGGCAGAATTCGCGCACGGCGAAAATGACGTTGGCCGTCACTCCCAGATTATTGTTGATGGTGAGCGTGGCAGCTTCTCGCCGCAGCATGGAATAGGGGGCAGAAGGTTGTTCGGCGTAGTGGACGATGGCTTCCGGTTGGAACTCGCGAAAAATTCGTGAGATGAAATCCCATTGATTCAAGTCACCCACATACAGAGCCATTTCCTTGCCTGTGGCGTCTTTCCAACATCGCACCCGTTCATGCAAATTGGGCACGTCGCAAAGTGGGTCTACATCCTCTTCGCGCATCAATTGACGCCGTAGATAGTTGTCCGCCACGGCGACTTCATGGCCATGGGCAGAGAGCTGCATGGCGGTGGGCCAACCGAGATAGCCGTCACCCCCCAATATCAGGATACGCATGATTACTTTTCCTCCTTATCGCCCGGCCAATAGCGGGCTTTAATAGTTTCCGATGGAGTGCCGAGCAAGGCGTTCTCTTTCAGGAAAGCGCGAATTACTGAAACTGAAAGCGGGGTCTCTTCCGCAGATACATAGGGGTTAGTCACCTGGTCTGTGACGATATCCGGGTAGTCATAAGCGATGTTGTGATAAATGCCCCGGAACGCCGGCATTACCGAGAAGTACTGCTTGAGCTCCAATGCACGGCGTGTTTCTTCCGGACTCATGAGTTCTTCATAGAGTTTTTCGCCAGGTTTGGTACCAATAATATTGAACTGAATATTATCTGGATTATGGCCATACAAGGGTGCAAGCTCTTCGATCATCGCTTGTGCCAAATCAGCAATACGCACCACCGGCATTTTGGTAATGAACACTTCACCACCTCGTGCCATGAAGGCGGAGTCAATGACCAAGCGCACGGCTTCATGGATGCTCATCACGAAACGGGTCATCTCGGGATGGGTCAAGGAAATGGGGCCACCGTTGGCAATCTGGTTATGAAATATGGGCACAACAGAACCGCTCGAACCCAGCACGTTGCCGAACCGTGTTGAGGCGAAGATAGGCCCTTTATCTCTTTTGTGACTGTTGGCCGCCGTCATAAGACGCTCACCCATGAGTTTGGTGGTGCCCATCACATTGGTCGGGTTCACTGCCTTATCTGAACTGGTGAAGATGACTGTCTCCACGCCGTTTTCGATGGCTGCGGCAATGACGTTCTGAACTCCCAGAATATTGGTCTGGACCGCCTGTTCCGGCGAGCGCTCGCAAAGGATGACATGCTTGAGCGCAGCAGCATGGAAGACGATGTCAATATCCTTCATCCGCCGCATCAGTTCATCACGGTCTCGGATGTCCGCTACAAAAAAATGGGCGCGCGAATCGCTGAGATGAGTTTGCTCAAGAAAAAATAGCTGGCTTTCATTGTTGTCGATTCCGATAACTTCTGCTGGTGAATAAGTCGGGTCAGTCAGCAATAGGCGAGTTAGCTCGGCGCCAACCGTGCCACATGCACCAGTGACAAGAATGTGTTTATTTGCGAATTTAGGTTCCATATTGGCTTTTCCGGGTTTCGATTGGCTGCGTTAACAGAAATTAATAAAAGCTACTTGATCAGCACGTTTTTTTGGCGATTACAACTCAATAGGTTCGTTCGGGAAATAGTTGTGTTGGTTTCAGAATAATGGGGACATAATCACACGGGATGCAATACTTAGGTTTATTCTTGGTCCTGAATCCGCAGGT
>Ga0210027_1001388_pt1 | contig 22611 bp, 19 predicted proteins | sample CryGeymeta201510_FD_183978 | JGI IMG/M metagenome (GOLD analysis project Ga0210027, IMG submission 183978) | Groundwater microbial communities from Crystal Geyser aquifers in Utah, USA - Crystal Geyser metaG 2015-10 (SPAdes) (version 2) | ecosystem: Environmental > Aquatic > Deep subsurface >...
GGCTCTCAGAGATTCCGAAAGCCTAAAGGCATTGTATGAATATTCAAAGCTCACAACAATAGCAAGGATAAAAGAACTTTACTACGACCTGTTCCTTACCCATAAAAACATCAGCCTGATACATGATAAGACCGCTCTCTTTTCAAGAATAGAAGACGCTGCCATTGCAAGATATTCATCAGGCATGGCGCCGCAACAGGAAGTGTTAATGGCCCAGACCGAAAAATACATGCTCCTTGAAAAAGAGGAGATGCTGAAGCAAAAACTCCAGTCCATAGAGGCAATGCTGAACACAGATGTTGGAAGAGACGTCAACTCTCCTCTCGGCATGCCGGTTGAGCCTGCCCGGGCTTCATATATCTATAATATCGACGGGCTTATTAAGATGTCGCAGTCTAATTCTCCCTTGATAAAATCCAGAGAAAAGATGATAGCCGCGGCAAAGGCAAAGGTTAACATGGCTGAGAAAGAGTATTATCCTGATTTTACCATTGCAGGCAGTGTTGCTGAACGGAGGGGAGAGTTTAAAGACATGTGGAGTCTCACAACCACAATCAACATACCTATCTTTTATAAAACAAAACAAAAGATGGCTGTGCTTGAAGCGGAATCCGCCCTTTCAGAAGCAAAGCACGAACTTGAGGCAGTCAAGTTAATGCTGTCTTCCAATATAAGAGAAAACTACTCTATGATTAAGGCTGCAGAAAAATTAACGGAGCTGTACAGAAATGGCCTCATACCCAAGGCGTATCAGGATTTTGAACTTGCAATTTCCGGATATGTAACCGGAAAAGTAGAGGCCATAACTGTCATAACCAGGCTGAAATCACTCATTGACTATGAGCTTTTATACTGGGGGCAATTCATAGAAAGGGAAAAGGCAGTTACACGGCTTGAGGCGATAACGGCAGTCAATAGTCAGCAATCAGTGCGCCCTGCTCTTCAGAACAAAATTGAGGCAAGCGTCATTCAGGGAGAAAAAGAAAAATGAAAAAAAGAAATCTCATAATTATAATCGGACTGATTTTGACAGCAGGATTAATATTCTATCTCTTAAAGCCTGAGTTCCTGAAAAGCCCGGCAAAAAGCAAACCGCAGGCCTCTGCGCAAACAGCGGCTCCTGCACATCAGGAACACACGGCAGAGAGTAAAGAGCCTCAGGCTCAGGTTGAAACGCAGCAGAAAGAGCAGACAGAGGAAGCCCCGGCAGTTGAGATTCCTCTTGAAAAACAGCAGTTGTTAGGTGTAAAAACAGTTGCGGCGTCTGTAAAGCCGCTGCAGAAAATTATCAGAACAGTTGGCCGCATTGAATACGATGAGAGAAGGCTCGCCACTGTCAATACCAAGATTGAAGGCTGGATTGAAAGACTTTATGTGAACTACACAGGGAAGTATGTCAAAAAAGGCGAACCGCTGGCGGAGATTTACAGCCCTGAGCTTGTCGCCACGCAGCAGGAATTTTTAAACTTATTGAAGTGGAAGCAATCAGCAATCAGCAATCAGCAATCAGCAATTGAAGTGATGCTTTCAAAAGACGCCGAAGCAATAATTGAAGCGGCAAAGCAGAGGCTGAGGTTATGGGATATAAATGACGCCCAGATTAAAAAAATTGAGGAGGCAGGCAAACCGATAAGGACCCTAACCATATACAGCCCTGCAAGCGGTTATGTTGTGCAGAAGACGGCTCTGCAGGGAATACGCGTCATGCCCGGAGAAAGGCTCTTTGATGTCGCCGACCTGTCCAGAGTCTGGATAGTATCAGATATATACGAATATGATGTGTCTCTGATAAAAATAGGGCAGACAGCAAAAATCAGCCTGAGCTATTTCCCGGGCAGGGAATTTTCATCCAGGATTGACTACATCTATCCTTCACTTGCGGGAGAATCAAGAACAGCAAAGATAAGATTCACAATCGCAAACCCGGGCGGGCAGCTTAAGCCTCAGATGTTTACCAATGTGGAGGTAAAAATCAATTTAGGGAATAAGCTCTCTGTCCCTGAAAGCGCTGTGATTGATACAGGAATAAGGCAGATAGTTTATGTGGACAAAGGAGAAGGGTATTTTGAGCCGAGAGAGGTTATGATAGGGCTTAAGGCAGAGGGGATGGTGGAAGTGCTCAAAGGGATAAAGGCCGGGGAAAAAGTGGCGTCATCAGGCAACTTCCTGATTGATTCAGAGGCTCAGTTAAAAGGGATAAAGCCGCTTGGACATAAACATTAAGGCAGGGGTTGGGGATTGGGGGTAAGGGATTGACATGACAGAAAAAACTGTAATAAAAAGTTTTAGGGATTTAAACATCTGGAAAAATGCAATAAAACTCGTAAAGCTTATTTACGAGATAACACAAACCTTTCCAAATTCTGAAATATATGGTCTGACCAGTCAAATCCGTCGTGCTGCTGTTTCAGTGCCGTCAAATATTGCTGAGGGGCATATAAGAAGACATACTGCGGAGTTTAAGCAGTTTTTATTTATTGCTTTAGGTTCTTTAGCAGAACTGGAAACACAAATAACAATATCAAATGAATTGGGATATGTAAATAAAGACTCCAAGGAAACTGTTATTCAAACCATAGTGGTTTTATCTAAACAAATTCGCAGTCTTATCTCGAAACTAACCCCTAACCCCCAGCCCCTAACCCCCAAAATATGATTGCTAAAATAATAGGACTAAGCGCAAGAAACAAATTTATCATCTTTCTGCTGGTATTCTTCCTTGCAGCCTGGGGATACTGGGCGCTTAAGAATACTCCGCTTGATGCAATACCTGATTTGAGCGACACTCAGGTAATCATCTATACGGAATGGCCGGGAAGAAGCCCGGACCTGGTTGAAGACCAGATAACTTATCCGATAACGTCCACGCTTCTTGCAGCGCCGAAGGTTCAGGTTGTGCGCGGCTTTTCATTCCTCGGAAGCTCATTTATTTATGTCATCTTTGAAGAGGGCACTGACATTTACTGGGCGCGCAGCCGGGTGCTTGAATACCTTCAGTCAGTAAAAAATAAAATCCCTGCTGAAGTCAATCCTGTGCTGGGGCCTGATGCAACCAGCGTAGGATGGGGATTCTCTTATGCTGTAGTTGATGAGACCGGCAGGCATGACCTCTCAGAACTCCGTTCCGCGCAGGATTACAACATAAAACTTGCGCTTGAGGGTGTGCCGGGCGTCTCGCAAGTTGCAAGTGTCGGCGGGTTCGTAAAGCAGTATCAGATAACAATAGACCCTAACAAGCTCCTTGCATATAACCTTCCAATAACGACAGTGATGGACGCAATCAGGAAAAGCAATAAGGACGTGGAAGGCAGGGTTCTTGAATTCTCGGGCATTGAATATATGGTAAGGGGAAGAGGTTATATCAAAACGCTTGACGACCTCAAAAACATTCCTGTTGGCGCCTCCGCCTCAGGCGGAGGCGCGGGAACGCCTGTATTTCTTAGAGACATAGCGAACATACAGCTCGGGCCGGAGATACGAAGAGGGCTTGCAGAGCTTGACGGAAAGGGCGAAGTCGCAGGAGGCATTGTAGTTATAAGATTTGGCGAGAACGTCCTTAGTGTCATAGACCGGGTTAAAGAGAAGATTAAGAATGATATTGAGCCGAGCCTTCCGAAGGGAATGAAGATTGTCACAACTTATGACAGGAGCGGCCTCATACACCGCTCCATTGACACGCTCAAAGAAGAAATAATAAAGCTCTCCATAGCAGTCAGCGCAGTCTGCATAGTATTTTTATTCCATCTTCCAAGCGCGCTTGTAGTTATTCTCACCCTGCCTATCGCAATCATCATCTCGTTTATATGCATGTATTACCTCGGCGTTACTTCAAATATCATGAGCCTGAGCGGCATTGCAATCGCAATCGGCGCAATGGTTGACGCCTCAATAATAATGGTAGAGAATGCGCATAAAAAAATAGAAGACTGGGAACGTACCCCCCCCATCCCCCCCTTAGATAAGGGGGGGCGAAGGGGGGTTACAGAGGGGTCAGGAGTCAGCAGAATCGACATAATTATTGACGCCGCAAAGGAGGTAGGCCCTTCCCTCTTCTTCGCGCTGCTTGTAATCACCGTAGGATTTCTGCCGGTATTCACCTTGCAGGCTCAGGCTGGAAGATTATTTAAACCTCTGGCATACACAAAGACCTTTGCAATGCTTTTCTCGTCCTTCCTTGCGATTACATTGACGCCTGTGCTGATGACGCTTTTCATACGGGGAAAGATACGGCCCGAAGAGAAAAATCCGATAAGCATTATCCTCCACAAGATTTATAAGCCTGTCGCGGCCGTTGCGCTCAGATTCAAAAAGAGCGTTATTGTCATTGCAGTAATCATCCTGGCCCTTACCGCCTATCCCTTTATAAAGCTCGGCTCGGAATTCATGCCTCCGCTTTATGAGGGGACCTTGTTTTATATGCCTGTTACCGTGCCGGCAGCTTCAATAACTGAGGTGTCAACACTCCTTCAATTGCAGGATAAACTCCTGAAGAAAATCCCGGAAGTTGAACAGGTATTCGGAAAGGCAGGCAGAGCAGAGACGGCAACAGACCCTGCTCCTCTTGAGATGTTTGAAACAGTGGTAAATCTTAAACCCGAAAAAGAATGGCGAAAGGGGATGACAGTTGAAGGATTAAAGAATGAGATGAACGACGCATTGAGCATACCTGGTGTTGCAAATTCCTTCACAATGCCGATAAAGGCCCGCATTGACATGCTCTCTACAGGCATAAGAACTCCGGTAGGGATTAAGGTCTTGGGCCCAAGGCTTGATGAGATAGAAAAACTCGGACTGGAATTAGAAAATCTCATTAAAGACATTCCGGGCACAAGAAGCGTTTATGCGGAAAGAGTAACAACAGGATATTTTCTGGACTTCAACATTAAGCGCGAGGAAGCCGCAAGATACGGGATAAATGTGGATGATATTCAGGAGGTAGTGCAGACTGCAGTCGGCGGGATGAACCTGACAATTACTGTTGAAGGCAGGGAACGCTATCCTGTAAATGTCCGCTATTCAAGGGAATTGAGAAATGACATTGAGAAACTCAAGAGGGTTCTTGTGCCTGTTATGAATCAGCCTTCGGCATCCGCCGGTCAGCCAGGTATGGGAGCAGTGCAGCCCGTATCCATGAAAACACTTCAGGTTCCTCTCGGCGAGCTTGTTGATATAAAGATTGTAAAAGGCCCCACACAGATAAAGAGTGAAGAAGGGCTTTTGACCGCTTACGTATATATAGATTTTACAGGAAGGGATATCGGAGGTTATGTCAACGAGGCAAAACAAAAGGTCGCTTCTCTGAAAATCCCGGAAGGTTACCGCCTTGAATGGAGCGGTGAATACGAGCACCTTGTAAAAACACATGAAAGGCTCAAGATTGTCATCCCCTTCACAGCGCTGATAATCTTTGTGCTTATATACCTGAGCACAAAGTCAGTCACAAAGACGTTCATTATTCTCCTTGCAGTTCCGTTCTCATTGGTTGGTTCATTCTGGCTTCTTTATTTTTTAAATTACAACATGAGCATTGCGGTATGGGTCGGCATTATTGCGCTTGCCGGGCTTGACGCCGAGACAGGCGTTGTGATGCTTCTGTATCTTGAGCTTGCATACGAGAAATGGAAAAAGGAAGGCAAGCTGAATTCCATTGTTGATTTAAAGGAATCCGTAATGTACGGCGCAGTAAAAAGAATCCGTCCGAAGATAATGACTGTAAGCGTAATACTTGCAGGGCTTATCCCGATAATGTTCAGCCACGGAACAGGCGCAGATGTCATGAAACGCATTGCGGCCCCGATGGTCGGCGGGGTTATTACTTCAACAATTCTGGAACTGGTTATCTATCCCGCGATTTACATGCTGTGGAAGGGAAGAGAGTTTAAAAAAGAAACAATTCAAAATTAAAAATTCAAGATTCAAAAAAATATAATAATTTGACCTGTCTTTCAGTAACCTCTATAATGTCTGAAATATCCGGTTCTGTTAAATATGGCAGACATTAATTCTTTCAGAGAAAAGCTCCAGTCCTTGCTCGCAAAGTTCGAGAAGGACAAGGCCCACTATGTCTCAAAAGGCTACCCCGAAGCTCAGGTAAGGCTGGATTTCCTGAATCCATTTTTCAAAGCCCTCGGCTGGGACATAGAAAACCAGGCGCAGAAGCCTCCGCATGAACGGGATGTTATAGTTGAACTTTCTCCTGAAACAACTGGAAGGCCTGATTATAATTTCAGGATTAACGGGGCTACAAAATTTTTTGTTGAGGCAAAGGCTCCGTCTGTGGCCCTTGATGACATAAACCACATACTTCAGGCAAAGAGCTATGCGTGGTCCACAAAAGAGGTCTATTTCGTAGTCCTCACGGACTTTGAAGAGTTCAGGCTTTATGACGCATCTTTAAAACCAAATCCTAAATTCCCTGACGAAGGATTAATCCTCGGCCTCAAATATACTGATTACCTCAATAACATAGAAAAACTTTGGGAGCTTTCAAAAGAGCGCATTGAGCAGGGTTCTTTGGAAGCCCTATTGCCCAAGGATACAAAGAGCAAGAGGCTCAGAATTCCGCCTGACAAATCATTCCTTGAAGATTTAACAGAATGGAGGACAGAACTCGCAAAGGACCTTCATAAGAGGAATCCAGAGTTTGATGTGAAGTTATTGAATGATGTTGTCCAGAAACTCCTTGACAGGATTATCTTCATAAGGATTGCAGAGGACAGAAGGATAAGGCCTGATAAGGAATTAATGGAGATTGTGGCCCTCTGGAAAGAAGAAGGCAAGAGAAAATCCATAATGAGCCATCTCCTTGACCTCTTCCATGAAGTGAACGATGATTTAAACGGCGATATTTTTAAACCTCACGCATGTGAGAGAGCAGATGTTGATTCAAACCTCATTGCAGATGTTATAGAGAACCTCTATTTCCCGAAGAGCAGATACAGGTTTGACGCCATCGGCGTTGAACTCCTGGGAAGCATATATGAACGCTACCTTGGAAGCACGATAAGGGTAACGCCGCAGAGGGTGAAGGTTGAGGAAAAGCCGGAGGTCAGAAAGGCAGGAGGGGTTTATTACACTCCGAAATATATTGTTGATTACATTGTCAGAAATACAGTCGGAAAACTCATTGAGGGCAAGACGCCGAGACAGATAGAAAAAATAAAGATACTTGACCCTGCGTGCGGTTCAGGTTCGTTTCTTTTAGGCGCTTATCAATATCTGATTGACTATCACCTCAAATACTATCGCGAGCATCCGAAAGAGGCGCAGACGCTTCACCTGTTCCCTTACTGGAAAATATCACCCGAGGAACTATCCCTTCCCATACATGAAAAGGCAAAGATTCTGCGTAATAATATTTTCGGAGTTGACATTGACCCGCAGTCTGTTGAGATAACCATGATGAGCCTCTATCTTAAAGCCCTCGAAGGCGAAAGAGGGCTGCTACCGAGAAAACAGCACCTCCTTCCGTCTCTCGGAAATAACATAAAATGCGGAAATAGTTTGATTGGGTATGACATATTGGATTCTTCTCTCTTTTCGTCATTGCGAGCCGAAGGCGAAGCAATCTCGGATGACACAAAGAGCCGCATCAATCCCTTTGACTGGAATTCAAAGAGCGTGGGATTCGGGGAGATAATGAACCCCTCTCAGTCCCCCCTTGCCAAGGGGGGAAGTGAAGGGGGCTTTGATGTGATTATCGGCAATCCACCATATGTTACCGCAGAATTGGAGGCGCACGAAAGAGATTATTACACTGCGATATATCCAGAGAGTACAATTGGCAAATTGAATACGTATAGGCTTTTTACACATAAGGGCTGGAAACTTTTAAGAGACGACGGCATGTTAGGGTTTATCATTCCTAACACCTATCTGACCGATAGAGATTCTCAAAAATTAAGAGCACTTTTACTGAATAACTCAAAAATAAAACAGATATTATTTTTTCCAGAGAACATGAAGGTATTTGAAAACGTTACTCAGGCAACAACAATTTTACTTTTTGAGAAAGGCAAGAAGAGAATAAAAAATAATGTCATCAAGGTTACCGACCCTGTAAAAAACGTTGCTGCACTTAATACCGAGCCTGAGAGAAATTATCGACAGGATTTGTTTATTAAAATGCCTGAGCAGATGATTGTAACAAAACGAACTGCTGAGCAAATCGCAGTCATTGAAAAAACAATGGCTTTTGGGAAACCGTTCGATGTATTTGCTGATGTTTATCAGGGTGAGGTAAATGTAAGCATTTACAAAAACTCCATTGCAGTAAAGCCTAAGAATAAAAACTACAAACCTCTAATACGAGGGAATAATATAGAACGTTACTACGCAGATTTGAGTTTTTCAGATAAGAAAGGTAGTTGGGTTGATGCTGCAAGACCTTTCCGTCAACATCAAACAGGTATAAGGATTGTTACTCAAGAAGTTTCCAATATGCAGCAAAAAAGACGATTGAATGGAGCGGTAATCCAAAATAATATTTACGTAGGACATACAGCAAATTATATTCTGCTTAAAGCTAATGATTATCATCCAAATTATTTTGCGGCTCTGCTTAATAGTTATTTGCTGGACTTTATTTTTCAAACTTTTAATAGCACAAATCATATACCAGCAAGAGAACTTAAAAGACTCCCCATCCGCACCATTAACTTCACCAACCCTTCAGAAAAAGCCGCCCACGACAAACTCGTTGCCCTCGTTGACAGAATGCTTGAGCTACATAAAAAGAAGAACTCACTTCCCCCGTCAGCGGAGCGTGAAAAAATAGAGCGGGAGATAGCGGTTATAGACGAGAGGATAGATGATATTGTTTATGGGTTGTATGGGGTAACCGAGGAAGGAAAAAGGATAATTCAAGATTTAAAATTGAAAATTCAAAATTAAAGATTAATGATTCAAGATTCAAGAAAGGAGAAAAACATGGCGAGGTCTTTTGAAGAGATCGACGTATGGAAGAAGGCGAGAGAGTTGGTTAATTTTATCTATCGCTTCAAAAAATAAAGATTAATGATTCAAGATTCAAGAAAGGAGAAAAACATGGCGAGGTCTTTTGAAGAGATCGACGTATGGAAGAAGGCGAGAGAGTTGGTTAATTTTATCTATCGCTTCACTAAAAATAAAGAATTCTCAAAAGATTTCAGCCTTACAGACCAAATCAGAAGAGCGGCTGTTTCCGTCATGTCGAACATCGCGGAAGGTTTTGAAAGGGGCTCAAATACTGAATTTATCCAATTCCTTTATATCGCCAAAGGTTCTGCAGGAGAAGTCAGGACACAGCTTTATGCTTCTCTTGATCAAGGCTACATAACAAAAGAGGAATTTCAAGAAGGGAGAGACCTCTGCATTGATATTTCCGGCCAGCTTTCGGGGTTAATTCAATATCTGAAAGGCTCAAGGCTTAAAGGCGAGAAATTCAGGACAGAGCATAAGAGTTTTCGTGACGAGGCAGCGGAAGTTGTGCGTGAATTCTACAAGAATAATAAATCCTGAATATACTTTGAATTTTAAATTTTGAATATTGAATTTGCTTTGCAGTCCTTATGCTATAATCAATCAAAAGGAGGCAGAGATGAATGCAGTTAAATATCATTCTTTTGTAAAGGAAAATGGCACAATTGAATTGCCAAAACTCCCATTTCCAAAGGGAGCAAAAGTTGAGGTTATAATATTTCCAGATGAGGAATTTTCCGGGATGCTGCAGGCAGCAGAAAGCAGCTTGAAATTTTGGGACAATCCAATAGACGATGCTATCTGGAACAATGCTTAGGCAGAGGGATATTGTCCTTATCCCTATACCATTTACAGACTTAGCCTCTCAGAAAAAGCGACCTGCCATAATTATTTCTTCTGACGGATATAACGAATCAAATGAAGATATCGTAGTAGTTGCCCTTACCTCTAATATTGAACCACGAGAATTTTCAGTTGAGCTGACTAACGATGATTTAGAGGCCGGCATATTGAAGGTTACGAGTATGATACGGGTGGATAAAATTTATACCCTCAATAAGTCAATTGTCATAAAAACATTTGGCAAGGCGAAGCCGTACATTCTTATGAGGATAAAGGATTCACTTTCGAGGCTTACAGAAGTATATCCCTGACCCTCTGAGAAGCATAGGCGGCTAAAGATGTATGCGTATGAGATAAAGCCGGAACTTGAAAAATCTCTACAGAAGCTTGCTAAAAAAGATAAAAGGCATTATGAATCTGTAGTTAGAAAGATTTTACAGATAACGGATAATCCGAAATCGGCAAGCCTCTCAGAAATGTTCTTAAAGGTAAAAGAAGGGTGCATATAGGACACTTTGTCCTCATATACGAAATTTATGAAAAAGAGAAAAAGATAAGTTTTGTTGACTTTGAACACCATGATGCTGCTTATAAACAATGAACGAATGAGAAGCCATCCACGACAAACTCGTCTCCCTCGTTGACCGAATGCTTGAACTCCACAAGAAGAAAAACTCCCTTCCCCGCCGACAGCAGAAAAAGAAAAGATAGATAGAAAGAGAAATTACCGTTACTGATAAGGGAAGGAAGATAATCAAAGGGGTTATAACAAAACCTTGCAAAAACAAGGGGAAAACTATTAAAATTATTTCTATTCAAACCAATTTTCAGCGGGAGACTTATGGGAGAGATTGAAAAATTGAGGAATGAGATTGATGCTGTTGACGAAGAGATACTTAAACTTCTCAATAAGAGGTCGCGGATTGTCCTTGAAGTCGCAAATATAAAGCGCAATACCAAGGCAAAGTTTTACTCTCCTGAACGTGAGCAGCAGATACTTGAAAGGCTGGCGTCCATGAATAAGGGGCCGTTTCCCAATGATGCGCTGAGGGCGCTTTACAGAGAGATACTCTCAGCATCTTTATCGCTTGAAGAACCCTTAAAGGTTGCCTATTTTGGCCCTGCTGCGACCTTCACACACCTTGCGGCCTTAAGGCATTTCGGCTCTTCAGCGGACTTTGTCCCTTTTGAAAGCATAAAGGGCGTATTTGAATCGGTTGACTCAGGAAAAACAGAATCCGGCGTTGTTCCCATAGAGAACTCCACGGAAGGAGTAGTGAGTTACACCCTTGATATGTTCATGGATTATGACCTCAAGATAACAGCCGAGGTTATGCTTGAAATATCGCATAATCTGCTTTCTTTAACAGGCAGCCGCAAGGACATAAAAAAAATATATTCGCACCCGCAGCCGACAGCGCAGTGCAGGGGCTGGCTTGAAAGAAATCTTCCTAAGATAGAGATAGTTGACGCAATAAGCACGGCCAAAGCCGCAGAACTCGCATCAAAAGACCCGTCATCAGCCGCAATAGCAAGTGAACTTGCCGCAAAGATATACAACCTTAATTTTGTGGAGCGGAGCATAGAAGACAACAAGCACAACTACACGCGGTTTCTTGTAATCTCAAAAACCATCGCCCCGAAAACAGGGGAAGATAAGACGTCAATTATGTTCTCTATTAAGGACAAGCCGGGCGCGCTTTACGACATCCTTCAACCCATCAAGAAGGCTAAGATAAATCTTACGAAACTTGAATCCAGGCCTTCCAGAAGAAAGGCATGGGAATACATCTTCTTTGTGGATATGGAAGGACACATAGAGGAGAAAAAAGTCAGAAAAGCCATAGAGAATATAAAAGAGGGCTGCCTCTATCTCAAATTTCTCGGCTCTTATCCGCACGGTGGTCAGTAGTGATAAATGTTCCGGAACACATAAAGGCGCTCAGGCCTTACACCCCCGGCAAACCCATAGAAGAACTTGAGCGGGAACTCGGGATAAAAAACCCCATAAAGCTTGCCTCAAACGAAAACCCCATAGGCCCTTCTCCTGCGGCTGTCAGGGCAATAACGGCAGGGCTGAAAAAAACACTGAACAGATACCCTGATGGAAACGGCTATTACCTCAAAAACGCTCTGGCAAAAAAACTCTCAAAAAATCCCCCCTTCCCCCCCTTTAATAAAGGGGGGCAGAGGGAGATTACTTATAATATTACTCCTGAAAACATTATACTCGGAAACGGCTCAAATGAACTTCTTGACATAGCAGCCAGGGCCTTCTTAGCTCCGGGTGATGAGGCTATTATGGCGCATCCTTCTTTCGTTGTTTACGCAATGGCTGTACAGGCAGCAGGAGGAAAGGCAATTCAGTCTCCGCTCAGGGATTACAGACATGACCTTGACGCAATGCTGAGCGCTGTAACGCCAAAGACAAAGATGCTGTTTATAGCAAATCCTAATAATCCGACAGGCACAATGAATACAAAGGGAGAATTTGACAGGTTGATGAGAAAAATCAGGGACGGCATACTTGTAGTTGTTGATGAGGCATACTATGAATATGTCAATGATACCCGATACGCCGACAGCTTTAAACATTTCAGGGCGGGCAGGGATATTCTGATTCTCAGAACCTTCTCCAAGATTTACGGGCTTGCAGGATTAAGGATTGGCTATGGTATTGCAAGACAGGACATAATAACCGAGATGAATAAGGTGCGCGCGCCGTTCAACACAAACTCCGTTGCGCAGAAAGCCGCAATAGAGGCTTTAAAGGACAAAGGCCATATCAAAAAATCAAGAGAGATAAACAACAAAGGCAAAAAATATCTCTACAAAGAACTTTCTTCTCTCGGAATAAGCTATGCCCCTACAGAGGCAAATTTCATTTATATTCCTGCCGCAGGTTCAATGGATATTTATAAAAAACTTCTGTATGATGGAGTTATTGTCAGACCAACGGGGCCTGACGCAATACGGGTGACCATAGGTCTGCCTGAGGAAAATAAGAAATTTATAAAAGCAATGAAAACCGTTATGCGTAATCAGTAATGCGTAATGAGTTAAAGAATTACTTATCACGCATCACGCTTAACGCTTCACGGCATTTAATGGAGGAATAAATGGATATAATAGTTTTAAACCGTAAGGCTACTGAAAAAAACATCGCCCACCTGCTCAAAAAACTTGAAAGCAAGGGATTGAAGGCAACTATCTCGCGAGGCATCGAAAAAACAGTTATAGGCGTCATAGGCGATACCTCACGGATAACAGAGGAAGAAGAGAATGCCGTTCGGGTTATGAAAGGCGTTGAGGATGTGATGAGAATCCTCAAACCTTACAAACTTGCAAGCAGGGATTTCAAGGCACAGAACACGATAATAAAAGTCAAAGGAAAAGTTATCGGAGGCAAAAAAATACCTGTTATTGCAGGGCCGTGCGCTGTTGAAAACAGAGCCATAATGATAAACATAGCTGAGAAGGTTAAAGCGGCAGGGGCGTCGTTTATAAGAGGAGGCGCTTATAAACCCAGGACCTCGCCTTATTCATTTCAGGGACTTGGAGAGGAAGGGCTTCAGTACCTTGCCGAGGCGGGCAGAAAAACAGGGCTGCCTGTTGTCACAGAGATAATGGACCCAAGAGATTTGGAGACAATACTTCAATATACAGACATAATTCAAATAGGGGCAAGGAATATGCAGAATTTCAGGTTGCTGCTTGAGGTGGGAATGTGCAGTAAACCGGTTCTTCTCAAAAGAGGGCTTTCAGCCACAATCAAGGAATGGCTTATGGCAGCGGAGTATGTAATGTCAAAGGGCAATCAGGAGGTTATCCTCTGCGAAAGAGGCATAAGGACCTTTGAGACAGCGACAAGAAACACCCTGGACCTCAGCGCGGTGCCTGTGCTGAAACAAAAAACGCATCTGCCTGTTGTAGTGGACCCGAGCCACGGCGTCGGCAAATGGGACCTCGTTGCTCCGATGGCAAAGGCTGCTGTTGCAGTCGGCGCAGACGGGCTTCTCATAGAAGTGCATACGAATCCTGAAAATGCAATGTCAGACGGGGAACAGTCATTAAAACCTGACGCCTTTAAAAAGTTGATGCTTGAATTAAAACCGATAGCAAAGGCTGTTGGAAGAGAGATATAAATAAAATCCAAAATTTAAAGAGCAAAATTCAAAATATAGGTTTAAAACTTAGTGAAAAAGTTATATCCAAATAAAGATGCTGGAACTCTGAAGAGCGATTCACCGATTCACCGATTCACCGATTCACCGGGCAGCATTTTTTTTAATAAAGTCACTATTCTCGGCGTAGGTTTAATCGGCGCATCATTTGCCCTGGCCCTGAAGAAAAGAGGGCTGTGCAGGCACATTGCAGGCTATGGCAGAAAAGAAAATAACCTCAAGAAAGCGCTGGGGATGAACATAATTGATTCTTTTGATATTGACGCATCAAAGGCCTGCGCTGACTCCGACCTGATTTTATTCGCCATCCCTGTCGGCTGTTTCACAGAGACGGCAAAAAAAATAAACGGCTCCTTAAAAAAAGGCGCAATTGTAACAGACGTCGGCAGCGTTAAAGGAAAACTTGTCAGGGATATGGAAGCCCTGATGCCTGAGGATGTAAGTTTCGTAGGCGGGCATCCGATAGCAGGAAGCGACAGGATGGGAATAGACACAGCAGCAGCAGATTTATTTATAGGCGCAAGATGCATATTAACACCAACGGAAAAGACGGATAAGACTGCACTGAAAAAAATCGCGGGCTTATGGGAGTCCTTCGGCTCAAAAGTCTCTACTCTGGATGCAGAGGAGCATGACAGGATATACGCTGCCGTAAGCCATCTTCCCCATCTTATTGCCTATGCAATCGTCAATACCGTTGATGAGATAAACAACTCTTATCTCGGATATGCAGGCAACGGATTTAAAGACACAACGCGGATTGCGGCAAGCTCCCCTGAACTATGGCGCGATATATCCCTTATGAACAGAGATAATATTCTTGAGTTCATAGCGCTTTTCAAAAAAAATCTCGACAGCCTCAGCGGCTATTTAAAGACTGCAAATTCTGAGGCTCTTGAAAAGGAATTTAAAAAAGCCAAGGCGCTGAGGGAAGATGTCAGATAGCATAGAATTAAAAAAGGCAAAAAAATTAAAAGGCAAAATCATTCCTCCCCCTGATAAATCCATATCTCACAGGGCAGTCATCCTCTCCTCTTTAGCAAAAGGCAAAAGCATTGTCAGAAATTTTCTCAGGGCTGAAGATACAATGAGCACCCTTAATGCTTTCAGAAAACTTGGCGTTGATATAGAGGAAAAGTCACCCCCCCGCCGCCCCCCCTTAGCAAGGGGGGGATGGGGGGGTGAAGATACTTCCTCTGGCGACATCATAATTCATGGTAAAGGGTTACACGGACTTAAGGAGCCTGAAGATGTAATCTACTGCGGCAACTCAGGCACAACAATGAGGCTTCTTTCCGGAGTCCTTTCAGGCAATCCCTTCCTTTCTGTACTCACAGGCGACAGTTCTTTAAGGTCAAGACCAATGGCAAGAATCATCAACCCCTTGAGGCAGATGGGCGCTGATATAATGGCAAGAGATAATGACAGGTATCCTCCAATAGTGATAAGAGGCAGAAAACTCAAAGCAATAAAATATGACATGCCTGTTGCAAGCGCACAGGTCAAATCAGCGCTGCTGCTTGCAGGCCTCTATGCAGACGGAGAAACAGAGATATCGGAGCCGATAAAATCCCGCGACCACACAGAGCGGATGCTGTCATCTTGCGGCGTCAGGATTAATATTGAAAGGCTCAAAATAAAGATTAAAGGCGGACAGGAACTGAAAGCAAAAGATATGGATGTGCCCGGAGACTTTTCATCTGCGGCATTTTTCGTTGCCGCTGCAATGCTGATACCTGACTCTGATATAACGATAAAAGGCGTTGGCATAAATCCTACAAGAACAGGGCTGCTTGACGTCCTTAAAACAATGGGCGCAGAGATAGAATTGACGAATATTAGAGATGTCTCAGGAGAACCTGTGGCAGATCTTTATTGCAAGACTGCGGACGGGCTAAGAGCAGTAAAGCTCGGCAGAGAGATTATGCCTTCTCTTATAGACGAGTTCCCCATTCTTTGCGTTCTTGGGACTCAGGCAGATGGCGTAACGGAAATAAGAGGGGCAGAAGAATTAAGGTTTAAAGAATCCGACAGGATAAAGGCAATGGCAGCAGAAATGAGAAAAATGGGCGTAGAAGCAGAAGAACTCAGCGATGGAATAAGCATCAAAGGAAATACAAACCTTAAAGGAGCATCCATAAACAGCTATGGAGACCACAGGATTGCAATGGCATTCTCAGTTGCGGCATTGATTGCAAAGGGCAAAACTACAATAAACGGCATATCGTCTGTGAATATATCATTCCCTGGATTTTTTGAGATATTGAGGAGGTTAACACGCTGAATTAAGGAGAAAAGGGAATAAGATTGAGAGGGGAAATTGAGAATGAATAATATGGGATGTGTCCCTAATAAAATGCTTGCTGAAGCATTCCTGCCTTACATAAATCGCTCAACTTAAGTTAGAATATCAATTATTAATTCATGGGAAAGGTTATTGCCATAGACGGCCCTTCAGGAGCGGGCAAGGGAACAATTGCCAAACTCCTTGCCGCAGAACTTGGGTTCAGCTGCCTTGACACAGGGGCGCTTTACAGGGCAGCAGCCCTTGCCTTAAGAGAAAAGGGAATAAACCCTGAAGACAGCGACGAGAAGATTGCAAGCGCTTTGAAGGGTATCAGCATTGCTTTCAAAGACGGCAGGGTATTTCTGAAAGAAAACTCTGAAGTTACCCCCCCAATCCCCCCCTTGCCAAGGGGGGGAGAAAGAGGGGGTGGCGGGGATGTATCAGAACTCATAAGGTCAACAGAGATAGGCCATTATTCTTCTGTATTTTCTGCAAGAAAGGTTGTAAGGGATTTTCTTCTTGATATTCAGAGAAGCGCTTCGCTTAACGCCGACCTTGTAGCGGAGGGAAGGGATATGACAACGGTTGTGTTTCCTGAGGCATGGAAAAAATTCTATCTTGATGCGTCTGTTGAAGAGCGGGCCAGGAGGCGCTATCTCCAGTTAAAAGAAAAAGGAATTAACATAACCGAATCAGAGGCGGAGAAGGACGTTGTGGAAAGAGACGCGAGGGATTCGGGCAGGGACCTTGCCCCGCTCAGGAAAGCTGATGATGCTGTCCTCATAGATTCCTCAAGGATGACAATAAATGAGGTTTTGGAAAATATCCTAAAGGTCGTAAGGGGAGACCATTGACCTTAGCTTATAGGTTTGCCACAACCTTTTTCTTCCTGCTCTTTAAAATCTTTTTCAGGCTTAAGATTGACGGCATAGAAAAAGTTCCCCAAAAAGGCGGCGTTATTGTGGCGTCAAACCACGCCAGCCATTTAGACCCTCTGGTAATAGGTTCTGCAATAAGAAAGAGGCAGGCAACTTTCATGGCAAAAAGAGGGCTTTTCAAGATACCGTTCATCGGCGCCTTTGTAAAAACATTCTCATTCCCTGTTGACAGAGGCGCTCCGCAGCCATCTACGATAAAAGAGGCGGTGAGGCGGTTAAAAAACGGCGAACTGATAGTTATGTTTCCTGAAGGCGGAAGGAGCAGAGATGGCAGCCTTCTTGATGCAAAAAGGGGGGCCGGCATGATAGCGGCAATGTCAAAGGCAGTGATTGTTCCTGCGTTTATTGATGGCGCTGATAAGGCGCTTCCCGCAGGCGCAAGATATATAAAGCTGTCTAATATCAAAATATTTTTTGGGAATCCAATTGAAACAAAAGGGACAGAAACAGGCAAGGATTTCCAGGAGAAAATCGGGAGTGATATAATGAAAGAGATTAAAAATTTAAAGTTGAAAGTTGAAAATACCCCCCTTTAATTCCCCCCTTATCAAGGGGGGATGTAGGGGGGTGTTAATTTTTTGAATTCTCACAGGGTGAATATATGAAGATAATAGTTGCTAAGACAGCAGGATTTTGTTTTGGGGTAAAGAGAGCCGTTGACATAGCTTTTAAGACGGCAAAGAAAAAACAGGAAGGCGTTTTCACTCTCGGCCCTATAATACATAATCCCCAGGTCATAGAAAAACTCAAGCAAGAAGGAATTCAGCCGATTGAGGACATAGATGCTCCCGGGATAGAAGATATTATAATCAGGACGCACGGCATTCCTTTACAGCTTATGAACAGAATTTCCGAGTCTGGATTCAATATAATTGACGCAACCTGCCCTTTCGTAAAAAAAGCGCAGCGTTATGCGAAACTGCTCAGAGAAGAGGGGTATCAGGTGATAATCCTCGGAGACAGGGGACACCCTGAGGTGCAGGGCTTGATGAGCTACGCAGGAGACGACGCAGTAGTCGTTGACAGTGAAAAAGCCCTTCCAAAAATAAAACGCAATGTGGGGATTGTGGTGCAGACCACGCAGCCGGTTGAAGCGCTCAAAAAGCTCTTCGGAAAGGTCATAGAGCAGGTAAAGAATGTAAAGGTATATAATACTATATGCAGTTCCACAGCGCTGAGATTAAAAGAAACAGCGGCTATGGCTAAAAAGGTAAATATCATGCTTGTTGTCGGAGGGAAAAACAGCGCAAACACAACCCAGCTTGCAAAATTATGCAGGTCCCTTTCTGTTCCGACTTATCACATAGAGACATCCGCGGAACTAATTTCCGAGTGGATGAACGGCGCGGACAGCGTAGGCATAACGGCAGGGGCGTCAACACCTGACTGGATAATTGAGGATATAATAAAAAGAGCAAAGGAAATAGGAGGATAAAAGGGTGATGGAAATCAAAAACAATGAGATGGAAAAACTTTATGCCGAGACCTTTCATCGCGTTAGAGAAGGCTCAATATTAAAAGGAAGGGTTATAGCCGTAAAACAGACTGGAGTCATAATTGACATAGGATATAAAGCCGACGGCTTTGTCCCTGCTGAAGAGTTTTCTCCTGAAGAGCTTTCAAGCCTGCATGAGGGAACTGCTATTGAAGTGTATGTGGACACCATGAAGTATTCCAATGGGATGGTTAATCTGTCAAGGAAAGCGGCGACAAGGATAAAGGCCTGGGATATTATTGAATCCGCTCTGGAAAATGACGCCCCTATTGAAGGCGTAATCTCAGGTAAAACAAAAGGCGGGCTTTCAGTAGATATACTCGGAGTCGCAGCTTTTCTCCCGGGCTCCCAGATAGACGTAAAAATGGTCAAGGACACGGGCAGTCTTATCGGCAAGCAAATGCTTTTTAAGGTGCTGAAAATGAATAACAGGCGGTCCAACGTCATAGTCTCACACAGGGCTGTTTTGGAAGAAGAGCGAGAGAAGAAAAAGGCGGAGACAATTGAAAAACTGAAGGAGGGAATTCTCCTTACAGGCGCTGTAAAAAATATCACAGACTACGGAGTTTTCGTTGACCTCGGCGGGCTTGACGGCCTCCTTCACATATCAGACATATCATGGGGACGGATAACTCATCCTTCGGAATTCTTTGCAGTAGGCGACGAGATTGAAGTCCTTGTGCTCAAATACGATGAAGAGCAAAAAAGAGTTACTCTCGGTTACAAGCAGAAAAAACCCGACCCCTGGAGCGCCATAGACGAAAAATACCCGGCAGGCCAAAAAATAAAGGGGAATGTTGTGAACATAACGGAATACGGCGTATTCATAGAGCTTGAAAAGGGGCTTGAAGGGTTAGTCCACATATCAGAGATTGACTGGCTGCCAAAACCCAAACATCCGTCAAAATACCTTTCCATAGGAGAAACAGTAGAGGCGATTATTCTGAAGGCTGATAAAAATGAGCGCCGCCTTTCATTGAGCATAAAGCAGCTTAAACCAAGCCCATGGGAGCTTATTTCACAGCGGTACAGCATAGGCCAGCAGATAACAGGCAAGGTAAAAAGCGTTACTGACTTCGGGGTGTTTGTCGGGCTCCCTGAAGGCGTGGACGGGCTTATCCACATATCTGACCTCTCATGGACCAAGCATATTAAACATCCGTCAGAGGTCATCAGAAAAGGGCAGAAAATAGACGCTGTCGTCCTGAGCATAGAGCCGGAGAAGGAAAGGATAGCATTAGGCGTAAAACAAATCACCCCCGACCCTTGGTTAACCGATATACCGGCGAGATTCAAGCTCGGAGATGAGGTAAAAAGCAAGGCGCTGAGACTGACTGACTTTGGAATATTCGTGGAGATAGAAGACGAAGTTGAGGGACTGATTTACTCATCCGAGATAGTAAAAACAGAAGAGCCTCTAAAGGAGGGCGATATTGTGTGGACCAGGATAATAAAGATTGACCTTGAAGAAAGAAAGATAGGGCTCAGTATGAAGAATGTTAAAAGGGGGAAGGAATGAAAAAGGCCTGTCTTATCATCACGGGATTTTTGACGCTCTTGATAGTAATAAGCGCGCTGTTTGCCGTATTCCAGAAAAATGTCCCTCTCGGAGAAAAGGTCGCTGTTGTGCGCATTGAGGGGCCCATAATGGATGCAAAGAATACTGTTGATGAAATAAAGGGCTATCTTAAAGACGCATCAATAAAGGCTCTTGTCTTGCGTGTGGACAGTCCGGGCGGGGCTGTTGCGCCGTCACAGGAAATATATGAAGAGGTTAAAAAGGCAGCGCTGAAAAAGAAGGTTATTGTATCAATGGGCTCTGTTGCGGCGTCAGGCGGCTACTACATCTCGGCGCCAGCTGACAGGATTATTGCAAATCCCGGCACATTAACTGGTTCTATCGGCGTGATAATGGAAATCCCCAACATAGAGGGGCTTATGAATAAAATCGGCGTGAAAACAGAGGTAATCAAGAGCGGCAGGCACAAGGACCTTGCATCTGCGTTCAGAAAAATGGAAAAAGAGGAAAGGCTGATACTGCAGGGTGTGCTTGATGATGTGCATGAACAATTTATCAAGGCTGTCTCTGACGGCAGAAAGATTCCATTTGATGAGGTTAAAAAACTTGCCGACGGCAGGATATTTACCGGCAGGCAGGCAATGAAAGTTCGGCTCGTTGATGAACTCGGCACCCTTGAAGACGCGGTCGCGGCTGCAGGCAGACTTGCCGGCATAAAAGGAGAGCCGGAGGTAGTAACCAAAAAAGAGAGATTTTCCCTATTTGACATTCTCAGAGGCAAATTTCCCAAAGAACTCTCTGACATATTCCCGACAGTGAAAATAAAATATATGCTGGCGCCGTAATCAGGGCGCCCGGATTGAATAATCTAAAACTTGGATTTTAATGAACCTAAAGTTATAATTTGAGCAGAAGGGTATTAAATTAAAGAGGCGGGTATATCATGAGAAGTGAGGTACTCATAAAAAAAGGCCTTTTTGAAAGCATATGTGAAGAGAAAAAAGACCTTGAAACACTGCTTGAATTAATACGCCTCATATCTTCAACGCTGGACCCCAGAAAAGTATTGTTCTTCGTTGTAAGCAAGATAGCAAAAATCATAAAGGTTACAAGATGTTCAATATTAAGCATCCCTTTTGAAGAGAAAGGACACGCTTATGTTATCTCTACATTTGAAGACCCGAAGACAGCAAACATAAAGTTAGACCTAAAGAAATGAAAAGCGCTCCGCACCAGAAAGACTGTGGTAATAAGAGACGCATTAAAAGACCCCTTGCTGAAAGAGGTCAGGAATATTATTGCGCCTCTGGGAATACGGTCTATTGTTGTCATGCCTATAATCTTCGGGGATGAGGTTATCGGCACCTTATTCCTGAGAACTTCAAGGTCCAATCATACCTTTACGGAGAAGGAGATAAGGCTCTGCACGGCCATTGCAAGCTCATCTGCAAACTTCCTCTTTAACGCCTTTCTCCATGAGAAAACAGAAAACGAAAAAGCGCAATTTGAAAAACTGGCCATAACCGATTATCTCACAGGGCTTTATAATATAAGATATTTTTATCACCGTTTTGCCGAAGAGTTCAGCCGGGCACAGAGGTACAACCTCCATTTAAGCTGCTTTATGATTGACATTGACCATTTCAAAAAGGTTAATGATAAATACGGACACAGGACAGGAGATGTCGTCCTCAGCGAATTTGCTCAACTGTTGAGAAAACATACAAGAAAAAGCGACGTGCTTGCAAGATACGGCGGCGAGGAATTCATAATGCTTCTTCCGCAGACGCCTGCAAAGACCGCGGCGGCTAAGGCTGAGACGCTGCGGGTTCTTATAGAAAAACACAGGTTCAGCGGGATGGAAGCAAAAAACAGGCTTGCGGTCAGCATTGGCATATCGTCCTATTATGCCCGTAATATAAAGGACAAAGATGATATTATAACCTTTGCAGATAAAGCCCTTTATAAAGCAAAGGCCGACGGCAGAAACAGGGTGGCTCTCTACAACAGCCGCATGTAAAGCCGGCGCCTCTTAGACTTTGAAGGCATTTATATCCCCGCTCATAGAGGGGAAAATAGACATAGAAAATTGTCATTGCGAGTGAAACGAAGCAATCCCGCCTTTTGCAATGAGATTGCCACGCCCCGATTTTATCGGGACTCGCAATGACAGATAATTCAAATCGTTATAGCCCTATGTCTATTTTTCGGTCATAGAGGTCAATTGTATTTTTCAGGTTGAGATAACGCTATAATATGGTATGGATATAATAACTTCTCACATAAACGCTGATTTTGATTCCCTCGCTTCAATGGTCGCCGCCAAGAAACTCTACCCTGAGGCGGAGCTCGTCTTTGCAGGCTCTCAGGAAAAAAAACTCAGAGAT
>Ga0210027_1001401_pt1 | contig 22481 bp, 22 predicted proteins | sample CryGeymeta201510_FD_183978 | JGI IMG/M metagenome (GOLD analysis project Ga0210027, IMG submission 183978) | Groundwater microbial communities from Crystal Geyser aquifers in Utah, USA - Crystal Geyser metaG 2015-10 (SPAdes) (version 2) | ecosystem: Environmental > Aquatic > Deep subsurface >...
CATAAGTGTAAGGGATAACTATGCCATCATTGCCAACTAACGAATTTCAGCAAGTAACTGATCTTAAAACTGAAATCATTGATTACATCAAGCTGCGGCTTGGTGATCAAATGATTGATGTTGAGCTCGATCGTGAGCATTACATGGAAGCGATCAAGCAGGCACTAAAACGATATCGTGCCAGAACAGAACACGCGGTAGAAGAATCATACGCATTCCTAACCCTAACTAAAGAAACTCAAGAGTATATACTGCCACGAGAGATTATTTCAGTGCGGCAAATCTTTAGAAGCGGTGTGGGCGGACTGTCAAATACCAGCCAGTTTGAGCCATTTAGTTCTGGGTTTTTAAACACTTACATGCTAGCGGCTGGCCGCGTTGGTGGGCTAACTAGCTATGAACTGTTCGTTGATTACCAAAAGCTAGCAATGACAATGTTTGGCGGCTATATCAACTTTACCTTTAACGAAGCAACCCGCAAACTGACTATCGCTAGAAGGATACCATCAGACGCAGAGAACGTGCTGCTTTGGGTGTATAACTACAAACCAGATGATGCGATACTGAATGACAACAGATCCAACCTGTGGATTCAAGAGTATGCTTACAGTATGGCAAAGCACATGCTGGGTGAGGCAAGAGAGAAGTTTGCGACCATCGCTGGCCCGCAAGGCGGATCAACATTGAACGGAACAGCGTTGAAAACAGAAGCTAAAGCAGAAATGGAAGCACTGATGGATGAGCTGAACAAATACGGTGACGGCAGTTCCCCGCTTACCTTCATAATAGGTTAAACATATTATGAGAGCATCAGAATTCCTACCAGAAGGCTTATTACCAAGTAATCAGGCTGATCCAATGCCTGCTACCTTTGTCTTGCCTGGGTTGAAAAGTCAAGATCCATACACCCAATATCGCTTTGGAGTCACTATGGCAAGTGCTAGGGCACGGGCTAATAACGAGGTTGCAGCTTACGAGAACGAAAGCAACTTTGGTGAGGATATGGTAGTCGTATGCCGCTCACCAGAAGAGGAAGAAACGCTAAAAATGGCACTGTCGGACTACGGCAAAAATAATCAGAGCAATCAGATCTCAACCTCAACCTCTCGTGAGCCGCCTGCCACTAACAAGCAATCTCCAGTGTTAGGAAATACGCGCAAATACGGCAAAAACAGTTAGTCAAAACTGTTGACCTACCCGCCGCCACTCTGCTATACTTAACCTGTAATACAGGATTCAAAAATATGGCAATCATTTCACTTTCAGGTTTGATCGGTTCTGGCAAAGACACAGTCTCTGACTACCTGGTTAAAGAGCACGGATTTTTACGGGCATCGTTCGCTGATACACTGAAGGACGCAGTGGCAGCAGTGTTTGGATGGGACAGGGTTATGCTTGAGGGCAAGACGCCGCATGCAAGAGCAGAACGAGAGAAGGTAGATCAATGGTGGTCTAAACGACTGGGCATGCCCGCACTAACCCCACGCTGGGTGTTACAGCACTGGGGGACAGAAGTGTGCCGCCAAGGATTTTCAGACGAGATTTGGATCGCAAGCCTTGAAAAAAAGCTGATAACCATGGCTGACAAAAATGTCGTAGTTAGTGATGCACGGTTCATGAACGAGCTAGCAATGCTTGAAAATATTGGAGCGACTACAATCCAGGTTCAGCGCGGTGAGTTACCGTCATGGTGGGAGACCGCAGTATCTGCCAACACTGACCCTACGGCAGCAGACGCTATGACGGCATTGGGCATCCACCGCTCTGAATGGGACTGGGCAGCCTTTTCGTTTGACACCATCATCCTCAACAATGGCACCCTTGAGTCACTCTTCAAGGTCGTAGACATGATGCTCCCACGAGCAGCCACTAAAAATCTGGCAGAATACGACGATGACCACCACCAGTATTGTGTTGCCATTTAGCTCCACTCTGCGCTAACTCTATGCTACAATTAGCGCAGATGGTTTTCAGATTGCTCCAGTCATTGTTGTAGTCATTGCCGTCAATGTGATGGACACTGGCCTGCTGCTCAGTCTTGAACCTGAACGAGCACCGCTCACAGTGATCCATCTTCTTATACCCGCTGCGGACCCACCCAGCAGGTAGCGGCTTCCTACGAGCGCGATGACACTGATCGCACTTGGTGCGATAGTGCGCCACCTCACCCTTGTAGTAGTTGACGGCCACTGGTCTAATCCCGCAACACGGGCAGATTTTACGTTGATTCATGCTGTATTTAGCACGGCCCTTTGCCAAAGAGCATTGAAATGAGTGATTTTTCATGCCATCAGATAAATACTTTTAACTATGTTTTAAGGAGTTATTCCCATGTTAGTATCACCAGGCTCAGAAATTTCCGTCATTGACGAAAGCCAATATGTTTCCACTGCAGTTGGAACAGTGCCATTCATTCTTATGGCTACTGCAGAAAATAAGTTGTTCAATGGCTCCATTGCTCAATACTCTACCAAAGTAAATGCTGGCAAGCTTCTTGCAGTTACAAGCCAGCGCGATTTGATTACTAACTTTGGTTATCCAGAATTTAAAGAAAGTGCAGCAGGTACGCCATTACACGGCCACCAGTTAAATGAATACGGGTTGATGACCGCATACAGCGCTCTTGGAACAGTAAACAGAATGTTTATTATCCGTGCTGATATTGACTTGGCACAGCTAGAGGGTACAGCAGTTCGACCAATAGGTGAACCAGCCAACGGTACTTACTGGTTAGACTTAACCAACACAAAATGGGGTATTTTCCAATGGGATGCCACTGCCCAAGAGTTTACTTCAGTGTCGCCATTGGTTATTACATCATCAGCGTCAACATTTTCTAACAGTGGTATTTTAACCCCTGTGTCCACTGTTGGCCAAGTTGGTTCCTACGCGGTTGTTGCCAATAGCTCAAACAACTATATTTTCTACAAACGCAAAGATAACATTTGGGTTCAAGTTGGCAGTCAACAATGGCAAGACGCCTTCCCAACTTTGACTGGCACTGTATCAGTTACTGGGATGGTATTGACTCCAGGTAGCACGGTTACATTGAACAATGTGGTAGTAACATTGACTGGGTCGGATGCTTATTCAGCAGTAGCCAATATTAATTCAGCCGCTATCTCAGGCGTTACGGCAGCAGTGGTAAATGATAGAGTTGAGTTGTATGCTACATCAGCAGCATTGAATGGCAAATTAATTGTTGCTGCAGGCTCAGTTGAAGCTGCTATGGGCATTAACATTACTGGAACACCAGTTACATCTTATCCACCAGCAATGCAGTATGGCGGTTATGTTGGTGTCCCAGATTGGAGAGCTAGCGATTCACAACCACGCCCATCTGGTAGTGTGTGGATGAAAACATCAGTGTTAGGTGGCGGAGCATCATTGGTATTTAAAAAATACGATTCCGAAGCAAATGTTTGGAATACACAAACCACACCTATATATCAATCTGAATCAGATGCAATATATGATTTAGATCCAGGTGCAGGCGGTTTTGGCATTGAAGCAGGGACTATCTATATTCACCAAGACTATTTGGGCAATAACACTTCCTCTTTTAAACCATACATTAAAACTAAATCTGGTGCAATGTCAGTTACTGGAACCGCACCACTGACCCCATCAGTGTTTACTCCTGGTGATCAGTTCAGAGTTAGATATTCTACTCCTGGTGTTCAAGCTATTCAAGCAAAGGTTATTACTTTAACTGGAACAGACAGTGAAGCATTTGTAAACAGTATTCTTGGTGCATTTATGCCCGATATTACGGCACAGTTAAACAGCGACGGCTCAATAACAATATCACATCTTCAAGGTGGAGTTATTACGTTAGAAAATATAATCGGAACACCGCTAATTACCGCTGGATTTACATCAGCTACTTTGAACGTGGAAACAGTACCAGGTAGTACATCACTAAAACTGTCAAACTTTAAACCATTGGTATACACCTACTCCGCAAGCAAGCCATACACTGCTCCAGCTGATGGCACACTGTGGTTCTACAACAGTCCACTGGATGTTGACATTATGGTGAATGACGCAAGTGGTTGGAAGGGCTATCGTAACGTGCCTAATGACGCTCGCGGATACAACTTGCAGCAAACTGACCCACAGGGCGTTTTACTATCACCAACCGCACCGTTGACACAATCCACTGGTAATGGGTTAGTTAAGGGCGACTTGTGGATCAACACAGGTGATTTAGATCACTTTCCAGTAATTTCTCGTTACACTGGTACAAAGTGGCAGTTAGTTGATAATACTGACGTCGTAACACAAAATGGTATCGTGTTTGCGGACGCACGGTGGGATTTAAATGGCACTGCTGATCCAGTTGCTGGCGCACTACCTAAGATTTCAGATTTGCTCACAAGTAACTACACTGATTTGGATGCTCCAGACTACAGACTATACCCACGCGGTACACTGCTATTTAACTTGCGCCGCAGCGGGTACAATGTGAAACATTTCGTTTCCAACTACTTCAACGATATTGCTTATCCAAACGCTTCCGTACTACCCGCACAAAAAGCCACATGGGTAACATCAAGTGGTTTGAAGAACGATGGCTCTCCATACGCTGGTAGACACGCTCAACGTGTGATGATTACACGCGCAATGAAAGCAGCTCTTGACGGCAACGAAACAGTTCGTGAAGAAAGTTTTGCGTTTAACTTGCTTGCTGCTCCGGGCTATCCAGAGCTGATCAGTAACATGGTGATGCTGAACAACGATCGCAAAAACACTGGCTTCATCATCGGTGACACGCCAATGGATTTGCCAGCCAAAGTTATGGACATTACGGCTTGGTCAACCAACTCAACTGGTGAAGGCTTGTCAACTGCCGATCCATACCTGGGTGTTTACTATCCAAGTGGTTTGGCTAATGACTTACAAGGTAACACAATCGTCATGCCTCCAAGCCATATGATTTTGCGTGCTGCTATCAAGAGCGATTATGTGTCGTATCCATGGTTTGCTTACGCTGGTCTACGTCGCGGGTTGATTGACAATGCGACTGACATTGGGTATGTAAATCCAGCTAACGGTAGTTTTGTGCGTAATGGTGTTAACCAAGGTTTACGCGATGCTTTGTATCAACTGAACATTAACCCATTGACATTGCTTCCAGCAGTTGGCCTAGTTAACTTTGGTAACAAAACACGTCAAGGATATTCGAGCTCAATGGATCGTGTTAACGTCGCTAGATTGATTAACTACATAAGAACTATTTTAGCTCACGCTACTGATGCGTTCTTGTTTGAGCCAAATGATGCAATTACCCGCAACCAAGTTAAGCAAGTTATTTCTAATGCGTTGAATGATTTGATTGTTAAACGCGGTGTGTACGACTACTTGGTGATTTGCGATGAGTCGAATAACGATAACGCACGTATTGCTCGTAATGAGTTATACGTTGACGTTGCCATTGAACCTATGAAGGCAGTTGAATTTATTTACATTCCAATCAGATTGAAAAATCCGGGTGGTATTAAATCATCTGGCAAGTAAGTCCAGTAATAGAAAAATAGGGGCGAAAGCCCCTATTTTTATGAGTTAGCGGTCCAGACCCATTTGCTACTTCCGCAATCCCATATCCGCAAATACCCTTGATCAAGTCTATTCGCATATTCAGATTTTGCTTGATCATCATCTTCACTTTTTCGCATATTAAATCTGTGGATTCTTTTCACCTCTCGTGAGTTGATATACCAATAGTTTTCAGTAGTATCTGCAACAAAAGTGAATCCAAGTTTAGAGTATAGATTACCTTGTGACCATCTTTTGTCAGCAAATGAAATAATTTTAGAAGGGGAATAGTTAGTAATGAAATGCTGTAATAGTTTGCTAGCACCACCAACTACAGTTGTATCTATATCGTTTGCGAACCGCAGTAACTCCCAACATCCAGGTTCTGATTTTTGCCCTTTTGATATATTTGGCTTTGAAAAAGTCATAACTGATAGTAGTTCACTATTATGAAATAACCCAAGTTTAACTGAAGATTTGCTGTATCCCTGTAAATGTTTTTTGCTTAAGAAATCTCGTTCTTCATTAAATGATAGTTCTTTAATGATGCATTTTCTAGCAAAAACTTTTCGCCCAGTTATGCCCAAAATATTTTTTAACCTACTTTTAACTACTTCAGGTTGATGTAGCCATTCATCTTCGAATATTTGTATTAGTCGAATTCCTTTGCTAGTGGCCAAGTTTAGTTTTTCTAAATGATAATGCTTACTTACCCGTAAATCATTATGCCAAAATAATCCGTTAAATTCAATCCCAACATTTTTTTCTGAAACATATATATCTATTTCCTTACCAGAAATTAAATCTCTACTATTATCCAAAGTTGAGAACCCAAGAGAATGAATGAATTTTCTGATATCATTTTCCATTACGGAGCCCTTGCTCATCCCACTGCAGGAATAACAGCAAGTGCCAGTATTTTGTATTCTCCACTTGACTGTTTCTGATGGAACTTCCTCGACAGAGTTACATACAATGCATTTAAACTTAATTAACTTGTTTGGATTGTCAAAAATAGCAGTTTTGCTCTCACCAGGATCTGCTATTTCTAATATTTCAATAGTATTTGGCACAAAAGAATCCCATTTAATGGCAGCTTGCTCTATTGATTTTTGCTTAAACTCTGCCGACATAAAATAGTTGCTAACTTGGTAATGCGCATTTAGTGTTGAAATACATTTTTCTCTATGGTCTGCTAACTGACTTGGGTTTGCAACCCCATATTTTTCAGTTAGCGTCTTACGACCTTTAGTCTGAAGTTCACCACTACGCTCTTTTGCTTTTTGCCGTGTTACATCAGATACCAATGCTCCATATTTTTTAATCATAGATTCTTTTCTACGATTTTCAGCACCGTCGACGTTGCGTATGTTATCGACCCCGTATTTTTTTCGAAGTGTTTCTTTTTGCTTTTTGACTCTTTCGCCTGTATTAACCATCTTGCTGCGGCATAGCAGTGAGCACGTTTTTTTGCCTACTGTCTTAACTGGCTCCCCGCAGACTGAACAATATGGCGAACTGTTAGTAAGGATAGCATTAATTTGCCCGGCAAGTGATACCTTAGGATACTCGTGATTAAGCCACTTGCAATAATCATCTTTCACTTTGATTTTTCTTTGCCGCATTTTTGTCGAGCAGTCTAACAGAAACTTTGTAATTTGGTCTTTCATATAACTATTTAGTCGTATGCGAACTAAACCAAAAATAATTTTTTTATGAGTTAGCGGTCCAGACCCATTTGCTACTTCCGCAATCCCATATTCTAAAATATCCCTCGCTTGCCCGCAATTCTCGTTCTGTCATGTCAGAATGAAAATTGGCAGGTTTTCTTAAATTGAATCTATGAATTCGAGCTGGGTAGTTGGGTTTAACATACCAGTAATTAGGAGTTCCGTTGGTTAATTTTTTAAATCCCATTGCTGAATACACTCCGCCATTACTCCATCTGTTGTCTGAATATGATATCACTGATAATGGAGATACCTCTCGCAAAAACGCAGCAAATAACTTGCTTGCTCCACCAACTACCTGATGATTCACCAAGGAGCAAAATCTATTTAACTCCCAAGATGATATTTTTCTAGACAAATTTGATTTAGAAAAAGTCATTGCTGAAACAAGTTTTTCATCAAAAAACAGCCCATAACATGCGTTACTTCTACCAGTACCCATAATATGATTTGTGTCACAAAATACCGCAGCACAATGCCCGGAAATTTTCTTTACTTGACACTTTCTGGCAAAAATCTTTGGCAGAGTAACACACAAAATACTTGATAACCTACTCTTAACTATGTCCTGATGTAAATCCCATTCGTCCTCAAAAATCTGTATTAGTCTAATATTGTTTTCGTTAGCCCACTTCATTTTTTCTAAATCTGATAATTTACTACGGTTATTTGATTCCAGAACATCTTCTGAATGCCAATATAGGCCGTTAAACTCAATCCCAATATTCAATTCTGGAACAAAAATATCTATCTCTTTACTATGATATTTGCTTCTATACGATTGAACTGCTGATGGGCATATTGATTTAACGAAAGTATAAATTGCATTTTCTTTTCCGCTTGTTGGTTTTTTTCTTGGATAACAAGTAGGGCATAGTTCAAGTTTAAATTTTGACGGTTGTAAATATTGCTTGGTGAAATTAAAACTTGAGTTACAATTTACACAATGTAATTTGAAGACCGCGTCTGACAAATTATTTTCTAAAACTAAGTTTGCTGCGATAATTGCCTGCGAAATTTTAATATCTGATTGCTGCCTTCGTTGCTCATTTACTTTTTTGATAGTTTCACTGCTTTTAAGTTTCGAAAACTCAGACTGTTTCTTGCCACGCATTGAAGACCCAAAATCGTAGCCGTTTTTAATTTTTGTTGCTATCGCTTTTGCTGTGCGATCACGCATAACATTAGAATTATTGTTTGCGTATTGCGTTACCCCTTGGGATATTTTATTTTTTCTTTCCTCGGGCAACGTAAATTTACCTGGAATTGAAATGTTGCCATACTTACTTTTATAATTATCACTGGTTAATCCGTGTTCACGCAAATGCCTCCAGTGGATAAATCTATCAAACTCTTTTTCGCAAATTTCACATTTAATTTTCATAATTATGCCGTTTTATAAAAATCTATAAAACTGACTAGACGTTTCAATGAATCTACCTTTGGTATTTCTACTTTAGGATTTACTGACTCTCGACGTCTGTAATCGGCTAATTCGGCCGATGTAAGTGAATAAAGATCATCTAGACCTTTATAGAGTATGTTTACTGAAGCATTTAGATCTCGATCATGTTTAGTACCACAGCTAGGGCATGTCCAATCTCTTGTAGATAGGTCTTTAATGAACTTTTCGTCTTGAGGTAATACTGGACCAATGAAATTATGATTGAAAGATGCAACGAATTGGTTCCAGATATATCTAACTGCACCAAAGTTACGGTCTAGAAAACTAGACTGCTCCTTAGTGGGATAAATTCGGTATTTGAATGCTTTAAGAACTAATTGAGTCATAAATTATATTGGATTATATAGTTTATTTAATGTTTTAAGTTTACTATATAAATTATATTAAAATTGTATAGTTATTTATGGTAATTAAAATTTAGTCATATATATATTGAACCAGTATAAAGTATTTACGCATTAGTCCAATTTATTAACTACCCATATAATGCCGTATGCTAAATACGAGTAAATTTGGTGAAAAACTATAAATATCTTTATATAGTGTCATACGGCACTTACAGGAGTAAAGATATGTCTATTTCATCGCTAACCAAATTTACCGTACCTTTGGCAACTAACCAAAGTGCATCCACCCAAGGTATGTTGATGCCGAAACTAAAGTTTCGCTATCGCGTCACTTTTGAAGGTTTCGGTGTAAGTTCTGAACTTGTTGAACTTACAAAGCAAGTCAAGACTTTTAAACGTCCAAACCCAACCTTTGAAACGATTACGATTGATGTGTATAACAGTAAAATTAATTTAACTGGTAAACCAAAATGGGAACCAGTTTCTTGCGTACTTCGTGATGATGCAGTAGGTAATGTAAGCAAGTTAGTCGCTGAACAGTTGCAGAAACAATTTGACTTTATGGAACAATCCAGTGCTGCTTCAGGTATTGACTATAAGTTTATTACTCGACTTGAAATGCTTGATGGCGGTAATGGATCACATGAACCAGCAGTATTAGAGACTTGGGAAATGTATGGTTGCTTGTTGTCTGGCGTTGAATACGGCGATATGGATTATGCGTCAAATGATCCAGTTGAAATTACGCTTAACATTATGATGGATAACGCTTTACAGAAACCACAAGGTAGTGGTGTCGGTATTGATGTAGGAAGAACGCAAGGCGTATCCTCAAACTAACAACACCGTTAAGTCTCTAAGGTGAGATGAAATAGGGCCAAAAAATTGGCCCTATTTCTTTGGCATAAATACTATTATGAGTACACAATTTAAAGACTGGAAACATGCCTCAAAGTTATTTGTTGCCAACCATTATGAGTTAGCTCCAAAATATACCTTTCTGTATCATGTATTTTTTGATCTGGCAGAGGGCAAAGGTAGTCAGCAAGTCGAGTTAGGAATGATGGTCAAGCAAGTTGGGCTACCAAAATTTTCCATTGATACTAAAACTCTAAATGCATACAATCGTCCACACATTATTCAAACTAAGATTAACTACGATCCAGTTACAATACAGTTTCACGATGATAGTGCTGACAGAGTAAGAGATTTTTGGAACGATTACTATCAATATTATTATCGCACTAGTGATCATGGCAGCAGCGATGATTTATCTCAAATGAGCAGAGTTCACGAAGAGATCAATAATGTTAGAGGGGTCAATGGATGGGGGTATGCTGCTCGCAATAAAGCACCGTATTTAAAAGCTATTAGAATATACAGTTTACACGACAAAAATTTCAGTGAATACACCTTAGTTAATCCAATAATAAAAAGTTTTCAACATGGTGAGCACAATGCTGCATCTGGTGGTGATGTAATGCAGCATACTATGAATGTAGAATATGAAACTGTGTTTTATAAATCTGGATCGCTATCAAATCTAATATATGGATTTGCAGAATTACATTATGATGATGAAGATAGCCCGTCTATTACAGAAAATTACGCTGCTCAAGTAAATGATATTAGACCAAAACCAGCGAATGGTATTTTTGGTAATAACGTAACTAATGATGGGAAAATGCCTGGGAGTTCGGCTGATGCGCCCAGCCCCTTTGGCTTAAATTTAAATTCTATGCTTAAAAAGGTAGCAACAACTGGATTAAAAGCAGTATTAACAAACTCGTCCAACCCATGGGGGTCTATCAAGTTGCCAGTTATTGCCGAATTAAATAAAGTTGGTGGAAATATACTTACTACAGTAAGTGGCGGGTTAATAACTCCAAGATTGACTGGCAGCACTAGTATTAATCAAGCGATTTCTAATATTAAATCCACTCTACCTGCTAACATACTGAGTAAAGTGACCTCCAGTAAACAGTTTAACGATTTATTTTCTGGAAAACCTCGCGACAACACTGCATCTAATGTCAACGTAGAGCCAGGCCAAGGTTCTGATACACATCCATAATAAGGCTATTTAAATGCAACCATCAAATCTAAGTAATAAAAAAATAACTGACAGCACGACAGATTATTTTAACAACTTTTACAATGAAAGATACGAACTTTCACAAAATGAAAATGAGGTGGTGGTTAGCTATTTTGAAAAAATAACTGGTAATAAAGCAAGTGCATCAGCATTAGCGGGAGCGATGATTTATACTGCAAAATCTCAAGGTCTTGATATTATGGATGTAATAGGCAAGTTTGCAGGGTTAACTGATAATCAACTCACAAGTTATTTGACGATGTTTTTAAACTTAAACCGCGTCGGGACTAGCCTAGTAGGGCTAGTAAACATTGCCCCAACTAATAAGTATATTACTCGCACCCTTTTGCCATAATATGTCAAAATATGCCCAAGGGAAATATATACCCAAACACCCAGAAAAATATGTAGGAAATCATACTCCGTCGTATAGAAGTTCTTGGGAGCTCGCATTTTTTAATTTTTGCGATAATCACCCTAGCATAACACAGTGGGCGTCAGAGAGCATTCGGATTCCATACAGGAATCCGCTTACTGGTAGGAATACGACTTATGTGCCTGATATTTTTATGGTTTACCTTGACGCTAACGGGGTGTCACATGCTGAGTTGATTGAGATCAAACCATCTGCTCAATCTACTCTGGAAGCAGCAAGGTCTCAACGGGACAAACTAGCAGTAGCACTCAACATTGCAAAATGGACAGCAGCGAGAGCATTTTGTGCTAACACTGGCCTTACCTTTCGCGTTGTAAGTGAGAAGGATTTATGGGCTGGCGGAAAAAAATAAATACGAGATTCGAGGAACCACATGAGCAAAAAACTAGAGGATTTGTTTAACTTACCGTCAGCAAAATCCATTGATCAAGCAGATGCAGAGACTAAAAAAGAGTTGGAGGTAGTAGCTGAACAGCAAGATATCATTGAAAAAATAGATGCCGCGACTGATAAAATAGATGCTGCCTTACCAACGGTCACTGATTTAACTGCGTCAGACCAAGAAATGGATGAGTTGGCGAAACTTGCGACTGAAAACTTTACTAACCTCATGGACTACGGGATGAATGTGGACCCAAGAGTGAGCGGCGTGATTTTTCAGTCAGCAAGCTCGATGCTTGGACATGCACTGACGGCCAAAATGGCAAAGATGGACAAGAAGCTCAAAATGGTTGACTTACAGCTCAAGAAGGCTAGACTAGATCAAGTTGACCGCCTTAAAGCATCAGCTACTACGCCACAAAATGACGACACCATAGAGGGCAAGGGCACCGTAATAGACAGGAACGCTCTACTACAGACCATATTAGCAAACGCCGCAAAAGCTCAGCAAAATGGATAAATAACTATAGAATTGGACACATTCATGAAAACCTTTACACATTTTCTAATAGAAGCAGCAGAAGCTAAGTCTTACGAGTTTAAGATTAAGATCGCCTGCCAAGACTTTGATGACGATGCTCACGATCGCTTAGAACACGCATTGAAAGCATACGACTTAGACAGCCTAAGCAACCCAAAACACTTGCCACCATCTGACCATTCGTTAGATTTCCCTGCCCACCCTGAGTTAGATGTATACTTGTTTACGGCAACTCTTAAACTGCCTTGTACGGATGCTCAAGTTAGACAAGTAATAGGTGAGCAAGGTAGATTCCCATTGGCATGCGTTGTGGTTACTCCTAAAAACAGTCCAGAAGAAATCATGAGAGATCTTGATGAAGAGATGGGTAAAGCAAAGGGCGACATCCTAACTAAAGATTTAGAAAAGGGTGTAGATGGGCAACCACAAGTTGGGCAAAAACGCTTGGATAGCATGTTGAAAGAACTTGAATCGCAGAAGATGGAATTTGCCAGCAAGAAAAAAGAACCTGCTCCAAAGACGACGAACGATCTCGCACAAAATAACAACGGCCCAGTGGCTAAGAAAGGCATAAAATAAAATGAGAAAAATATTAAACAAACTGTCAAATATTGCTGCTAAAGATTCTACTGAACAGTCGCAATCAGCCCCTATAACTAGCACCACTGGTAAAAAATCACTGAATGAAAGTCAGAAAAGTAGTAATCAAGTTGATGAAGATTTCAGGAAAGTCACTGATCCAACAGCATTAAAAGTTAAAGCGATCGCAACAGAGTTCTTTGGACCCCCATATAGTACAGCGCGTATTAATGGAGGGACGGTCTACCGTATCAGTATCCCTATTAGAGGCTTGGTCGATATTTATAGACATGTGCCGCTATCAACAATTAAACCGGAAGATAGGCAAATAATGAAGGATAGGCGTGATCAATTCATTGATAAAGTAACACAAAATGGTATAGATCCAAGTTTAGTTGATGTAAAATATCACGTTGGTGCAGGAGTATATGCAAGTGTTCGTGTCAAACTTGCACCACTTCCACCTGCATACTATGAGATTGATACGCAAAATAAAAGTAGTAATCAAGTTGATGAAGTATCAGCAGCAGCGATGGGCCATGCAGCAGAACGCGAGTTTGCGAATCAAGATTTCGCAGCACCAGCACAGCGTCATCAACCGTCACTACAAAATAGTCAAGCACAGCGTAAAGTGTATATTGTGATGAAGGGTTCAAACAAAAAAGTTGGGCAAGCATATACTAACTTTCAAGATGCTCAACGCGCACGAGCAAAAATGCCTAACCCAGAACAGTATAGCATGATTAAGGAAGATGGAACCCCTATATCTGAGAAAAAGATCATGGAGCTGAGCAAAAATAAGGTGGGGGCAAACACTAAGAAAACAAACGAAAGTAAATCACGCCGCGCATTTAAAGTAATAGCAGAGGGCGCGGAGTTCAATGTGTCTGATTCAGGTCTAGCAAGAGTGTTGAAGCGGTTTCCACATGAAGTGAAAGTTTTCAAAGATGGTGGTGATTTAGGTGACGCATTGTATGACGCATTATACGACCACTATAGCAGCACTGGTGAAATGCCGTATGGCACGATGAAAGCTCGTGATGGTGATCCATATGAGTGGGTATCGCAGCAACTAGATCGTGATATATCTTACGACACTGGGTTGACTGAAGGCTCTGGTGTAAACTCTGACATTGAAGGTATACTTAAAAAATATCCTTACGAAGCAAGACAGTTCCGTGAGTTTGGCGAGTTAGATGACAACGAAATGTATCAAGAGTTGTTCGACCATTATTTGAATTCTGGTGAAATGCCTTACGGTGTAGCCAAGGCCCGCACTGGTGACCCAGTTCAATGGGTCGCTAATAGACTAGAAAAAGATATTGGATTAGATGATGACGATGATGACGGGTATATAGACTCAGCCAGAGAGTTATCAAGCCACGAAGACTATGCCCCTCCAATGGAAGGCATGGGTGGTGATGTAATGCCTCTTGAGAGCGTTGGTGACAATTTTGACAATGACTATAGCGATGGTAATTTTAAGAATGATGGCTACGAGATGGGAAAGCATGAAGAAGATGAAGAAGATGATGAAGATGATGATTTTACTGATTATACGATGCGTCAAGGTGAAATGGGTAACCCAGACCGCAATAGAGGAGTGGACGAGAGCATGCTAATGGATGATCAAGAGCAAGCCGTTACTCATAAGTTGTCTAGTTTGGGATATGACGAAGGGTTAGACTTCTTCTTTGAAAATGGCGAGTTGACAGTAATTGGTAAATCAACAGCTATAGCTATTGTTAATGCGTTAAAAGCAGATAGTGGCATTAATGGGGCTCCAAGTATTTCTGGCATAGATGGTGAAGAAATTCATATCTCCTTTAACTCAGATTTAGGTGAAGGCTTGGCAGACGATTTTGCGGCAATGGCTAATAACATGAAAAATAAAGATGGCTCTCAAAGATTTCATGCTAGGGTGGTAACACCCGATCAAAAGCGTCAAGAACGCGCAGAGTTAGACGCCAAGCGTGCGGCAGACGCAGCGGCAAGGCCACCAGTTGCTCCAGGTCCAGACACAACTAATAATGGTAGCTTTGGTGACACCCGCGGCTACGGCCAAGGACGCTATATGGGCGATAGCAAAATCAATAAGGGCAATATGTTAAACGAAGACGCAAATATGAATCTCAATGTTTCTGGCACAGACGATGTGTTGGCAGTGTTGCGTAAGTTGAGCGGATTGCCTGGTGATGAAACTGCTACAGAGGTGAGTCCTGATGTTAGTGTAGATGACTTTAGTGATGATGCCACCAGTGTTGATGACATAAATCAAGAACCATCAATGCGTGGCATGATGGACATGATGTCTGCTGAACCTGAGTTAGAAGTTGTCCCAGAGTTAGCTGCTGATGCTGCTGCTCCTGAAGTTGAGGTAGAAGAAGAATACGCAAACGAACCTGACGAAACCTTGCTTCCAGGTTACGGTAGTGCTCGCGGTGACAAAGACGGGCAGGGTCGTTCTTACAAGATGACTAGCCCGGGCAACAACCCAATGGCAGAAACTCGTAGCCTAATGCGTCAATACAAGGGGATGCTATCAAGCATTAAAAAATAATGAAAACATTCAAAGAATATTTGCCAGAGTCGTTTCTTACTGAACTTGGTGCTGGGCCCAATGATTCCATTAGCCCAGTGTCTGGTGCTGAATCTAATGGCTACCCAGACCCTGCTGAAAGTGAATTTGGTAACAGAGAGTTAAGCGTTGGTGATCCAGTCATCATCACTGGTAATGTTGAGTTCTCTGGTAAGACTGGTGATGTAGATGATTTTGGAAGAGATAAACATTTCGTTATCGTAAAGCTCTACAATCATGGCAAACACAGTTTTCATGCGTCAAATGTAGCCTACAACGATTACGCTGATGAAGAGAATGAGGGCGACGATGACACAGATGAAGACGATCGCGCCCTTTACGATTTGCGGAAACTAAGCGGGTATTAAAAACATGTTTCTTGAACCTGGCGACAACCCCGATGACTACCCTGTATACCCTGAAGATGATGGGTATGACAGTTACAAAAATCCTTTCTCACCTGTGGTTACCTACTAACTAAAATGGCAAAATCTTTAGATGGCGTCCTAATAAAATCAGCACACAAACCTGAGTATTATTCTCAGGAGCAAATGGCTGAGTTTTTGCAATGTGCTGATCCAGTAACCGGACCATCGTATTTTCTAGAAAAATACTTTTATATTCAGCATCCCGTCAAAGGTAAACTATTATATGAGCCATACGATTATCAACGAAACCTGGTAAAGTCCTACAACGATTACCGATTTTCTATTAACCTACTTTCTAGACAATTAGGAAAGTGTTTGGAAGGTGACTCATCTAGGATAAATATTCGAAACAAGCAAGGTGAAGAATATGAAATCCCAATTGGAAAATTTTACGAATATCAGCAAGCTAAACGAGATGGAACAGATATCCCCGATATCTCGTGCTACAAAAAAAATGTAAGCATTGCAGCGTGGAGTTTACCCCCTTCGTCGAACAGGCAGGTATATTGCTCATCTATCTGTAAAAATGCTGCGAAGAATGTATAACCTTTCTGACAACATAACTCGTAAATTCACTGATGTAGTGGATATAAGTGATGACGGTTGGGAAGTCATGACCGACACTGGGTATGAACCTATATCCGATATAAAGCAAACAGAAGAATATGAAATATGGGAAATGATGCTGGTAGATGGCACTGTATTACGCTGTGCAGATAACCATATTTTATTTGATGAAAATTTTCAAGAGATTTTCGTATGCAGTTTGAAATCTGGCGACTGTATCCAAACACAGAGTGGGCCACAAATAGTCGAGCATGTCATAAACACGCATCACTTAGTGAATATGTATGATTTGGGAGTAAACTCTAATAATCACAGGTTTTATAGCAATGGAATTTTAAGTCATAATACTACAACCGCCGCAGGATATCTGCTGTGGTTTGCCATGTTTAAGCCTGACAGCACTATTTTAGTGGCAGCCCATAAGTATGCTGGCGCCCAAGAAATCATGCAGCGTATTAGATACGCATACGAGTCTACACCGAACCATATTCGTGCTGGGGTAACAAGTTATAACAAAGGCAGCATAGAGTTTGAGAACGGCTCTAGAATTATTTCAACCGCAACAACTGAAAACACCGGGCGTGGTTTGTCTATTACCTTACTTTACCTCGATGAGTTTGCGTTTGTGAGGAATACCATTGCGCAGGAATTTTGGACTTCTATTTCGCCAACCTTGTCTACCGGTGGTAAAGCAATTATTACCTCTACTCCAAACTCTGACGAAGATCAGTTTTGGCAACTTTGGTTAGAAGCAAACAAGACAGTAGATGAGTTTGGCAATGAAACTGGCATAGGTAGGAACGGGTTTAAAGCGTTTACTGCATTGTGGAACGAACATCCAGACAGAGATCAAAAGTGGGCCGACGATGAGTTAGGTAGAATAGGATCTGAAAAGTTTAGCCGGGAGCATTTGTGCCTCGCGCAAACTACACTGATAGATCTATTAGACTCCGCTGGAAATAATATTAGTATGTCAATTTCAGAATTGTTTAATTTGGCATAAATAACTATATTAGAGAACATAACTTATGCGCGCTATTTACGAAGAGTCAAAAATAGATAACCACCTTTACTGCCGCGCCAATGGGCAGTTTACTCGACATTTGCGAGAATACAACCTATCGTATCAAGATTATTACGAAAAATACATAACTGGTATTGCACCTACATGCAGGTGTGGTAATAAATTAACCTTTTACCAACGCAATAATTCATATGCAAAAAGTTGTGGAGCAGATGCATGTGTTGGCAAATCGATAAGTGCATCCAAGCAGAGCAGTCCATTGGAAATCAAACAACAGCAATCAAAAAATTATAGTGCTGCACACGCAAACAAAACTACTGAGCAACTAGCATTTGAACATGAAAAAAGAAAAGCAACATGCTTATCAAAATATGGTGTTTCAGCAGTAACACAATCCGAAGAGTTTAAGAAAAAAGCTAAATCGTCAAAACTTGCAAAATACGGAAATGAATATTATTCTGGATGGGAAGCCTCGTCTCGAAAAAATAGAGAGAAAACTGAGTTAGAGCAAATCGCAATAAACGATAAACGAAGAGCAACTAATTTGTTAAAATTTGGTGTGCAGTGTTCTTTTTTGCGGCCCGGTGTATTATCGAAAGCAGCAAAAAGCAATGCTACTGGCAAGGATTTTACTCTACCATCTGGTAAAGTAATTGGACTTCGCGGTTATGAACATTTAGTAGTAACACAGTTATTGCAGAAATACTCTGAAACAGAATTGATATTGCATGATCAGTATACGAGTTATCAATTGCCGACATTTTCATATATTGACAATAGGCGGCACCATTTAAAATATTATCCGGACATATTTATACCTTCTGAGAATAAGATAATTGAAGTCAAAGCAAGATGGTGGTGGGACGGTAATGGTGAACCTAAATATACTACACGATTTGAAAATAATTTAAAAAAACGAGCAGCAGTATTAGAAAAAGGGTTTCTATACGAAGTTTGGCTCTTTGAGTCTAAACAAAACTACAAAGTATTAACAAATGACTCAGATTTTTAAACCTAATATACATGGTTTTAAGGTTTTGACCCCGACTGGGTATCAAAACTTTACTGGGGTATCGCTAATGGGGTATCGCGCAACTATTAAACTTATTTTTGAGGATAATAAATTTATTGAGTGTACATCTGATCACAAAATTTATATTACACCAATAAAAGCAAAGCAAGCATGCAGAATTAAAATAGGTGAAACTGTGCAAACTAAAAGTGGTCCATTGCAGTTGATTAGCAAGCAAAAGTGTAATAAAAAAGTTCCAGTGTATGATTTGATTGGAGTAGACAACGGGGCTAGATTTTATGCGAATTCTATATTAGTTTCTAATTGTCAGCCTATTATCTTTGAAGAAACACTGATCAACGCAATGACATTGTCTAAGCTATCTGCTATAGATCCAGTGGATAAGTTAGGGCAAGTGCGATGGTATAAAAAACCTTCTCGTGGTAATACTTATGCCATTGGGATGGACCCAAGTTTAGGCACTGGTGGTGATTACTCTGCTATTGAGATTTATGAGCTACCTTCCTTTGAGCAAGTAGGAGAGTGGCAGCACAATAAAACCCCCATTCAAGGGCAAGTTAGAATATTGCGTGACATTATAAAATACATATACGATATTATCGGAACTGAAAACGATATTTACTACAGCATAGAGAACAATGGAGTTGGTGAAGCCACTCTAATGTCAATATCTGAAGTTGGTGAACAAAATATCAAAGGTATTTTCTTATCTGAAGGTGGTAAGAGCAGAAAAGGGTTTACCACTACACACAAATCTAAACTTACAGCATGCGCTAAGTTCAAGCAACTGATTGAAATGGGTAGATTAAAGATTAACAGCAAGAACTTGATCAGTGAGTTGAAGACGTTTGTTCGTGCAAACTTATCGTATGCGGCTAGAGTGGGGGATACAGATGATTTAGTATCCGCCTCACTCTTAGTAATACGCATAATGCAAACGCTTCAAAATTATAATTCTGAAATAGATAATCAAATGCGAGCTAACGACGATTTTGTCGCTCCTTTGCCATTCATTATGATTTAAAAAACAGATAAATAAGTAATACATCTGGAACTTTTATGCTTGACATTGACAAAATCGCAGCTTCATTATTTGAAAAAATACGCTCAAAGTTTGAGAATGTAAGTGTTGGCGACGAAAAAGCTAAAGCAACCACTGTGCCTGGTAAAGCAAGGTTTTTCAACTTTGACTATATAAGCAGTGATAATGCCAACTTTGGCAATATCAGTATCTCCATAGTTGACACAAAAGCACTTAAAGTGACTTACAGCCGCAGTATAAGCTCAGAATTAGACGACACACAAAAGCAAGAGTGGTATGATTTTCTTCGTGACCTTAGAATGTTCGCAAAACGTAATATGATGAGTTTCGTCCCACATGACATTAGTAGAAAAGGGCTTGGGTTAAAAGATTTGAAACAAATGTCTGACGAACACACCCCAGACGCTGCTGCATCAGTTTCAGAAAGCAAGTTATATGGTTCTACTAAGACAAGTTATGAATCAGTAGCACCTGGCACACGGCTTATTATCCGTCATTCAGCATCAGTTGACGAATCAGTTCATGGTGCTCGCAGCCGCAAGATACAATCTGTGTATGTAGAGGACGCTGAAGGGCAAAGGTTTAAAATGCCTACGAACAACTTAGCTGGGGCAAGGGCTATTGGGCAACACATTGCTCACGGCGGGCAAATATACGACGATTTTGGAAAACATACAAGCGGTCTTGTTCAAGAAATGGCAAAAATTAAAAAGTTTATCCAAGGCTCACGCAATAAAACGTTTGAAGATCATGAAGCATCAGAAATGGTAAACGCCGCCAAAGAACGGTATCACGAAATACACCGCATCCTTCATCACATTAAAGGGCCACGCGGATATGCCATGTATAAAGAATCGTGGACGCCTGGGCCCGAGTTAGATGATCAAGGCGATGTAGACATGGAATCATTGCGTGGAAAGTTTACGCAGAAAAAGTTTGATGACAGACTGGAAGAAGCACTTCCTTTCGTGTATCAAGCATACTCAAAATCAAAAGGTAAAAATATGCCGCAAATAACAACTGCTATAGATAAACAGGTAAACGAGTTTGCTCAAGTCTTGAGCAATCTTGAAGAAGGAACATGGGCATTGCCCAAGGATGAGCTTGAAATACAAAAACTTCAAGAACTAATGGCTAGCCCACTAATCGCAGGAATTGACGGAAACGATGCGTCCGCGGCATTATATGACATCTTGGGTGACGACATGCTATTTGATCATATTTACGATGCGTCAAAAGGTAGTCCAGAAATGGACGTTCGCCCAGTAGTGTATGACTGGTTGATGAAAAACATGCCAAGCGTTGGTGCGAAGATTGACGCTGAACTCAAGGGTGGCGGCGATGGTGATGATCCTGCAGCTGAAGAACCAGCACCAGATTCTGGCGAACAGCCACCACAACAACCAACGGAATCAGCAGTAAATCATAATAGTATGTTGGTTGACTTACGCAGATTATCTGGGATAAACTAAATAAATATATATTGGAGAACAAAAATGGCAGCAACAAACACAAAACTGACAGGCGCGGAATTTTTCCGCAAATATTCAGATATTATCAAAGAAGCTGAAGAACAGGTTGATGAGGCAGTGCGCGTATTTCCTGGCGGTTCTGACCAACCGGCACCAGCAAAAGGGTCAAGACCAACCGCTGATTATGAAAGAACCTCACTTGCTAGTCAAGTAAAACAAAATAGATCAAATAATCGCCAAGCAGATCCATCACGTATTAGCGGTACAGTTGGTCCTACTAAAGGTGCATCATCAAGTCAATGGGCGCGTCAAGATCAACCCGGCACTGCATCAAATAATGCACGGGCATTTAGCGGTCAGAAATAAGAACAACCCTCGGGATGGGAAGTAGATTGGGCGATTTCGGTCGCCCTTTCTTTTGGCTAAAATAAATGGTGAAATTACACTGATTTATTAGTCTTTTGTGTTGCGAAAGGATAAATATCTTTGTTACAATGACTTCATGCCGAAGATATTGTATCTAAGCAAACTTGAGACCATCTCTTATTTAATAAAGGAAAAACTATTATGGCAACAACTCTCGCTCAAATCCGGGCAAAACTCCAAGAACAAGAAGCAAAAGCATCTGGCTCCAAACCTGGCGTCTTTGGTGACGGCGCAACATACGCACATTGGAATATCAATGAAGGTGACATCGCACGTCTGCGATTCCTACCTGACGCTGACCCATCTAACAATTTTTTCTGGGTTGAAAAGGCAATGATTAAACTGGAATTCAATGGCATCATTGGACAGCCAGAATCAAAGAAAGTAATGGTACAGGTTCCTTGTATTGAAATGTGGCCAGACATGGGTCCGTGCCCAATCTTGTCGGAAGTACGTCCGTGGTTCAAGGATAAATCTCTTGAAGAACTGGGTCGTAAATATTGGAAAAAGCGTTCTTACTTGTTCCAAGGCTTTGTGCGTGAAAATCCTATAAAGGAAGAAAACACACCAGAAAATCCAATCCGCCGCTTCATGATTAGCCCGCAAATTTTTGCGTTGGTTAAGGGTGCGTTGATGGACCCAGAATTGGAAAACTTGCCAACTGACTACGACAACGGTCTTGACTTCACTGTAGTTAAGACAAGTAAGGGCGGTTACGCAGACTACAGCACCAGCAAATGGGCTCGTAAAGAAACTCCGTTGACAGTTGATGAAATGGAAGCAGTTGAAAAATATGGAC
>Ga0210027_1001415_pt1 | contig 22300 bp, 18 predicted proteins | sample CryGeymeta201510_FD_183978 | JGI IMG/M metagenome (GOLD analysis project Ga0210027, IMG submission 183978) | Groundwater microbial communities from Crystal Geyser aquifers in Utah, USA - Crystal Geyser metaG 2015-10 (SPAdes) (version 2) | ecosystem: Environmental > Aquatic > Deep subsurface >...
GCACTATGCACATCCTCCTCATCCACCAAGCCTTTGCGGCCCTCGACGAACCCGGCGGGACGCGTCACTATGAACTGGCGCGCTACCTGGCCCAGCGCGGGCGCCGGGTCACGATCATCGCCAGCCCGGTGAGTTATTTGACGGGGCAGACCTCACCCACCCCCCAACCCCCTCCCTCTCCATCGCAGGCGATGGAGAGGGAGGGGGTGCCGAAGGCGGGGGAGGGTGAGGTGCGTATCCTGCGCACCGCCACCTACCACGCCTTGCATAGGTCCTTCGTCCATCGCGTGTTCGTGTTCTTTAGCTTTATGCTTTCGTCGTTCGTCGTTGGGCTGGGCGTGAAGAACGTGGACCTGGTTTGGGGCACGTCGCCGCCGATTTTCCAGGGCTGGACGGCCTGGGTGCTGGCGCGGCTCAAAGGCGTCCCGTTCCTGTTCGAGGTACGTGACCTGTGGCCGACCTTTGCCATTGCTGTCGGCGTGCTGACAAACAAGACCATCATCCATCTGTCGGAGTGGCTGGAGCGCTTTCTATACCGTCACGCCGACCGGGTGATGGTCAACAGCCCGGGGTTCATCATGCATGTGAAAAGTCGAGGGGCGAAGCGTGTGGAACTCGTCCCGAACGGCGCCGACCCCGAGATGTTCGATCCGGCTGATAATGGCGCGGCCTTCCGGACCTCGCACCGGCTGGCCGATAAATTTGTGGTACTCTACGCTGGAGCGCACGGACTGTCCAACGATCTGGGCGTGGTGCTCGAAGCTGCTCGTCTGTTGGCTGACAGGCCCCAGGTCCGGATCGTCTTCCTGGGCGACGGGAAGGAAAAGCCGCATCTGCAAGCGCAGGCTGCCGCGATGGGACTGAACAATGTTCTGTTCCTCCCGCCCGTCCCCAAGACGGAGATGGCCGCCGCTCTGGCTGGTGCGGATGCCTGTCTCGCCATTCTCAAGCCCGTCGAGGAATACAAGTCCACTTACCCAAACAAAGTCTTCGACTACATGGCGGCCGGGCGGCCAGTGGTGCTGGCGATTGACGGCGTCATCCGCGAGGTGATCGAGGCGGCGGGGTGCGGGATTTTCGCCCAACCCGGCGACCCGGTTGCGCTGGCGAACGTCATCCGAACCCTGGCCAGCGACCCAGCTCGCAGCCGCGAGATGGGCCTGAAGGGTCGGCGCTACGTGGAGTCGCACTTCAGCCGTTCGATGCTGGCCGAGAAGCTGGCGCACATCCTGGAAGAAATGACGACGTGAAATTTAGAGCCTATCCGAATAACGGAATGCAGACTTCAGTCTGCCTGGCATGGCGGACTAAAGTTCGCGGTCCGGGGGTTTATCGGATAGGCACTTAGGATGCCAATGAGGAGGTAGTCATGCGATCGTGTTTCAAAATTATGCTGATGCTATCCCTGGCCCTCGGGCTGGTGGGCTGCAACCTGCCCGCGCCCTCGCCAGCAATTACACCGCTGGCGGTGAGAGGGTCTCCAACGCCGGTAATGCCTCTCGATACGCCTGCCACAGAGCAGCCTACGCCTGCGCCGACGGCCTCTGTCCCGGCCGACTGGCAGACGTATATGGATCAGCAATACGGTTTCACCTTCCGGTATCCCAAGGAAGGGCAAATCTTCAGCCAGGAAAACGGTTACGCCCGCATCAACGGCCTGCCTTTCGCGCCGGGCACGAATCTGGTGGAAAAATACCTGGAAGTGAACGTGGCGGAAAATGCAAATCCTTGCTCAAGCCCGCTGACACAGGGATATGCACCCGGCTACATCCAGTCACAGCAGGTGACTATCAACGGGTTGGCTTGGGTGATTGAGGGCGGAGAAGATGCCGGCGCCGGGCAGATCCACACCTGGACTGCGTACTCCACCGTCAAGGGGAACGCGTGTGTCAGCCTAAGCTTTATCCTGCATTCTACGAACCCGGGCATGTACTCCACACCGCCGCCGTTGTTTGATGAGGCTGCCGAGTCGGCTGTTTTCGCGGATATTGTTTTCACCTTCGTCTGGCTCAACCCATAAAGGGTATTTCTCCACGGACGCTGTATAGTAGTTCCCCCGTTTCTACTGTTCACTGAAAACTGAACACTGGATACTGTTCTAACCCATCCTGCCCGTCAAATAAGCCTCGGTCAACTCTTCCTTCGGGCGGGTGAACATCCGGTCAGTGGGGGAGAACTCAACCAACTCGCCCAGCCAGAACAGGCCAGTAAAATCCGAGACGCGCGCCGCCTGCTGCATATTGTGCGTCACGATGACGATGGTGTAGTTCTGCTTGAGTTCGCTGATTAGTTCTTCGATGTGCAGGGTGGCGATGGGGTCGAGGGCCGAGGTAGATTCGTCAAAAAGGATCACCTCCGGCTGGACGGCCAGGACACGCGCAATACATATCCGCTGTTGCTGGCCGAGCGAGAAGCCCAGGGCGTTCTGTTTCAGTTGATCCTTGACCTCATCCCACAGAGCAGCCTGGCGCAGGCTGCGTTCGACGGTTTCGTCCAGCTCCGCATTGTTCTTGACCAGCCCTAGCACGCGCGGACCGAAAGCAACGTTGTCGTACACCGACTGTGGGAAAGGATTTGGCTTCTGGAAGACCATCCCCACCCGCTGGCGCAGCGTGACCACGTCTACGCCCTCGGCGTTGATATCCTGTCCATCGAGCAGGATCTGGCCCTCGGCGCGGGCGCCGGGGATGGTGTCGTTCATCCGGTTGAGGCAGCGCAAGAAAGTTGACTTGCCGCAGCCCGAAGGGCCGATCAGCGCCGTGATCCTGCGCGGCAGGACCTCCATGCTGATCTTGCTCAAGGCCAGTTTCGCCCTGTAATAGAAGTTCAATTCTCGAATGACGAAGATGGGATTTTCAGCAGCCACGCGGTCAATTTTACCGCATACGCGTCATTGCGAGCCGTTCTATGGCGAAGCAATCTCCTCACACCCGGGGATTGCTTCGTCGCGGAGTTTACACTGAGCCTGCTGAAGTGCTCCTCGCAATGACAGCGCTAAATCGGCTATAATTTGACTGATGAAATTCCCCCGCCTCACTATATCCTTTTTGTTAGTTTTCCTCGCAGCCTGCGGCCCGTCTGGTACGCAGACCACCCAACCGACCAGCGCGGCTGCCTACATCGAAAACAAAGGCTCGGACACCATCGTCAACCTGGCGCTGGCCTGGGCCGAACGTTACCAGCAGGAACATCCCGAGGTACGTATTTCGGTGACAGGCGGCGGGTCCGGGACGGGCATCGCCGCGCTGCTCAACGGGACGGTGGACATCGCCAATGCCTCGCGGCAGATCAAATCCGAAGAAATGCAAGAGGCGCAGTCCAAAGGGATCAACCCGGTCGAGCATGTCATCGCCCGCGACGCCATTGCCGTGATCGTTCATCCCGATAATCCGGTCAGCGAATTGACGCTCCAGCAAATCTCAGATATTTACAGCGGTAAATTCAATAATTGGCAGGAGGTCGGCGGTGAAGATCGGCCGATCGTGCGGCTCTCACGCGAGACCAATTCCGGCACGCACGTCTATTTCCTGGAGACGGTGCTGCGTCTTGGCGACAAGAACAACAAGACACTCTTCTCGACCGACACCCTGCTCCTGCCCTCCTCGGAAGGCATCATCAACGAGGTGCGGCAGAACCCGAATGCCATCGGTTACGACGGGTTGGGATACGTCCCGCATGACCTGAAGATGATTGCCATCGCCCGCCGGCCGGGTGACCCTTATGTCTTGCCGTCCATCGCGACCGTCAACGACAACACTTATCCCATCGCCCGCGATCTGTACATGTACACGGCCGGCCAGTCGAGCGGAGCGGCGGCAGCCTACCTGGATTGGATCATGCACTCAGATGAAGCCCAGGCGATTGTGGCGCAACTGGGCTTCGTGCCGATCAAGTGAAATGTCATTGCGAGCCGCTGTACTGCGGCGGCGAAGCAATCTCCTCGCCAGGGGGTTGCTTCGCCGCAAAAGCAGCGGCTCGCAACGACACACGCAAGGAGATCATGGCTAAATCCCTCACCTGGCGCGAGACCATCATCACCGCAGTGATCAAAACCTGCGGTTATTCGGCCATCGTCTTCGTTGCTCTTATCTTCTTCTTCCTCCTGCGTGAAGGCTTGCCAGCCCTTAGCCAAGTCCCGCTCGCCGACTTGTTCAGCCTACGCTGGTATCCCATCGAGAACTATTTCGGCATACTGCCGCTATTGACCGGCTCGCTCATCGTGACCGTCGGCGCGATGCTGGTCGCCATCCCCTTTGGCATTGGGACGGCGGTCTTTATCGCTGAGGTCGCCCCGCGTTGGACGCGCGAGATTCTCAAACCTCTTGTGGAACTGTTGGGCGGATTGCCCTCCGTCGTGCTTGGTTTCCTGGGGATTCTCATCCTCGCCCCGTTCCTGCGCCGCTTTCTGGACCTGCCGACGGGTCTGACGGCCCTGGCCGGGTCGCTGCTCCTGGGCGGGATCGCCGTCCCGACGATTGTCTCGATTGCTGAGGACGCGCTGGATTCTGTCCCCATGTCATACCGCGAGGGTGCGCTGGCGATGGGCGCCACCCGCTGGCAGACCATCTGGCGGGTGACTCTGCCGGCCGCCCGTTCCGGCGTGCTGACGGCGGTCATGCTCGGCCTCGGTCGCGCCATCGGCGAGACGATGGCCGTGATGATGGTCACCGGCAACGCGCCCGTGATGGCGACGCGCTGGAATTCGCTTTTCATGCCGGCGCGCACCATGACGGCCACGATTGCCGCCGAGATGGGCGAGGTCGCCAACGGGAGTACGCATTATCACGTGCTGTTTTTCATCGGCCTGGTGCTGTTCCTCATTTCGCTGGCAGTCAACGTGGCGGCTTCGGCGGTGGTATTCCGCCAGAAGAAGCGGGCAGAGCGGGTGTTGTCGTGAACCGCGCCCTCACCCAACGCCTCGGCTTTTCCCTGCTGACGTTGATAGCTCTGTTGACCGTCGTTCCTATTCTGGCGGTGTTCGCCTACATCATCGCCAGGGGCGCGCCAGCCATCTCATGGGAATTCCTGACCGCCATGCCGCGCGAGGGGATGCGCGCTGGCGGCATCCTGCCGGCCATCGTCGGCACGTTCTATTTGACGCTCGGCACGGCGATTTTCTCTGTTCCCTTGGGCGTGGCGGCGGCGATCTACCTGGCCGAGTACGCCCGAGAGAACTGGCTGACGCGGCTGATTCGCATTGCCATCATCAACCTGGCAGGCATTCCCTCGGTGGTCTACGGCCTGTTTGGGCTGGGACTGTTCGTCTTCTTCCTGAAATTCGGCACCAGCCTGCTCTCCGCCTCGCTGACGCTTTCGATCATGACCCTGCCGGTCATCATCAGCGCAGCGGAAGAGGCCCTGCGCGCCGTGCCGCAGGCCTTCCGCACGGTCAGCATCTCGCTGGGCGGCACGCGCTGGCAGACCATCCGTCGCATCGTCTTGCCGCAGGCCTTGCCCGGTATTATTACCGGCGTCATCCTCGGCCTGGAACGCGCCGCTGGTGAGACCGCACCCATCCTCTTCACCGGCGCGGCCTTCTTCCTGCCACGTCTGCCCGGCTCGCCCTTCGACGCGACGATGGCCTTGCCCTACCACCTGTTCGTCATTTCCACGCAGGTGCCGGAGATGCCGATCCAGATCCAGTACGGCACGGCGCTGGTGCTGATCGCCTTCGTGCTGGGCATGAATCTGATCGCGACAGTGATTCGGTCACGCGCGAGAGCGAAGAGGCAGTGGTAAAAAGTGCTCCCGTGCCACGTGTTTCGGTGTCATGTGGAAGGAGGATACAATGGCTTTGATAAAAAAGTTCGAGGACATCCTGGCCTGGCAGGAGGCACGTAAACTGGTACGCGAAGTTTACGGGTTTACCCGAGAAGGTGCATTCGCCAAAGATTTTGGATTACGAGACCAGATACAGCGAGCGTCAGTCTCGGTGATGACGAACATTGCCGAGGGATTCGATTGTGATTCGCATATCGAGTTTGCCCGCTTTTTGGGTATTGCCCGCCGGTCAGCCGTGGAAGTGCAATCCCTGCTATACGCTGCGCTGGACATTGGTTACCTCACCGAAGAAATCTTCAAAAGAGAGTACGCCCAAGCCGACAAAACAAAAGCGCTTATCGGTGGTCTCAAGAAATCTTTGAAGCCTCGCACGTGACATCCGAACACTTGACACTGGAAAACGTGGCACCGGAACACGTTATGACCGAAAACAAGATTGTCATCGAACACCTCTCCCTCCAATACACTGACCTCACGGAATCGCTGCGTGACATCAGCATGGGTATCCGCGCCAATGCCATCACGGTGTTGTTCGGGCCGGCCGGCGGCGGCAAGTCCACGCTGCTGCGCTGCCTGAACCGGTTGAATGACCTTACTGATATGAAGACGCTTTCCGGACGCATCCTGCTCGACGGCGAAAACATCCTCACTCCGCAGACGAACGTCATCACCCTGCGCCGCCGCGTTGGGATGGTCTTCGCCCGCCCGGTCGTCCTGCCGTTGACCCTGCGCGGCAACCTGACTTATGGCCTCGAACTGGCCGGAGAGAAGCGCAAGTCCCGCCTGGATGAGGCCGTGGAGCGCAGCCTGCGTCAGGCGGCGCTGTGGGATGAGGTCAAGGATCGTCTCGACGAACCAGCCATTGCCCTCTCCGGCGGCCAGCAGCAGCGGTTGTGTCTGGCACGCGTCCTTGCTAACCAGCCAGAAGTCATCTTGCTGGATGAGCCGACTTCCGGTCTCGATCCCATCTCAACCGGCAAAGTAGAGGCTTCGCTGCAGGAACTCAAAAAGGATTACACGATCATGCTTGTCCCGCATTCCATTCAGCAGGCGGCGCGGACGGCGGACTATGCCGCTTTCTTCTTACAAGGCGAATTGGTAGAATACGCCGAAGGGAAAGAGATATTTACTCACCCGAAGAATAAGCGCACGGAAGATTACGTTGAGGGAAGGTTTGGTTAATTCATCAATCGGGATACCGAAGAAACGAGGTACTTATGCTTCGCAAAACCTTTGAAAATGACATTCAGCAGCTCAAGGATGAACTCCTTCTGCTGGGCAGCATGGTCGAACAGCAGACCCTGGATGCAGTGGAGGCGTTGAAGAAGCGTGACCTGGATGCGGCGCGCCGCGTTTACGCTAGCGATGCCAAAATCAATGAAAAACGCTTCGCCATCGAGAACCAGGTCATGATCCTGATCGCCACGCAGCAGCCGATGGCGCACGACCTGCGCCTGCTGGCGTCCATCCTCGAGGTGAGTGCTGAATTGGAGCGCATGGGCGATTATGCCAAGGGCATGGCTACGGTCAACATCCGCATGGGCGATGAGCCGCTCCTCAAGCCGCTGATTGATATCCCTCGTATGGCCCAAATCGCTTCCAGCATGCTCCACCGGGCGTTGACGGCCTTCGTCAACGAGGATGCCGAGACCGCAAAAGCGATCCCGGAGGAAGATGACGAGGTTGATGGTCTGTATAACCAGGTTTATCGTGAGCTGATGACTTTCGTCATGTCTGACCCGCGTACCATTGACCGCGCCAACTACCTGCTTTGGGCCGCACACAACCTGGAGCGCATGGCCGACCGCGTGACGAACATCTGCGAACGGACGGTCTACATTGCCACTGGCGAGATGGCTGAGATGGATGTCAGTGATGACGAGATAAAAACCGGAGTATAATCCCTGTCATGGAACTTTTTCTTTCGCCGATAAGCATATCCCTGCGAGACCGACCCATGCGCCGGGCGGGTTTGCTTTGAGCAAACGCGGTTTGTACAATGCGACGCTCCCCGGTGTGGGGAGCGTTTTTGTTCGGGCCAGTAGCTCAATGGTGAGAGCAGCATCCTTATAAGGTGTATGGTGCCGGTTCCCTAAAGGGTGCTGCGCGACGACTCCGGCCTGGCCTACTTTGTTGCCTTTACAACAACCTATCTCCCACCTGGACCGCGTCCTGCCGGAAGTGGCAGCCGCGGGACTGGCGGTTATGCTGCGCGGCCTGGGCCACGATCAAAGCCACCTCGACGGCGTTGCGCAGGCCGATCAGACCGTCGCTCAACTTGGTCGTCCGGTAGAAGGTTTCGATCTCGTTCTGCATGTGACGCAGTTCGCGGATGGCGCGCGATAGGCGCTCACTGCTGCGCACCAATCCAACGTAATGCCACATGATGTTTTGGATCGTCTGCATATCGCCCTGGATGAGCGCCGGGTCAGAGTCGGCCGTCAGGCCGCTCTCATCCCAGGGCGGTACCTCCGCACGGCTGGGAACAACATCCGCCGTCCTCCGGTCGAGCGTTTTGACAATATACTGCGCGGTGCGGTGACCCCATACCAGCCCCTCAAGCAAGGAGGTCGAACCCAGCCGGTTTGCCCCGTGCAGGCCGGTGCAACTGACCTCGCCGATGGCATACAGATTCCCGATGCTGGTACGACCCCATTCGTCCACGGCCACACCGCCGCAGGAATAATGTGCTGCTGGAATGACCGGGATCGGTTCCTGGGTGATGTCAAGCCCACCCTTTCGGCAGGTAGCGTAGATGTTCGGGAAGCGTGCCCGGATCCTTTCAGCGGGCTGGTGTGAGGCAATATCCAGGAGAACGTGGGAGTAGCCATGTGTTTCCATCTGATGATGGATGGCGCGTGCGACCACGTCGCGCGGCGCCAGGTCTTTCCATTCTGGGGAATAATCGGCCATGAAGGCGCGCCCCTCGGGCGTGAGCAGCACACCGCCCTCGCCGCGCACCGCCTCGCTGATCAGGAAACCTTCTGCACCGGGGACGGCCAGTGCGGTGGGATGGAATTGGACGTATTCGGCGTTGATGATGCGCGTCCCGGCCCGCGCGGCCATCGCCAGGCCATCCCCGCGCGCGCCGGGCGGGTTGGTCGTGTTTCGGTAGATGCGCCCCAGCCCGCCGGTTGCCAGCACAACGGCTGCGGTAAGAACACGATGGATGGTCCTACCTTGCCGGTCGAAAACGTACGCGCCGTGACAGGTGATCGGCTGGTAGGCCGCTAATGAGTCGCGCGAGTGATGCGGAAAGGTAATGAGGTCTACGGCGGTCAGGTTCTTCGCCAGCCGCACGTTGGGATATTGCTCCAGCGCGGCAATCAGGCCCTCGATGATGACCTTGCCGGTGATATCGCCGACGTGGGCGATGCGTCGCCGCGAGTGGGCTGCTTCCTGGCCCCAGGCGATCTGCCCGTCCGGATCGCGGTCGAATTTGACGCCCGCCGTCTCGATCAAGATCTTCTCGAGCAGGGGTGGACCTTCTCGGGCCAGGATGCGAGCAGCTTTCGGCAAGCTGGCCCCCGCGCCTGCGGCCAGGATGTCGGCGACGAGGAGTTCTGCTTTATCGTCCGGCCCGCGGCCGATGATCCCGCCCTGGGCGTAGCGCGTGTTCGATTCACACGGATCTGGATCGCGTGTGATCAGGGTAATATCCAGCCTGGGGTTCTGAGCCAGGCTCAAGGCGGTGGTCGCACCGGCGATTCCACTGCCGATGATGAGTACGTCAGGTTGTGACATTGACTTCCTTTCCCCTCACCCCTTGCCCCTCTCCCAAAATGGGAGAGGGGTTGGGGGTGAGGGTGTCTACCCAATCGCGATCATACGTTCCACGGCTTGATAGGCGCGTTGACGGATCTCTTCGGGCACTTCGATAACGTAGCGCTCGAGCTTGAGGGCGTCGAGGGTATCCTCGAGGGTGATCTGGTTCATGTGCGGGCAGCGGACGCTGCATAGGCGCAGCATCTCCTTATCCGGATTGGCGGCCGCGATGTTATCGCCCATGGCGCACTCGGTCAGCAGGAGGTACTGGGGCGCCTTGCTCTGCTCCACGTAGCGGATCATGGCGCCCGTGCTGCCGGAGAAATCCGAGGCCGCCACCACCTCTGGGCTGCACTCCGGGTGTGCCAGGATGACCACCTCTGGGAATTGCTGGCGCACGGCCTTGATATCTTTCACCGTAAATTTCTCGTGCACCTCGCAGCGGCCGCGCCAGCCGATCATGGTTTTACCGCGAAGACCGCTAAGGTCGCTAAGATTTAATTCTTCTTCTTCCTTCGCGTTCTTAGCGTGCTTTGCGGTAGAGTTTATTTCGGGGAAGATGATATTCCAGCCCAGTTCGCGCGCCACGTTTCCGCCCAGGTACTCGTCTGGTAGGAAGATGACCCTGTCGCTCTTGAGTGACTGCACCACCGCGATGGCATTGGACGATGTGCAACAGATGTCGCTCTCCGCTTTGACATCCGCGTAGGTATTGACATAACTCACCACCGGCACGCCGGGGAACTTCCGCTTGAGCGCGCGCACGTCCGCGGCGGTGATGCTGGCTGCCAATGAGCAGCCCGCCTTTTCGGAGGGCAGGAGCACCGTCTTGGTCGGGTTCAGTATCTTGGCCGTCTCGGCCATGAATTTCACGCCGCAGAAGACGATGATGTCCTTATTCGTCTGCGCCGCCTTGCGGCTGAGTTCCAGCGAGTCGCCGACGAAATCGGGGATCGAGTAATACAGCGCCGGTTCCATGTAATTGTGCCCCAGGATCACGGCGTTCTTCTCACGCTTCAGTTCGAGGATTTCCGCGGCCAGCCCGGCCTTGTAACGCAGCTCTACATCCGGCACCACCTTTTCGAGTTTCGCCCGCATTTTGTCGTACATGGTTTGGGTTTGTTGATTCATTATGTTCACCTTTGTGGGGCGGAATGGCATTCCGCCGAATCACTGATTGCGGAATGGCATTCCGCCGAATCACTGATTGCGGGATACCATCCCGCACCACATCATTTTATGTAATCAAAACTCACATCGAACACCCTGGCCGAATGCGTCAGCGCGCCAATCGAGATGAAATCCACGCCGGTTTCGGCAATCTTGCGGACGTTCTCCAGCGTGACGTTGCCCGAGGCTTCGAGCTTTGCGCGGCCATTCGTTATCCTGACTACCTCGGACATCATTTCCGTTGACATATTATCGAGCAGGATGCGTTCGACGCCCAGCTCGAGCGCGGCGCGAACGTCTTCCAGCGTGCGCGCCTCGACTTCGACCTGCAAGCCGTTCCCCGCGCCGCGTGCCCGGCTGACGGCCTCCGCCAGCGAACCGGCGAAGTCAATGTGGTTATCTTTGATGAGAATCATATCATACAGGCCGACGCGATGGTTTTGCCCGCCGCCGCGCTGCACGGCCAGCTTGTCCACCAGGCGCAGACCGGGCGCGGTCTTGCGCGTGTCGAGGATGACCGCCCGCGTCCCGGCGACGGCTTCCACGAACTGGCGCGTCAGCGTGGCAATGCCGGACATGCGCCCCAGGAAATTGAGCGCGGTACGTTCGGCGGTCAGCAAGGCGCGCGCCGGCCCGGAGAGATGCGCCAGCACCTGACGGTTTTCCACGCGCGCCCCCTCCGCGACGCGCGCCAGGAATTCGACGCGCCGGTCGAGCAGGGAAAAGGTCGCCGCGGCCACGTCCAGCCCGGCGACAATCCCCTCCTGCTTGGCGATGATGCGCCCGGACATGGTCGCCTCGGGCGGCACGATGCTGTTCGTGGTCGCGTCGCCGCTGCCGATGTCCTCGGCGAGGGCGGCGCGGATGGCGGCCAGGATTGCTTCAGGCAGTGTTCTGCTGGTCACTTCTGTGTTCATAAAACGGGCTGTTTACCTCTCGATTGTGAACATCATTCTAACCGCCCTCTTGCTTTTGTCAAGGGGCGTTGAATCGTGAGCAGCTCCGGTGTATACTGTTTGGTCAGAAGGCAAATTCGTTCTTGAGGCATGAATATGGCAAAGATAAAATACGTAATAAAACGCAACGGGGCCACCGTCCCATTTGTGCAGGATAGGATCACAAACGCCATCTTCCGCGCCGCGGTTTCGGTCGGCGGGCGGGACCGGACGATTGCCGAAAGCCTCAGCAATCAGGTTGTCGAGCTGCTAGAGAGTCGCTTCGGGAGGAACAAGCCCCCCTCCGTCGAGGAAATCCAAGACGTAGTTGAGAAGGTATTGATCGAGAACGGCCACGCCAGGGTCGCCAAGGCCTACATTCTCTACCGCGAGGAGCGCAACCGGAGGCGGAAGCAAGAGAAGTCGCCCAGCGAGCAGCGCTCGGAGTATATCCCCTGGGCGAAAATGTGGTCGGTTTTGGACTGGGCGGTAGACCACGAGATCAATACGATAGAAAAGCTGAACCGGCGGATCGAGAACGGCGAGATTGCGGAGATTGTAAAAGAGGCGGAGGCCGCATACGCCCAAGATCTTCAAGCCGTGACGGATTCGATCGGCGAGCGAAAGGACACCATCAAGCTCGTCATCATCGCCGGGCCTTCTTCCTCGGGGAAGACGACTACCACCAATAAGATCGCCCGCGGCTTGAGCCTACAGGGACTGCGCTTTGTCGAGCTGAACCTGGATAATTATTATTTCGATTTAGAACTGCATCCCAAAGATGAGTTTGGCGATTATGATTTCGAGACCCCCCAGGCGCTGGATATCGAGTTGGTCAACCAGCACCTTCATGCGCTATTATCTGGGAAAGAAGTGCTGCTGCCGTACTATGATTTCAAGGCAGGCAAACGTTACCTGGACAGGACACCCATGAAGCTGGGGGAAGGCGACATTATCCTCATTGACAGCCTGTATGGCTTGTATCCGCCCCTGGCGGATGGCATCGAAGACGAGAAGATAAAAGTCTACCTGGAACCTTTGTTGCAATTGAAGGATAACAATGGGAAATATGTGCGCTGGACCGACATCCGCCTGATGCGCAGGATGCTGCGGGATGCCACGCATCGCGCTTACGATTACGGCAAAACGCTGACGCACTGGCACTACGTGCGTTCGGGCGAGATGAGGAACATTATTCCTTACATGGATACCGCCGATTTTATGATCAACAGCGGGATGCCGTATGAATTACCCATCTATAAGCCCAAGCTGATGGATCATTTTGCTGAATGGGTGCGGCTGTACCGGGATGATCCGCTGCGCGAAGATGCGTTTACGCGCGCCGCGCGCGTCCACAGCCTGCTCGAAACCATCACGCCGGTGGCAGATGATACGATTGTGCCAAAGGATTCTGTAATCCGGGAGTTTATTGGGGGATTGGAACTGGAATAAGAAATCACCACGGAGACACGGAGTCACGGAGTTTTTCTCTGTGTCTCTGTGTCTCCGTGTTTTTGAATGGGCTGCCTACAAAAACGCGAATGGCGCGAAAAAACGAAAAACATTCGCGTAATTCGCCAATTCGCGCCATTTGCGTTAAAACTACCCCCCTCGAAGAACCGTTCCGACAGAAAATCCTCTACTCAGCCATCCCCCGGCTTTCCAGCCGCGCTTGCTCCCAGGCGCGGAAGTTCGCCGGCGGCTGGATGATCTCGGCCTCCGGCTTGCGCTCCAGCCGCGCCACGTCGTTGGGGCAGCCGCTGACGCACAACCCGCAGCCGATGCAGCGCGCCTTATCCACCACCGAGAAGCCATCCCCGGCAGAGATGGCGTGAACCTGGCAGCGTTCGATGCAGGTGCCGCAGTCGTTGCACAGCTCCGGGTCAATGACCGCATAATAATTGGACTGGGCAACCGAGTCCTGGATGCCCCACTCCGTGACGCCGCGCAGGATGGCGCAGCAACAGCCGCAGCAGTTGCAGACGTAACCTAAGCCTTCGATCACGTTGTTGACCGTATGCACCAGGCCGATTTCCTCGCTACGATCCAGCAGGGCCAGCGCCTCGGCTTGGCTGATGTCGCCTGGCCTGGGAGCGCGTTCTGCGTTGGAGAATGTGATGCAGATATCCAATGGAAAGTCACAGCGGCGGCTGCCCAGTTTTTCCTGCTGTTCGCGGCAGATGCAGGCGCGGACATTGTAGGTCTTGGCGGAGAGAAGGATTGCGCGCACATCTTCATACGGCAGAATCCACTCTGATTTGACCGTGTTTTGAGCCGGGATGACGCGGTGGAGAGCCGGTTGCGCGCCCATCATACCGGCCGCGCCGCCGCTGGTCATGTACTCCTCGACCAGGTGCGCCAGCTCGTGATCCATGAGTTCCAACTGCGCCTCGTAGATGCCGACCACGAAGGGCGCCAGCCGGAAGCGCACTTTCCCATCCTGCTTTTCGAACCAGGCAAAGCCGCGCCGCACCAGCTTGAACAGTTGGTTGGCGGCTTCTTCGGCCGGCAGGCCGATCCGTTTGGCGATCTCGTCAACCGGCTCCAGGCTGCCGGTCAACTGGCCGGCCAGCGCGGCCTCTTCGGGTGTGCAAATCTTTTTCAAGATCTTTATCTCCACCCCTGACTCCGTGCGCGGGAAGCCATTCGGCAGCCGGTCGAGGGCAGCGGCGAGCTGGAGGTAGACGGTATCGGTCATGTTGGTTTCTCCGTTTCTTCTCTAAACCTCACAGGTCTCAAAGACCTTAAAATTTTTTTGATTATACCTTGTACAGCAAATCCGCATATCGCCTGAGCATCTCGCGCTGACCACGCCTCGCAGCGGCAGGGTGGCGGCCATACCATAGACGGGCGCGCTCTCGCCCTTCTCCTGCGGGTGCGCCTTGACATGCTCGACCGCCTCGCGCAGGTCGCGGATAAATCTCTCGGCCACGCCCGCTTGCGTATGCCGCAGGGTCAGGGCGATGTGAACCGCAGAAGGCTTGTGCAGCGGGTTCAGGCTCCACTTGCGCGCCAGCATGAAATCCATCACTTTGTAGATGTCGAGCGATTCGGAGGCAAAGGCGATGATCCACAGCGGATCGCCCAGCACGTGAAGCTCAGGGATTTCGGCAATGCCTCTTTTGATCTCGGCGGCTGTTTCCAGGATGCGCCGCGTGGCCTCCAGGTAGCCAGCCTCACCCATCGAGATCATGGCCGCCCAGCAGACTGCGCTCAAGCCGCCGGGACGGCTGCCAGCCATGTTGGGGGAAAAGTACAGGCCGCCCGGCCAGTCGGCGGCTGTGAAATACTGGTAGCGCCGCAGTTCCAGCCCGCGATAGAGCACCACCGACGTGCCTTTGGCAGCATAGCCGTATTTGTGCGTGTCGGCAGACATGGAAGTCACGCCGGGCAGGCGGAAATCGAAGGGCGGGACGGGGTAACCGAGTCGCTCCGCCCAGGGCAGGACGAAACCTCCCAGGCAGGAATCGGTGTGGAATCCGATACCGCGCGTCCGCGCCAACTCGGAGAGTTCGCGGATGGGGTCAATTATGCCATGCGGGAAAGTCGGCGCGGAGCCAATGATGGCGATGGTGTTGCGGCTGATGGCGCGTTCGACGGCGCGGACGTCGGCGCGGAAATCGGAGCCGACCGGCGTGCGGATCATCTTGATCCTGAAATATTGGGCAGCCTTGTCGAAGGCCGGATGAGCCGTGACCGGCGCGATGATCTCAGGCCGCCTGACCCCGCGCTGGTCGCGCGCCCAATCGCGATAGGTCTTCATGGCCAGCAGGATGCTTTCCGTGCCACCCGAAGTGACCGTACCACAGATCTCGTCAGCCGTCTTTGATGCGCCCAGCATTTGGGCGGTCATGGCGACGATCTCGGATTCGAATTTGGAAGCGCTCGGCCAGATATCGGCGTGCAGCGGGTTGACCTGCGAGTGCAGGGCGTAGACGCGGTTGAGGAAATCTATAAAGCGGTCATCGCCATTGTAGACCGCGCCAGATGCGTAGCCTTCTTTCCAGCGCGTCTCCTCCCGCTCCTTCAGGGCTTTCAACTGGCGGATGAGTTCGCCGCGCGCGTAGCCGTTTTCGGGAAGATGAGCAAACGAAGGAAAATCCTGCCGGTAGGGCTTGACCGTGCCTTCCAGTTGGGTCATGATCCCTTCGTATTCTTTCTCGATCATGGATTTTACGGCCGGGATGCGGCGCAGGTATTTTTCCATTCCCGCCAACCAGCGCGGCGGCAGCCATTTCAGTTGTTCCTGGATTTTTTGGATGTCCATCAAGTTCTCCTTGCGTTCAGCCGTGCATAGACCGGCCGGTTCCTGTGGTACAGGGTCACGAATTCCCTGAATAACTCATCGTAGATCTTGCGATGGTCGGGATTGGGCTGGAAGATGTGGGCAATTTGGATGCCCGCGGCGATTTCGTCGAACGTGGTCAATTGGAGCGCCACGCAGGCCAGGAACGCCGCGCCGCGCAATCCGGCCCGGATTGGGTCACGCACCTGGCGGATGGTGCGGTCCAGCACGTCGGCGTGGATCTGGCACCAGATGTCCGACTTCGCCCCGCCGCCGATCATGTTGAGCGGGTCCAGCCTGCGCTTGCAGAAGGATTCCACGCCTTCCAGCAGCCAGCGGATATTGAAAGCCACGCCTTCGAAAACCGCCCGCACGAGATCGCGGCGGTTGTTATCCAATGACAAATTATAAAACCCGCCGCGGATCAGGGCATCCTCCACCGGCGTCCGTTCGCCGACCAGCCAAGGCGTGAAAATGATCCCATGGCTGCCAGCCGGCACGCTGGCCGCCATGCGGTCGAAACGCGCGTACAGGTCAGCGGGCGGCGCGCCGCTCTCCATATTATCCTGCGGATAGAACAGCTCGTCGCGCAGGAAGTTGAGGCTGGCGCCTGCGCACTCCTGTTCGTTGGCGATGTAATACTTGCCAGGGATGGCGGAGGGCAGGGAGGCCATGTTATGTACGAGATCCGTCTTTTTGAAAGGCACGTGGCAGGAAATCCAGGACGAGGTTCCCAGGTACAGGTGGGCCTCGAAATCCCGCACCGCGCCCGCGCCGACGGCGGAGGATTGTGCGTCGGTTGTCCCGGCGATGACTTGCACGCTGGCGGGGAGTCCGAGCGCCGCGGCGGCTTCCGGCGTGAGCGTGCCAAGAACGTCCAGCGTCCGCCTCAGGTCGGGCAGTTTCTCGCGCTGGATGCCGGAGAGGGCCAGCAGGCGCGCGTCCCAATCAATGTGGAAGATGTCGCGGTTGTCAGTCAGCCAGTGCAGGTTGACCGAGTCGTAGGTCGCCGCGAACTGCCCGGTCAGGCGCAGGTTGACGTAATCCTTCGGCTCGAGGAACTTGTAGGTCTGGCGGTAGATTTCCGGCCATTCATGGCGGATGAACAGGATGTGGGCGATGGAATCCTTGCCCGACTGGGTGGGGATGCCGCCCGTGCGCCGCAGCCAGGTGACCAGCCGCCCCAGGCCGTAACCCTGGAACTTGAGCAGGCCGCCGATGATCTCCTGGACGTAGGGCGCGCCGCGCGTGTCCATCCAAAAGATGGCGTCCGTCAGCGGGCGACCATCCCGTCCAACGGCGACGGTGGTGGAATACAGGCTGGCGCAATTGACCGCCAGGATGTCATCTACAGGGACGAGCTTTTGCGCCAGCAGCCGCCGCGCCGCCCGGAGGATGGCCTGCCACCAGTCATCCGGGCGTTGTTCCACCCCTCCGCCGGGCAGGAAGAGCGTCTCCACCGGCTCGAACTCGCTGGCGACGATCTCGCCGCGCGTGGATACCAGCGCCACCTTTGGCCCGGATGAACCCAGGTCTATGGCGAGGATGAATTTTTCGGATGACATGCTACCTCCTTTTCTGCATTGGTCGCCCCCATGATCGGCATGATTGGCCGTTATCTGCTTGCGCCAACAATAGAGTCTGTTCTGCGAAGCGAGCAAACAGATGTGGGTGCTCCATCTAACAAGGATGCTTTTGGCTTGATCTTGAATGACATATTTCCCTTACCTACAGCGTGCACAGCCAGCGCGAAACCGATGCGATCTGACGTTCGTCGTTGAGATTGGCGGCATTGCTGAGACTGCCGTTTTTGAGTTCACTCCAGATTTCGCCAGCCATTTTCTTCTCGATGGCTGTGCCGATGAAGAAGGTGTGAGGCTTTTGTCCCGCTTCTCCAAAGGATTTTTGAATGCGTTCCAGGGAGGTACGGGCAGTTTTCCAGTGTTCATCTGCACCCGCAGGGTCTATACCTCCCTTTAGTTCGCCCAGAGCGATGTAGGATTCGGGCAAGGCATATTTCGAGGCTTCCAATTCCTGGGACGAAAGGTTGAACAAGCACAAATCCACATTGTTCTTGACCAGTGGGACAGTCAGGTTAAAGATGAGCGTACGATTTTTGCCGTTCCTTTGCCAAGAAATCCCTCCCAAGAGGATTTCCTCATCATATTTACTTTTTAACATCTTGCGCCATGTGCAACTCGTTCTGTCCAGCCAGCGATAAGGAATGCCTGCCATCGTAAGTGTTGCCTGAATTGCATAGGTAAACTTGCGGTGCGTCAATTTTGCGTTGGTTTTTTCATTGGAAAAGGAGATGTGTTGGAAAGCAAACCACTTTTTTTCTGCTACAAGAGCAGCCGCCCACGCCTGTGAGGCTATCGGGGTGGTGATAAGGTTTTTGCTTGAACGCAAATGCTGAGGGTAGGAGAACTGCGGCATATTCAAATCTATCGAATCGAACGAACAAGAGCATAGAGTTTAGGTAAGGCATTTTGGCGCAATCTAAACTTTGTTCCATGATTGTGTCCAGTACGTGCGTCAAAATCTACCAGAACATTTCCTTCTTCCAACGCGGTTAGAAAGTTGTCAAAGTAAAAACCCTGCAAAACTAAAATCCGATTGTAGTGGAAAAACTCCTGGTCTCCTTCTTTCATTACTTCGGCCTGAACATAAAAGCAATTGAGTAGCTTCGTGCCTGCCTTGTGATGCAAGTCATCAAAACCCCAATAAGGTTGGGGGGTAAGCTCATGCAAGCCAACGCGCTTCTCCACAGTGGCTAACCAGTCTGCATGTGTAGAATCAACAGCGGTCGCGTCGAACGACACCAATATTTTTCGAGTCTGACGGTCTATCACAACTTGAAAACCCCGGTCACTCTTTGCCATTCCATGTATCGTTTGACGGAAACTCATTTCACCTTCAGGGTATTTTATCCCAGCTAATTCATGCCTCCATCCATAATTGGGTAAGAACACTTTGGGAACAAACTTCAGTGCACGCGGGGATGGCTCCATGTGAAAAAGTGTGGCCAGTGAGGAACTATCAGCGCGTTGACATTTGAGTTCCCACTCGGAGGCATTTGGAATAGGCAAGTTGTTTTCTTGAATCTCTAGCAAATCTTCGAGTGTATTGCCAATACCCCCGACATTTCCGGGCCGGGCGTTCGGAATCCATCCCCTTCGGGAAATTTCTTGAAGTGCTACGATGAGCGAGTCTTTTGTGTAGGTTCTCATGAGCCGTTATTTGCTGGTTTCCAGAAGTCGAGCAAGTATTCAAAAGTTGTTCCCATTGTGATGTAATTACTTGGCCACCCAAATATACCTATCTTGTTAACAATATTTGTTCTGTCCCAAATGATTGTATTCCTGAGTTCATATCCGCGCTTTCGTAACTCTTGTATCAGCGAGACGTGAATGGTAATTCGCTCATTCTCCCACCACATGTCAGGCACATTAATCACGCAATGCGCTTTAGGTTTTAGCAATGGCAATAGCCGTTCAAAAATATCTCCCATCACTTGGGTGTACTCGTCTAACGGCATAGTGCCTAGATCTCGCGGGTCTTGCGAATATTGTTCGATTTTGCCTAGCTGTTCATTATTGCGTTCGCGTCTTGACTTATTCTTTCTCTTTCTATTGAGAAGATTTGCATACGGCGGCGATGTAATTATTAGGCTCACTGTTTCAGGTTGCAAGTAATCGGAAATATTTCGAGCATCATCCTGAATGGCAGTCTGCTGCGCCCGATTGAAAAGGTTATTCGTAGCCAGACGTTTCACGCAAAGGTCAATGTATTTTTCTTGCAGGTCAAAACCAGTAGCATTTCTATTCAGATCTTGAGCAGCAACTAATGTTGTTCCGCTGCCTACAAAAGGGTCAAGTACGAGTTCGCCTTCGTGGGTAAAAAGAGAAATGACCTTTTTTGCTAATGCAATTGGGAATGTGGCGGGATGTAAGTTCTTGTCCCGAAGGTCTCTCCCTTCGTAAAAGAACTGCCAAACACCAAGTTGACTCTTTAGCCATTCTTTTGCCGTCAAACAATTAATGTGATTTGGCTCGCACGAACATGTTCTGGTAGAACCAATAAAGATTTTCGTTCGGTATAGTTCTTGCGTTTCTCTAATTGCACGGGGTAAAACCTCAACGGTTGTTTCACTCATCGGTTAGCCTCCACCTGAATTTTAACCTATTCTACAGTTACCGACAGCGTTATTCTCAAAAATAATCACCTCTTTTCCACCTCCACCCACATCTGCGCGCCATCCGTTGAGACCGTGATCCAGCCATCCCGGTCGGTGCGCAGGAGGGTGATGTCTTGCACGGCATCCAGTGTATCTTGATCGGGCAGGCCATCGGCGTCACCGGCTGCCACACTCAATATCACCAATTGCGGCTGCAGATTAGCAATCCATTCGGGCGGATTGAGGGGAGCGTAGCCCGAATCGGCCAGCAGCAACACTGAGACAGGCCCGACCGCCTGTCCATTTTGCAGTTCATCGAGCGTATCGAAGTTCATGCCGATGGGCAGCAGGGCGCGGAAGCCGTTCCACGTGAGCAGCAGCACCGCGCCGCGCGGCGTGACGCTCAGCACCTCAAGCCTGGCGCCCGCACCCAAATCCAAGCCGCTGCCGGGGACGGCGCGCGTCACCGCGATGGACTGGTCTGCCAGCCACTCGTTCAACTGGCGGGCGGGGTAGGACGATTCGACTTTGCCGGCCCACAGCACGGCATCCGGCGGGAAGCGCTCCAGCGTGCGCGGCAGCGCGGCGACTTGATCCTCCTGCGTCGAAGCGATGACCAGGTAATCCAGCTTGCGGTCGAAGGGCGAGAGCCGCCGGCCGAGGGCGTCCGAGAGGCGCGCGGGACTGGGGCCGCCGTTGACCAGCACGGTGCGGCCAGTCGGCGTCTGGATCAGCACGGCGTCGGCGGAGCCTACGTCCAGGAAGGTCAGGTGCAGGCGGCCATCCGGGGCGGCAAAGGCGGCGCGCCAGGTCAGGAAGGTGATAAGGGCAAGTGCGCTGAGGAACATGGGGGCAAGGGCGAGGCCTCGGGCGGCGAAGAAGGCTTTCAAACGGGAGCCAGCAAAAGTCCAGGAAAGCAGCGCAGCGTAGAACAGGACGACGAACAGGAGCGAGAAGTCGCCCAGTACGAGCACACCATGCGGGAAGCTGGCGAACAGTTCCACGGCGCGGTTGGTGTAGACGACAAAAGGCCAGGCCAGCCAGGCAGCCAGTTGGCCGAGCGGCAGGTAGAGTAATCCGAGCAGCAGGGCCAGCCCGCCGAGCAGCATCACGGCCGGTTGGGCGGGCAGGATGAAGGGGTTGGCGATCAGCGAGACGAGCGAGATGCGCCCGAACTGGTAGGCCATGATCGGCAGGGTGGTCAGTTGGGCGGCCAGGGTGAAAAGGAAGTACTCGGAGAGGGGTTGGGCGATGTGCGCGGCGCGGGGCGCGAGGAGGGGGATGCGGGATAGGCGTTGCGTGACCCACTCCTGTAACGGCTGGGCGTAGAGGATCAGGCCGAGTGTGGCGGCGAAGGAAAGCTGGAAGCCGACGTCCCACAAGACGGATGGATTGCCGACGGCCATCAGCGCGGCGACGAAGGTCAGCGTGTTGAGGCCGTCCTGACGGCGGCCGACCTGCCGGGCGAAGAGCGCCAGCCCGCCCATCAGCGCGGCGCGCACCACGGCCGCGTCCGCGCCGACCAGGAAGGTGTAGAGGGCGATGCCGACGACAGCCGCCAGCGCGCCCCGTCGCGGGCCGAGCAGGCGGCTGAAGAGGGCCACGAACAGGGCGGCGATGATGGTAATGTTGAAGCCGGAGATGGCGATGATGTGCGCCGTGCCGGTATCCTTGTAGGCCTGCTGGAGTTCGGCGGGCAGACCGGTATCCACGCCCAGCAGGATGCCAGCCAGGAGCGAGGCCTCCGGGTCGGGGAAGATGCGGTAGATGACAGCCAGTGAGCGTTCTTTCAGGGCGTAGACGGCGGCCACGAGGGGATTGCCGCCGCGGAAGGGCAGCAGGGTCGCCTCGGCGGAGGACATGTAGGCGTGGATGTCCTCCCTGGCCAGATAGTCGCGGTAAGAGAACTCTTCGTTTTCAGGCGGGGTCTTCAATTGCCCGCGCAGGCGGATACCATCGCCGTAGTGGAAAGTCTGGCCGGGCAGGATGCGCGCCAAGATCAAGCCGCCGACGGGCAGCGACTCGTCGCCAGTATTCACGCTCTGGACGCTCAGGCGCAGGTTGGTGTAGGTATCGCGCACATCCGGCGGCTCGGTTAGCACGCCGGTAACAAGCAGGTCGTACTGGCGGTCGTTGTACCAGGCGATGTGGTGCGCATCAATGGCTGGGATGGAGGCCTGGTATCGG